>ERZ773217.94-NODE-94-length-77057-cov-5.314706_pt1 | contig 77057 bp, 73 predicted proteins | sample MGYA00580995_ERZ773217 | MGnify/ENA primary metagenome ERZ773217 (study PRJEB29015, sample SAMEA2737772) | human gut metagenome | biome: human gut; feature: human-associated habitat; material: faeces | place: China | collected 2012 ...
TTTTACCATAGAAGACCTTCTAAAACATTATTTACAGAAAAAGTTTCATACTCTCAAGGAAACTACAAAAATTTATAAAGCATATTAAACAAAATAGGGAAATGGAGGAAAAATATATGCTTTTTGAAGAATTGCTGAAAGACGAACGAGAGGTCGGGCGAAAAGAAGGCGTTTTCAAAGGTATGACAGATATTCTATTCATGTTTTTGTCTAAATTCGGAGTATTACCAGATGAACTTCAGAAAAAAATCAGTAAAGAAACAGATGAAGAAGTTTTAAAGAATTGGATACAAACAGCAAGCCAAGTAACTTCTCTAGAAGAATTCATTTCTAAAATGTAAACATTTCTACTAACCGCAAATCCTTTCACGTGGATTTGCGGTTATAAATAAACAATTCACTGCCTGTTCAGGCAAATATTCAAAGAAAAACAGAGGAATTCTATGTAAATATAAAATTATATTGTTTTTACCTCATATCCGTATTCTTTAAAAGATAAATCTGAATCGATCTTTTCCTCGTAGATTCCTTCTCTTTTCTTAAATCCTGCCTTTTCGTAAAGCATAATTGCAGGAAAATTGTTATCCACAACAAAAAGCCGCAAATACTCTCCACCTAATTGTTTTGTAAGCGAAATCGCTTCTTTTAAAGTAAGTAAACCTATACCTTTTCGCAAATGCTTAACATGAACACCTAATCGGTCAATATAGCGTACATCTGCATTTTCGTTCTCCCAGATAATGCTCTTTTCTCCCTCATGCAAAGAATTTAATGCAAATCCAGATAACATTTCCCCTTTGTCATTTACTAAAATATAAAATTGTTTCTTTTTTATATCCTCTTCCAAAAATTCACACGGATAAATTTCGTCCCAAATATATATATCATTTTTTTCCATTTCAGAAACAATATCTTTATACATCTCTTTTATCTGAGATATATCTTGCATTCCTGCTTCTCGTAATTTCATACTCTTTCTCTCCTATTCCTTAAATGAATTCAGCCAATTTGCCTTCTTATAATAAATGAAAAAGATAATCGAACTTAGTCCCCAGGTAATCGGATATACCCAGTATACAATATCAATTTTACCGACCAGTTTGCCGAAAACAACAAGTATGGTCACTCGGATAACACACCAGCAGATAAGCATGACAATCATTGGAACCATTGATTTCCCGGCACCTCTAAGTACCGCCGAAATTGCGTGAGAATATGCCAACAGACAGAAGAATAATGCCGCTGTTCTCGCCCTCGCCACGCCATACATAATTACTTCCGGATTACTGTCAAATGCTCTTGTCAGCGGCGAAGCAAAAATAAATATAAGCACTCCGATTAATTCCGCAAGAACGACTGTTGTAAGTATTCCAAACCTTGCTCCTTTTTTCGCTCTTTCTTCCTGCTTTGCTCCTAAATTCTGCCCTACAAAAGTCGTCAATGCCATTGTAAAACTTGTAATCGGCAAAAATCCAAAGCCTTCTATTTTAGAATACGCACCACACCCTGCCATCGCTGTTTCTCCGAACGCATTAATATTAGACTGCACAACAACATTTGCAATGGCAATAATAGAGTTCTGAATACCTGACGGTAAACCAATGCGGATAATCTGTCCCAACATTTCTCTGTCAAATCGAATTTTTCTCAGGCACAAACGATACTCTTCCTTCGTTCGCATCAGTTGCCCCATACACAAAAATGCACTGACAAATTGGGAAATAGTCGTTGCCAAAGCCGCAGCCCCTACTCCATAATGAAATCCTGCAATAAATACAAGGTCCAATACAACATTTATAATCGACGAAATAATGAGATAATATAATGGGTGTTTACTGTCTCCAACGGACTGTAAAACCCCCACGAAAACATTGTACATGACAAATCCAAGCGAACCCATAAAATAAATTCGGAAATACGTAACTGACTCAGGCAGAACGTTCGCCGGCGTATCCATCAGAATCAAAATCTGCGGGGCAAAGAAAACTCCCACAATCGTTAGAACAACGCTGGCAGCCAATCCAAAGGCGACTGTTGTATGTACCGCCGTTTCCACTTTCTCCTTATTCCTCGCACCGAAATACCTTGCAATAACTACCCCCGCACCAATGGAAATTCCGTTAAAAAATCCAATCATCAGAAAAATAAGATTTCCGGAAGAACTGACCGCCGCCAGCGCACTGCTTCCCAAAAAGTTACCGACAATCAGTGAGTCCGCTGTATTGTACATCTGTTGAAACAGATTTCCCAAGAAAATCGGCAATGCAAAAAATGTTATCTTTTTCCAAATCGATCCTTCCGTCATCAAGTTCTTTGTCACAGTTGTTTCCATACTCATTCCTCCATTTCTATCTTTTTATTCTATCAAAAACTTATTATTTTGAAAAGTTTTTCATTTTATGTGACATAGTCACAGATAAAACAGGGCATAACAACTATAATAACCATAACAAATACAAAGGAAAAGGAGATTTTATTATGGAAGCATTAAATATCACAATAGATAATTTTGAAACAGAAGTTATGCAGTCAGACAAACCTGTATTAATTGATTTTTGGGCAACATGGTGTGGACCTTGCCAAATGGTACTCCCAATCATTAAAGAACTGGCAGAAGAAGTTACTCACGCAAAGATTTGCAAAGTAAATGTAGACGAGCAGCCTGAATTGGCAAAGAAATTCCGTGTACTCAGCATTCCTACGCTTATGGTAATTAAGGACGGAGAAATCGTAAAGCGTGAAGTAGGGGCAAAGTCAAAAGAAGAAATTTTAGAATTAATTGGCTAATAAAAAATGATGTCGGTTCATACTGATTTAAACTCTAAATCTTAAAATAAGAATCTCCCATAAAAATTCGTGTTTTACACTTGTTTTTCTTGGGAGATTCTTTTTTTCTTTTTTAACTATATTTTAGAGCGCTAAAGTCCCTTTTATTCTACAACAGTTTCTTCAACTTTTGTCTATCCACAATCTTAATACTTCCTCTGGAAAGTTCCACCATACCCTCTTTGGCAAAGTATTTCAGCATTCTAGACACTACCTCTCTTGCACTACCCACATATTTCGCAATCTGTTCATGCGTAAGTGAAAGATTATCTGTTCCCGTTTTTGCTGTTTCGTCTAATAGAAAAATCGCCAGTCTTCTGTCAAAACTCATAAACAAAATCTGTTCCATCGCCCACATCACGTCCGAAAATCTGTCTGCCGTCAGCCGCAGAGTGAACGCCTCCACATAAATATTTTTCTGACTTAATGCTGAATATGCCGGGGAATTGATAAGCAGCACTTCACTGTCCTTCTCCGCATCTACATGAACATCAAAAGTGATATTCTTCAAAATGCAGGAGGCAGACAAAATGCAGACATCTCCCTCTCCCAATCTGTATAACGTAACTTCCTTTCCTTCCTCCGAAAGAATATAAGTTCTAAGTTCTCCCTTTTTGATTAGAAGTACGCCGACACACTCCTGCTGGGCATTGTAAATATTTTGCCCCTGCTTATATTTTACTACAGCAGTATTTTGTATAATCATTTCCTGCTCTTCTTCTGTAATCTCATTCCAAAATGTAAGTGTTTCTTTTAAATAGTTTCTATTCTGTTCTGTCATCTTCACTTTCTTCCATCGTTTTCACTAAATCCCAGATTTCCTCTCTTCCCTGTTTTGTCACGGAAGAAAATGGAATTACTTTTGTACCCGGAACTAAGTTTAATCCCTGTTTTACCATTTTTACATGTTTTTGAATTTGACTTCGCTTTAACTTATCCAGTTTTGTTGCGATTATAATCGGATTGTAACCGTGATATACAATCCAGTCATACATCATTTTATCGTTAGCCGTCGGCTCATGACGTATATCTATCAAAAGGAAAACTGCTCTCAGTTTCTTTGATGTATTCAAGTATCTCTCAATCAGTTTTCCCCACTGTTCTTTCTCCTTCGGAGATACTTTCGCATACCCGTATCCCGGAAGGTCAACTAAATATAATTCTTTATTTACATTATAGAAATTTATTGTCTGTGTTTTTCCCGGTGTGGCAGATGTTCTCGCCAGTGACTTTCTGTTTAACAAAGCGTTAATCAATGATGATTTTCCTACATTTGACTTTCCTGCAAATGCAATTTCCATCAACTCCGTATCCGGCAGTTTGCTTGTGATTCCACACACAATTTCCAACTCTACATTTTTAATTACCATATGCCCTCCTACTCTTTTACAAGTGCAATTTCCAAAACTTCTCTCATATGACTTACCGGAATAATTTCCAATCCTTTTGTAATTTCAGAAGAGAGTTCTTCCACATCTCTTTTATTTTCAAACGGAACAATAACCGTCTTAATGCCTGCAACTTTAGCCGCAAGCAGTTTTTCTTTTAATCCTCCGATTGCAAGTACACGGCCGCGAAGAGTAATCTCCCCCGTCATTGCCACATCTGCTCGCACTTTTCGGTTTGTAATGGCCGAAAAATTGGCTGTCGCCATAGAGATTCCCGCCGATGGACCGTCTTTTTGTACGGCACCTTCCGGTATGTGAATATGAATGTCATGTTCCTCGAAAAACTCTTTCGGAATATCTGCATCGTTTGCAATGGAACGGATATAACTGATTCCGGTTTTGGCTGATTCTTTCATCACGTCACCCAACTGTCCTGTCAGCATAAGTTCGCCTTTTCCCTGCATCACATTTACTTCAATCTGCAGAGTATCCCCTCCTACGCTTGTCCATGCGAGTCCCCGAACAATTCCAACCTCATCTGTCTCATTTGCTTTCTGATAAGTATACTTCTCTTTTCCAAGATATTTTTCCAGATTACTCTCTGTCACTCTTATTTTCTGTTTGTTCTTTTCCAATATTTCCCGGGCCGATTTTCTGCAAATATCACCGATTCTTCTCTCTAATTGACGGACACCCGCTTCCCTCGTATAATTGTGGGAAATTTTCCATATTGCTCCCCTGCTTATCGTGAGCATATCTTTTTCCAAACCGTGTTTTTCCAACTGCTTTGGAATAAGATGCCTCTCTGCAATATGGAATTTTTCATTGTCTGTATAACTCGTCACCTCGATGATTTCCATTCTGTCCAACAGTGGTCTGGGAATTGTCTGCAATGAATTTGCGGTTGTCACAAATAATACTTCCGACAAATCAAGTGGAACTTCTAAATAATGGTCTCGGAATTTTACATTCTGTTCACTGTCCAAAACTTCCAGTAATGCAGAAAATGTATCCCCTTTATAATCTGTGCTGACTTTGTCAATTTCGTCCAGCAGCATAAGCGGATTTCTGACTCCTGCTGTTTTTAACGCATTTGCAATGCGTCCCGGCATTGCCCCCACATATGTTTTTCGGTGTCCTCGGATTTCCGCCTCATCTCTCACACCTCCGAGAGAGATACGCACATATTTTTTATGTAAAGCCTTCGACAGTGATTTTGCAATGGAAGTTTTCCCTGTTCCCGGAGGACCGACCAGACAGAGTATCGGACTGCTTCCCTTTGAAGTTAAAGCACGAACTGCCAAAAATTCCAGTATTCTCTCTTTCACCTGCTCCAGCCCGTAATGTTCACCTTCCAATATTTCTTTTGCATAATGAATATCTAAGTTATCCTCACCGGATTTGTTCCACGGCATTTCTAACATCGTTTCGATATATGTTCTTGTCACTCCGTTTTCTGCCGGACCGTTCATTGTATTGCGAAATCTTCTGATTTCTTTGCGGAGTTTCTCTTTCACTTCCTCCGGTGCGTCCAACTCTTTTACCGCTTTTGCAAATTCATCTGCATCTGAGATTGTAGAATCATCTCCCAGTTCTTCCTGAATGACTCTCAACTCTTCTCTTAACAAATATTCTTTTTGATGCTTATCTACATGCGCCTTTACCTTTTCCTGAAGTTCTTCCTTAATCTTCGACACCTGTATTTCATTTTCCAACTTTTCTACAAGAAGAAAATATCGTTTTAAAGCATCTGTTTCCTCAAGCAACTTCTGCGTATCTTCATAACGAAACGGCACATTTGCGCTGATTTCGTCCACAAGTCTTTTCAACTCATCGATTCCCGCGATCTGCTCCACAGTCTCTTTTGTCAACTTTGGAGTTTTCACCGCATATTGTAAAAACAGTTCCTGCAGCGTTCTAATCATCGCCTCCTGTTTTACAGGTTCTTCCTCCACAAACGGATATTCCTCCAAGACAGTGATTTCCGCCTCCAGATAAGGTTCTGTCTGTACAAGTTCGTTAAGTTTTGCTCTCTGCTCTCCCTCCACAAGTACGCGCAAAATCTTTTTCGGCATTTTCACAATCTGTTTAACAGATGCTACCACACCCATCTCATATAAATCGTCCTGAGTTACATTTTCCGTTTCTATACATTTCTGTGTCAACAGGAAAATCTGTTGTTCTTCTGCCATTGCCTTTTGGACAGCCTCCAATGACTTTTCCCTGCTCACGTCAAAATGTACGACTTCTTTCGGCAGAATCGTCATTCCTCTAAGCGCCACCATAGGCAGTCTCTTAATCTGTTCATTCATCTGTTTTCCCTCTATTCAAAAAGACGGCTCTCTGGTTGCCCATTAACGCCGTCTTAATTTCTTCTCAAGTTTATGCACTGACTACTTCCGTATTTTCTCTCTCATAAACCGGTTCCCCGATTCCCTGCACAACTTCTTTCGTAATTCTGCAGTATTTAATACTGTCATCTGACGGAACATGATACATCGTATCCATCATAATCTTCTCCATAATGGCACGCAGTCCTCTTGCCCCCGTCTTTCTCGCCAGCGAAGTTTTTGCAATTTCCACAAGTGCCTCTTTATCAAACACTAATTCAACACCATCTAATTCTAATAATTTCTGATATTGTTTTACAATTGCACTCTTTGGCTCTGTCAGAATACGAATCAATGCTTCTTCATCTAACATTTCAAGTGAAACTGTTACAGGAACACGTCCGACAAGTTCCGGAATAAGACCGAATTTCACTAAATCCTGCGGTAATACCTGTCCGAGAAGTCTGTCGATGTCATACTCATGTTTCTCTGCAATTTCCGCATTAAATCCGATGGATTTCTTGTCAATGCGTGTTTCGATAATCTTATCAATTCCTTCAAACGCTCCACCGCAAATAAATAAAATATTTGTTGTGTCTATCTGAATCAATTCCTGATGAGGGTGCTTTCTTCCTCCCTGAGGCGGAACGGAAGCGATTGTTCCCTCAATAATTTTCAAAAGCGCCTGCTGTACGCCTTCACCTGATACATCTCGGGTAATAGACGGGTTCTCTGATTTTCTCGTGATTTTATCTATCTCATCAATGTAAATAATTCCGTATTCCGCTCTTTGAATATCTCCGTCTGCCGCCTGAATGATCTTCAGTAAAATATTCTCCACGTCTTCTCCGACGTACCCTGCTTCAGTCAGCGCAGTTGCATCTGCGATTGCAAACGGTACATTCAAAACTTTTGCCAGTGTCTGAGCAAGCAATGTCTTCCCACAACCTGTAGGACCTAACATCAAAATATTACTTTTGTGTAATTCCACGCCCAAATCTTTCTCTGCCATAATTCTCTTATAATGATTATATACAGCTACCGATAAAACTTTTTTCGCTTCGTCCTGTCCGATTACATAATCATCAAGAAATGCTTTCATCTCCTCCGGTTTCAGCAGATTAATTTCGCCAAATCCATTGTCTTCCTCGTATTCCAGTTCTTCTTCTATAATTTCTGAACAAACATCAATGCATTCATCACAAATATATACACCATTCGGTCCCGCTATTAATTTGCGCACCTGTGCCTGTGATTTGTTACAAAATGAACATCTGATTGCCTCGTCCACTTTCGCCATACTTTCACCTCTTTTTTACACGCAAAGGAGATGTCTGCCAGACACCCCCTTTGTTCTTATTAGCGGCTTACAACTACTTTGTCGATTAAGCCATATTCTTCTGCCTCTTTGGCAGACATAAAATTATCTCTTTCTGTATCTGCAGAAATCTGCTCGAAACTCTTACCTGTTCTCTCGGCTAAAATTTCATTTAATTTCTGACGTGTTTTTAAAATATGTTCTGCAGCGATTTGAATTTCTGTTGCCTGCCCCTGTGCTCCACCTAATGGCTGGTGAATCATAATCTCAGCATTTGGAAGTGCAAAACGTTTTCCCTTTGCTCCTCCTGCCAACAAAAATGCACCCATGCTCGCAGCCATTCCTATACATGTTGTAGATACATCACATTTAATATACTGCATCGTATCATAGATTGCTAACCCTGCACTTACAGAACCACCCGGGCTGTTGATATATAACTGAATATCTTTTTCAGGGTCTTCCGCTTCAAGATGTAACAACTGTGCCACGATAATACTTGCCGACACATCTGTTACTTCCTCTCCAAGAAAGATAATTCTGTCTTTCAAAAGTCTTGAATAAATATCGTAGGAACGTTCACCGCGACTTGTCTGCTCAATAACATAAGGTACTAAACTCATCATGCTGCCTCCTTATTTGAAATACTATTGATTATTTTTCTACTGTGTTATCCACTACTAATGTTACTGCTTCCTGCACTGCAAGATCCATCTTCATCTGTGCTTTTTCATTTTCACCCATGAATTCTTTTAATTTTTCTACTTCCATCTTGTATGCTTCAGCCATTTTTGCTAATTCTTCATCGATTCTCTCATCTGTAATTTCGATGTTCTCTGCTTTTACAATTGCTTCTAACACTAATCTTGTCTGAATGCGTTTTACAGCCTGTGGTCTTAATTCTTCAAGCATTTTTTCTGCTGTCATTCCCGTAAACTGGAAGTACTGTTCCATGTTTAATCCCTGCTGCTGCATTCTCTGTGCAAAATCATCTGCCATCTGGCGTACCTGTGTATCAATCATTGCTTCCGGAATATCCATAGTTGCGTTTTCTACAACCTGTTCCATAGCCTGATCTTCTTTCTGTCTCTTTCCGTCAGCATTTTTCTGTTCTTTGATTTTTGCTTTGATGTCTGCTTTTAATTCATCTAATGTATCGAACTCAGAAATTTCTGCTGCAAATTCATCGTCTAATTCAGGAAGTTCTTTTGCTTTGATTTCGTTTACCGTGCATTTGAATACTGCTGCTTTTCCTGCTAATTCAGGTGCGTGGTATTCCTGTGGAAATGTTACGTTTACTTCCACTTCTTTACCTGCTTCTGCACCGATTAACTGTTCTTCAAATCCAGGAATAAATGCTCCTGAACCGATTGTCAACGGATAGTTTTCTCCTTTTCCGCCTTCAAATGCAACACCGTCAACAAATCCTTCAAAGTCTAATACAACTTCATCTTTATCCTGTACAGGACGTCCTTCTACTGCGATTGTTCTTGCATTCTTTTCCTGTTCCTGTACAAGTCTTTCTTCTACTTCTTTCTGAGTTACTCTGTTAGAGTATTTGTCAACTTTTAATCCTTTGTATTCACCTAAAGTTACTTCCGGTTTTAAAGCAACTTCTGCCGTGAAAATAAATGGTTTTCCTTTTTCAATCTGTACTACTTCGATTTTTGGCTGAGAAACGATTTCTAACTCAGACTCATCGTATGCTTTCGCATATGCTTCCGGAATGATTGCATTTGCTGCATCATCATAGAAAATTTCCACTCCGTACATTTTTTCTACCATCTGGCGAGGTACTTTACCTTTACGGAATCCCGGAATGCTGATTTTTCCTCTTTGTTTCATATATGCACCGTTAAGTGCTTTTTCAAATTCTTCTGCTGAAACTTCTACTGTAAGTTTTGCCATATTGTGCTCTAATTTTTCTACTTGTAAACTCATTTACCTTTTCCTCCTTATATGAAAAACGCCTTTTGGCTTTCTTCTTTCACACTCATTAGCGTAGTATATCATAATCTCTTATAAATTTCTAGTCTTGAATTGCATCTAAACGCAGTATTTTCGTGATTAAATCGGAGATTTCTTCCTCTTTTGGAGCAAATTCCTTATTTTCACCTTTTTTTATTGTCAGAGTAACCGATTCTTTCTCTCCGTAAGACGCTTCTGTGTATGCAGTTTCCAGCAATTCATATGACTGTGCCGTTATGTCCAGAAGCATCAGTTGAAGAATCTCTTCCTCTGTCCCCTTATACTCACCATGCTCAGATTTCTGTTGAATTTCCGCCATACTTTCTTTTAACATTGATTTCCATTTTACAAATATATCCGTCGGCTGGATTTCCACAGTCACTTTGTATTCATCGCTGCTGACTTTTTCTTCTTTTGTCACATTGTACTTCATGGAACGGAAAATTTCTTTACATACCTTATAAAATTTGTCTTCCATTTCTCCGCTGGCATTCAGCCCTTCCGTCAATCCCTGCGAGAACATCTGAATATACTGTTCATAATCTTCCTTCAGTTTTTTTGCCTCACTGTCTTTATCAAACTTAAGCAACTTCTCCGTGTCACCCTGAAATCTGTGGTCCAACAGTGCCTGCACATAACCTTTGGCGTCAAATTTCCCGCAGGCTGTCATTCCAATCATAAGGCTGCAGCACAAGATAATCACTATTCCCTGTTTTAATCGTTTCATTCTGTTCTCCTTATCCATAAATGATAGATTCTCTTATTTCTTCTGCCTTTTCACTTCCTGCAAGCAATTCCACAAGCGCCAGTGCAAACGGAATTGCCGTTCCCATTCCTCTGCTCGTCACAACATGGCCGTCAACGATAACCATATCTCTTATTACGTCCGCTCCGACAAGTCCTTCTTCCATTGCCGGATAGCATGTAGCCTTTCTCCCTTCCAAAAATCCCAGTTTTCCAAAAACGGTTGGGGCAGCACAGATAGCGGCAATATATTTTTTGCTTCCGTAAAATTTTCTCAGCAACGCTTCAAGACCTCTGTGTTCCTGCAAACGGATTGTCCCCGGCATTCCTCCCGGAAGAACAAGCATCTCGGCATTTTCAAAATTTGCCTCTTCAAACAACGTATCTGCCTGTACGTTTATCTCATGTGATCCATGTATCTCCTTTTCACCTGTCACGGATACCGTCTCAACCTTTATATCTGCTCTTCTTAATATATCCACAACAGTCAGCCCTTCAATTTCTTCAAATCCGTCGGCAAGAAATACACATACTTTTTTCTCCATATCTTTTTCCTCCTTATACAGATTACCTGCATTTTAGCAGACAATAGGGAAAAAAGCAAATGTTTACATTTTCTCCGCGCTATATTATGATATTCGTCAGAGAAAACATTTTTCATACATTAGAAAGGTTGAAATACATATGGAAATTGAAAAAAAATTTTTAGTCAGCCGTCTTCCCGAAAATCTTTCCGCTTATCCCCATCGGACAATCGAACAGGGATATTTGTCCACAGAGCCGGTTATCCGCATACGAAAAGACGGGGAAAAATACGAACTGACCTACAAATCAAAAGGACTTATGATTCGGGAAGAATATAATCTCCCTCTCACTCAATCCGCGTATGAGCATTTAAAACCTAAAATTGACGGACATCTGATTACAAAGGTTCGATACAGAATTCCTTACAACGAACGTCTCACAATAGAACTTGACTGTTTTTTAGGAGAATTTTCTCCGCTTATTTTGGCTGAAGTGGAATTTCCCGACGAAATGTCCGCCAATCATTTTCTCCCGCCGGACTGGTTCGGTGAGGACGTTACGTTTTCTTCCGACTATCAGAACAGTTCTCTAAGTCAAAAAGGCCCGCTTCTTTAAAGAAGCAGGCTCTTTTCTATTCCCCAAGGTTAAATTCTTCGTGAACGGCATTTAATGCTCTGTCCACATCTTTTTCATCAATCAACACGGTAATGCGGATTTCTGAAGTGGAAATCATCTTTATATTGACTCTTGAATTGTAAAGTGCCTCGAACATTCTGGACGCCACACCCGGATTGCTCATCATTCCCGCACCTACAATGGAGATTTTTGCCACATTCTCATCGTATCCGATTTCCTGAATTGTCAATACTTCTTTCTTTTCTTCCAACAATTCAATCGTCGCCTGTAAATCGTCCTGCGAAACGGTAAAGGAAATATCTTTTGTCCCGTTTCTTCCGACAGACTGTAAAATAATCTCTACGTTAATGTTATTTTTTGCAAGAGTGTGGAACAGACTGAACGCAATACCCGGCTCGTCTTTCACACCGATTGCGGACACTCTCGCCGTATTTTTGTCACCTGCCACACCTGTGATTAGCATTTTTTCCATTTTCTTCACTGCCTCCTTCACTATCGTTCCTTCTTCATTGTTTAAACTTGAACGTACAATCAGCGTCACACCATATTTTTTCGCCATTTCCACTGAACGATTATGAAGAACTTTTGCTCCCAATGTGGCAAGTTCCAACATTTCATCATAGGTGACTACCTCTAATTTTCTCGCATTTTTGACAACTCTCGGGTCTGCCGTATACACCCCGTCCACATCTGTGAAAATTTCACAGACATCAGCGTGCAATACTGCCGCCAGAGCGACTGCCGTCGTATCTGATCCGCCTCTTCCGAGTGTTGTGTAATCATCGTATTTATTAACGCCCTGAAATCCGGTTACGATAACAATTTTTCTATTTTCCAATTCATGTGTAATGCGGTCTGTGTCAATTCGCTTAAACCGTGCATTTCCGTACTTTGAAGTAGACTGCATGGAAATTTGAAACGCATTCAGGGAAATTGCCGGAACTCCCATCGCCTGCATTGCCATCGCCATAAGCGATACGGACACCTGCTCACCTGTTGTCAACAGCATATCCAACTCACGTTTTGTCGCTCTCGGATTAATATCTGTCGCTTTCGCAAGCAGTTCATCTGTCGTATCTCCCATTGCCGAAAGTACGACAACAACGTCATTTCCTTTTTGCCAATCTTCTATACAACGTTTCGCAACATTAAAGATTCTCTCTTTATTCGCTACGGAACTCCCTCCAAATTTCTTTACAATTAACATAAATTCCTCCTGCCCTCACGGTCAACTCTCACTAAAGTCATTCTATTCCTCCACACGCATCATATGCAGAATATTGGAAAACTGCGACGCTTTTTCTTCATAAACACTTTCTTTTATTTTCTCTGTCATAAATCCAAACTCACCTTCAACGTTTTCCAACACAATCGTTTCCGTCTTTCCGAATACCCCTTCAATTTTCTCAGCATATTCTTCCGGTGTGCCTTTTATTCTGACAAAGAATTTTTTCTCTGTATCCGCCTTGTCTGTCAGAGAAATCTTCTCGTTTGTCCATACAGGCATAACAGTTCTTCCCATGTTCTTCGCTGCATCTACCACATCTCCAACAACCGCACTTGCCGTAGGAAGTTTTCCAGCACCGCTGCCGTAAAACATCGCATCGCCCAACATGTTTCCTCGCACAAATACGGCATTAAATACTCCGTCCACATGATAAAGCGGGTGACTGTCATTTAACAGGCATGGACAAACCATAGCGCTTATCTTATCTCCGTCTCTTTTTGCCGAAGCAAGAAGTTTAATGGTTCTTCCCAGTTTTTTTGCATATTTCATGTCCGTTGCCGTAATTTCCGCAATGCCTTCCGTGTAAATTTCTTTGTAATCCACACATTTTCCGGAAATAACCGAAGATAAAATCGCAATCTTTCTGCAGGCATCATGCCCCTCCACGTCCGCCTCGGGATTTCTCTCCGCATAACCTTTGTCCTGTGCCTCTTTTAATACTTCATCATATTCCGCGCCTTCATTGAACATTTTTGTCATCATATAGTTGGTTGTTCCATTTAAAATTCCGGTAATCTCTTCAATTTCATCACCTGTCAGCGCCTGATGAAGAGAACGGATAATCGGAATACCTCCGCCTACGCTTGCCTCAAATAAGAAGTTTACGCCATTGTTCATGGCAATTTCCAAAAGTTCTGATCCGCACTGAGCCACCAATTCTTTGTTGGAAGTCACTACGCTTTTCCCGGCCTCTAAAGAACGTTTTACAAAAATGTATGCAGGCTCAACGCCTCCCAGCACTTCCACAACTATTTTGATTTCTTCGTCCTGAACAATCTGCTCAAAATCATTCACAATTATATTTTCTATCGGTGTACCGGAAAAATCTTTTCTATCCAAAACATACTTTACCTGAATCTCTTCACCCGCACGTTTTGCAATAATTTCCCTGTTCTTTTCCAGCACTTCCACAACACCTGAGCCCACCGTTCCGTAGCCCAATACTGCTATCTTTATCATCTGTATCACTCCCTGCCCACAATCTTTAAATAATGTACGCCTTCATTATTCTCTATCTCATTCACCATATCCGAAATATTTCCCGTCGTAGAAAGAATTTCCACACTGATTGTCAGTGTGGCAACTCTATTTAACGGTATACTCTGATGAATCGTAAGAATATTGGCTTTATACTTCGCAATCTCCTGCAAAATCTCAGCAAGAAGCCCCGGCATGTCGTCCATCTGAATTGCTAAAGTAATCGTCTGTCCCTTCTCATTTTCATGGAATGGGAAAATATCATCTTTATATTTATAAAAAGAACTTCGGCTCAGCCCTATTTTCTCTGTCGCTTCCTGAATCGTCATAAAACGCTCCGCCGCAAGCAATCTTTTTACCTCTACCACTTTTAGAAGTACCTCAGGAACTGCTTTTTTCTTAATGACATAGTAATTTGAATCCATGCCACACCTTCCTTTCGCCTTCATTACATCTCATCTTCATTCCGTTTTTTCAGGTATGCGTTAATAAACGGCTCTATATCTCCGTCCAATACCGCAGTTACATTTCCATTTTCCACATTTGTGCGGTGGTCTTTCACCAAGGTATATGGCTGCATAACATAAGAGCGTATCTGATTTCCAAATCCGATTTCCTTTACTTCGCCACGTATGTCTGATACTTTGTCAGCCTGTTCCTGCTGCTTGATCAGGTACAGTTTTGCTTTCAGCATCTGCATGGCTTTCTCACGGTTAGAATGCTGTGACCGTTCGTTCTGACACTGCACGACAATCCCCGTAGGTAAATGTGTAATACGGATAGCGGAAGAAGTTTTGTTTACATGCTGTCCACCCGCACCACTCGCTCTGTATGTATCCACTTTCAAATCATCTTCATTGATTTCAATATCAATCTCATCTTCTATGTCCGGTATAACATCGCAGGACGCAAATGAAGTCTGTCGTTTTCCCGCTGAATTAAACGGTGAAATACGCACCAGTCTGTGAACACCTTTCTCCGACTGCAGGTATCCGTATGCGTTTTCCCCATTCACTTCAAACGTAACGGTTTTTATCCCCGTAATATCCCCGTCCAGATAATCCAATACGGAAATGGAAAATCCTTTTCTCTCCGCCCATCTGCTGTACATTCGATAGAGCATACTCGCCCAGTCACACGATTCCGTTCCCCCTGCTCCCGCATGAAGGGTTACGATTGCATTATCTTTATCATACGGTCCTGAAAGCAGTGTATTGATGCGGATTTCCTCAAAATTTTTTTCAAACTGTCGGATTTCCCTGCGAATTTCTCCAACCATACTCTCATCGTTGTCCTCGTAAACCATCTCAATCAGCATTGCGATGTCTTCATAACTTGTGAGCAGACTTTCTGCATTCTCCAAAAAACTCTGAAGTCCTTTCAATTCACGCATAATCTTCTGAGAGGTCTCCGTATCCTCCCAGAATCCCGGCTCTTCTATTTTCTTTTGCAGTTCTTCCACTCTGTCCTGTTTTCCCTGCAGGTCAAAGTGAATCCCTCAATTCGTTTAATGGCTCTTCATAGGAGTTCATGACACTTTTGAACTGATCTAATTCAACCATATTTTCACCTCTTTTTTAACTATTTTCGTCCACAGCACTGTTTGTATTTCTTTCCGCTTCCACATGGGCATGGATCGTTTGGATATACTTTCTTTTCTTCTCTCTTCTTAGGTTCTTTCACAGATGTGTCATCTTTGTTTGTACCTGTCACCTGTGCAACCTGTTCTCTTTCTACTTTCTGCTCTATTCTAACGTGGAATAACAGACGTACCGTATCTTCTGCAATGGCATTTGTCATTGCTCCAAACATATCGTATCCGAGCATTTTATATTCTACAAGCGGATCTCTCTGACCATATGCCTGAAGTCCGATACCCTGACGCAACTGATCCATATCATCAATGTGATCCATCCATTTTGCATCGATAACTTTTAATAAAATAACACGCTCTACTTCTCTTAAATGTTCAATTTCAGGGAATTCAGCCTCCTTTGCCTCATACGCTTTTACGGCTCTTTCCTTCAATACATGTTTCAATTCTTTCTGACGCATGTTTTTCACTTCGTCCGGAGTAACAAATGTCATTGGAATTGTTGTGAGAAGGCTTCTTTCTAACTCTGCCAAATCCCACTCGTCTGAATCCAAATCAGGAGATACGCATGCATCTACAAGATTTTCCACATACTCCGTAATCATATGATAGATAGAATCTCTCATACTCTCTCCGTCTAACACGCGGCGTCTTTCCTCGTAAATAATCTCTCTCTGTTCATTCATTACCTGATCGTATTCCAACAGGTTTTTACGAATACCAAAGTTGTTATTTTCAATCTTCTTCTGTGCTTTTTCTATGGCATTTGAAAGCATCTTATGTTCTATCTGCTCTCCGTCCTCCACTCCAAGTGTATTAAATACACCCATAAGTTTCTCTGAACCGAACAGTCTCATCAAATCATCTTCCAATGAAATGTAAAATCTTGATTCACCCGGATCTCCCTGACGTCCTGAACGTCCTCGCAGCTGATTGTCAATACGTCTTGATTCATGGCGTTCCGTACCGATGATTTTCAATCCTCCTGCATTCTTTGCATCATCGTCCAGTTTAATATCCGTACCACGACCTGCCATGTTTGTAGCGATAGTTACCGCACCATGCACACCTGCCTGAGCAACAATCTCCGCTTCCATCTCATGGAATTTCGCATTCAATACGTTATGAGGAACTCCTTCTTTTTTCAACATTCTGCTCAACAGTTCAGAAGTTTCAATGGTAATTGTACCAACAAGAACCGGCTGTCCTTTTGCGTGCGCTTCCACAACTGCGTCGACAACCGCCTGGAATTTTTCTTCTTTTGTCTTATATACGGCATCGTCCAAATCTTTTCTCTGTACAGGAAGATTTGTCGGAATCTCAACAACGTCCATTCCGTAAATATCACGGAACTCTTTTTCTTCTGTCAGGGCAGTACCTGTCATACCACTTTTCTTTTTGTACTTATTAAATAAATTCTGGAAAGTAATTGTCGCAAGCGTTTTACTTTCTCTCTTAACCTTTACATGTTCTTTTGCTTCAATCGCCTGATGAAGTCCGTCAGAATAACGGCGTCCCGGCATAATACGTCCGGTAAATTCATCGACAATCATAACTTCTCCTTCAGGAGTAACAACGTAATCCTGATCTCTGAACATTAAGTTATGGGCACGAAGCGCTAAAATAACATTATGCTGAATTTCTAAGTTTTCAGGATCTGCTAAGTTTTCCAAGTGGAAGAATTTTTCTACTTTCTTCACACCGTCTTCCGTAAGGCTTACGTTCTTTTCTTTCTCATTTACGATAAAGTCGCCTGTCTCCTCGATTTCCTCTCCCATAATGGCATTCATCTTAGAGAATTCTCCGCTCGCCTCTCCGCGTTCCATCTGTCTTGCTAAAATGTCGCATGCTTCATATAATTTTGTAGATTTTCCGCTCTGTCCTGAAATAATAAGCGGTGTTCTCGCCTCATCAATCAATACGGAGTCAACCTCATCGATTACGGCAAAATGAAGCCCTCTCTGTACTAACTGTTCTTTATAAATAACCATGTTATCTCTCAAATAATCGAAACCAAGTTCATTATTTGTCACATATGTAATATCGCAGTTATACGCTTCACGGCGTTCGTCATTGTCCATAGAGTTCAAAACAACGCCGACTGTCAGTCCGAGGAACTCATGTACCTGTCCCATCCACTCAGCATCACGCTTTGCCAAATAGTCATTGACTGTAACGATATGTGTTCCCTTGCCTTCCAACGCATTCAAATATGCAGGTAATGTAGAAACCAAAGTTTTACCTTCACCTGTTCTCATCTCGGAAATACGTCCCTGATGGAGAATAATTCCACCAATTAACTGTACTCTATAATGTCTCATATGTAATGTACGGACAGCGGCTTCTCTTACTGTGGCAAATGCTTCCGGTAAAATATCATCAAGCGTTTCTCCCTTTGCCAGTCTTTCTTTAAATTCTTTTGTTTTATCCCGCAATTCCTCATCTGATAATTTCTGCATATCCGGTTCTAATGCTTCAATCTTATCGACAATCGGATAAATACGCTTTAATTCATGTTCGCTGTGTGTACCAAAAATTTTTTCTAATAAGCCCATATCTTTCTCCTTGTTTGAAAATTCAAGAATCTTCGGTGTCCTTTCCCGAAGTCCAACTATGTTCCATTTTATCACTATACATACGTCAATTCAACCATTTTCTCTTACAAATGTCTTTATGGGGAATACAAAAAAAGAGTGTTGCATTTCGCCCCACTCTTTCCCTTCTAACTTATTTTGTTGGTGTATTATCAGCGCTGTTATTTGTATTGTTATTTGTGTTATTTCGATTATTTCCTGTAACATTATCTACCGTGTCTTCCACACCGTCTACGACATCTCGAACCCCGTTATCAATGCCCCGTCCTACATCTTCCATAACTCCGTCACCGTCTGTATTTTTCTTATCGGTGTTTGTTGTTGTGTTACCATTGTTGTTTGCATTTTCCTTTGTTCCGCAGCCAACTGCAAAAAGCATGCATACGCACAATAACGCTACTACTGTCTTTTTTATCTGTTTCATCTTATTTCTCCCTTTCTGTGTATTATGATTCACTAAGAATTTCTTCTTAACAGTAATATTTGCAAATCATTTTTTTCTATACACATTTTGACTTAGGGAAATTTTACCATTTTTATAAGAAAACATCTTTTATTGTATATAACCCATTTTTCTGCCCCGGCAAAAATTTTGCCGCCTCCAACGCTCCTTTTGCAAAAATAGTTTTAGAATACGCCGTGTGTTTTATTTCAATCACTTCATCTTCCCCTGCGAAAATAACTTCGTGTTCTCCCACTATCTTTCCGCATCGCACGGAAGTAATCGGTATATTTTCCTCTCCCACCGCCTTCCTTAATGCAAGAGCAGTCCCGCTTGGAGCGTCCTTTTTATACCGATGATGTTTTTCAATGATTTCCACATCATATCCCCTCGGAATCAATTCTTTCCCCAACGTTTTTAACAGTCCCAAAAGCACCGTGATGCCCAAAGACATATTTGCCGACTGTAATATAGGAAACTTTCCGGAAGATTTTTCTATTTTTTTCTGTTGTTCCTGGGACAGACCTGTCGTACAAAGAACAAGTGGAAGCGACCTTTTTTCACAGACATTTAGCAGTTCTTCTATCCCTGCGGAATGTGAAAAATCAATCACCGCATCTGCCTTTACCCCGCACTCCCACAGACTGTCAAATACAGGATATGCCCTCTCTTTACTTCCGCATTTGTCCACACCTGCCACAATTTGTACTTCTTCGTCTTTTCCGGCAAGCATCGTAACGATTTCACCCATTTTACCGTTACAACCATGCAAAATTATGTCAACCATATATTTCCTTCCCCTGATAATTCTATACCATACTCACACATAATACGGGCGAGCGTCCTCTCTTTTTCCTCCTCCAATTCTAACAAAGGCATTCTAAGTCCACCCACATCTTTACCCATAAGTGATAACGCTTTTTTAATTGGAATCGGGTTTACTTCACAAAACAACTGACGAATTAAAGGAAGCGCTTTCAGTTGCAATGCACAGCTTTCCTTTATGTTTCCTGACAGAAAGTTTTCGCATATTTTATGCACTTCTTTAGGCGCTATGTTGGCAAGAACGGAAATCACTCCCTTTCCGCCAAGTGATAATACCGGAACAATCTGATTATCGTTCCCCGCATATATGTCTGTTTTTCCTTCTGTAAGTTCCATAATTCTTGCCACCTGCGAAATATTGCCCGACGCTTCTTTTATCGCCACAATATTTTCTTCATTTTTCATCAGTTGGGCAACCGTTTCCGGCTCTATATTGCAGCCGGTTCTGCTTCCTACGTTATATAGAATAATTGGAATTCTTATATTTTCAGCAATTTTTCCATAGTGTGCTATCAAACCTCGCTGCGTAGGTTTATTATAATAGGGGGTTACAACAAGTACGCCGTCCGCACCGCAGTTTTCCGCGTCCTTTGATAATTGCACTGTAGTCTGCGTACAGTTTGTTCCCGTCCCCGCTATAATCGGTACTCTTCCTTTGGCAAATTCTACCGCCCTTCTTATACAGAAGAGCCTTTCTTCTTCTGACAAAGTAGCAGATTCCCCTGTCGTTCCGCAAATAATAAGCGCATCTGTCTGATTCTCACAGTGGTATTCCACCAATTCTTCCAGCATTTCTTCATTGATGCTTCCGTCTTTGCGAAACGGTGTTACAAGGGCAACCCCCGAACCGATAAAAACAGATTTCATTTTCTATTCTCCAACACATTCTAATTTGCTGACAGATACCTCATAGGCAACACGTTTTTCCGTTTCCACCTCCGATAGTTTTTTCACGTATTCTCTGCTCTGAATACGTCCGAGAACCTGAACATGTTCTCCAACCTCAAAAGAAGATGCATATCTTGCATTTCTTCCCCAACAGATACACGGTATGTAATCCGATTTTCCGTATGGTCTGTTGACCGCCAGCAATAAATCCGCGATTTCCCTGCCAAGCGGTGTTTTTCTGTAAACCGGCGCCTTACAGATATATCCGTCCAACAAAATATTATTTGTTTTTGCTCCGTCCAATTCCTCTTCCACAAATGAGATTTCTCTTGCAAACACAGACAGTACAAGTCGGTTTCTGTCCTCCTCGTGTCTGTTATATGAGCGGAACTGACCATTTACCATAATATATTCTCCGCGATAATCCTGTGTCACATCAATAAGTCTTTCTGAAACCATCAATGGGATTCTGTCATCTGAGTTACTCAGTCTTCTCACCAAAACTTCCACCATATAAAATCCTTCACCAAACACTTCATGGCTGAAAGTAAATTCAGATACTACCTCTCCCATAATTGTAACTTGATTGTTTTCAATAACCTTATCCGACATAATTTGTAATTCTCCCTTCCTCTTCGTCGTATTTTCTTGTCTATACTATCTTATTCCCCAATTTTTCTTTTAAGACCATATTTCCCCGAAAACCGTATGCCTTTTCTCGACAACTAAAATCGACATTTTTCCTTCAAAACCCTTGTAATCTAACGATAATGTGATAAACTGTATAAGTTGTAATTTGCTAATAAGCCAAATAGTTGGCTTTTGATAAAAGAAAGAAGGTAACTTATAATGAAAACCAAAAGAGAAGATATAAGAAACATTGCCATTATCGCCCATGTAGACCACGGGAAAACAACTCTCGTTGACGAGTTATTAAAACAAAGCGGTGTATTCCGTGAAAATCAGGAAGTTGCGGAACGTGTTATGGACTCCAATGACATCGAACGTGAACGTGGGATTACTATTCTTGCGAAAAATACTGCCGTATATTATAAAGATACAAAAATTAATATCATTGACACACCGGGACACGCTGACTTCGGCGGAGAGGTAGAACGTGTATTAAAAATGGTAAATGGTGTTATCCTTGTTGTAGATGCTTTTGAAGGTGCAATGCCTCAGACGAAATTTGTTCTTCGCAAAGCGTTGGAATTACAACTTCCGGTTATCGTTTGCATCAACAAAATTGACCGTCCTGAAGCACGCCCTGACGAAGTTATCGATGAAATTTTGGAACTTTTCATGGACTTGGACGCTTCCGACGAACAGTTAGACTGTCCGTTTATCTACGCTTCTGCAAAAGCAGGACACGCTATTTTAGATTTAACTGACGATCCGAAAAACATGGTTCCATTGTTTGAAACAATCTTGGACTACATTCCTGCTCCGGAAGGCGATCCTGATGCGGATACACAGGTATTGATCAGTACAATCGACTATAATGAATATGTCGGACGTATCGGTGTGGGAAAAGTTGATAACGGTACTATTTCCGTAAATCAGGATATGGTTGTTGTAAACGCCCACGAACCTGACAAACAGAAAAAAGTAAAAATCAGTAAATTATATGAATTTGACGGATTAAATAAAGTGGAAGTAAAAGAAGCCGGCATCGGTTCAATCGTTGCCATCTCAGGAATTTCCGACATTGCTATCGGAGATACGCTTTGCTCACCGGAAAATCCTGTTGCGATTCCATTCCAGAAAATTTCCGAGCCGACTATCGCCATGCAATTTATTGTAAACGACAGTCCTTTTGCCGGACAGGAAGGAAAATATGTAACCTCACGTCATTTAAGGGAACGCCTTTTCAGAGAATTAAACACGGACGTAAGTCTTCGCGTGGAAGAATCTGAAAACGCCGACAGTTTCCGCGTATCAGGACGTGGCGAACTTCATTTATCCGTGTTAATCGAAAACATGCGTCGTGAAGGATACGAGTTTGCCGTAAGTAAGGCGGAAGTATTATATAAAAAAGACGAGAAAGGCAAACTGTTAGAGCCAATCGAAACTGCTTACATTGATGTTCCTGATGAATTTACCGGAACGGTTATCGACAAATTAAGCCAGAGAAAAGGTGAACTCCAGAACATGAGTGCATCAAACGGAGGTTATACACGGTTGGAATTTTCTATTCCGGCCCGCGGACTTATCGGTTACCGTGGTGAATTTATGACAGATACAAAAGGAAACGGTATTTTAAATACGGCATTCGAAGGATATGCCCCATATAAAGGAGATATTCAGTACCGCAAACAAGGTTCTCTTATCGCCTTTGAAACAGGGGAATCCGTAACATACGGTCTTTTCAGCGCTCAGGAACGAGGAACTTTATTTATCGGACCCGGTGAAAAAGTTTATTCCGGTATGGTTATCGGTCAGAACGGAAAGGCAGAGGACATTGAATTAAATGTATGCAAAACAAAACATCTGACAAACACCCGTTCTTCAGGCTCTGACGATGCTCTAAAACTGACAACTCCACGTATTTTAAGTTTGGAGGAGGCTTTAGACTTTATTGACACAGATGAATTACTTGAAGTTACTCCGAAAACATTGCGTATCCGCAAAAAGATTCTTGATTCTAAAATGAGAAAAAGAGGAGCAAAATAGTGGATTTTTTAAGATTACTCGAGGGGATTCGCTCCCCTCTTTTCAATAAGATTTTTCAATTTGTTACGTATTTTGGGCAGGAACTTTTAATCATTGCGTTTATCTGCACGCTTTATTGGTGTGTAAATAAACGCTTTGCTTATATCTTGGGATTTACTTACTTTACCGCAGGACTTTGTGTCCAGACATTAAAAATCACATTTCGCATTCCCAGACCGTGGGTAATTGACCCTAACTTTCACCCTGTAGAAAGTGCTGTTCCCGCTGCTACCGGATATTCCTTCCCAAGCGGACATACACAGGGGGCAACCTCTCTTTTTGCTCCCATTGCCTTTCACACGAAAAAGCGGATTCTTTCTTTTTTGTGCGTATGTGCATTTTTACTTGTGGGATTTTCCCGTATGTATTTAGGAGTACACACGCCAAAAGACGTGCTTGTTTCTATGGGTATTTCCCTGTTTTTTGCATGGCTGATTACACATTTCTCCCATATTCTTTTGGATATGGAATGCTACTGGAAACGAATTGTCTTCTGTTTAATCTGTCTTGCCGCCCTAATTTCCATATACACACTTTTTCTTCTGCATACAGATACAATCGACTATAAATATGCTGCCGACTGTCTGAAAGCATGTGGAGCCGGTATCGGATTTGCGGTGGGTTGGTATATTGAACAGACTTATCTGCAGTTTGACGTAAAGACAAAGCACATTTACACACAGGTTCTTAAAGTAATCATCGGACTTTTAATTGCTCTATTGATAAAATCTTTTCTGCCTTTTCTTATCGGTGAGAGTATTTTCTCAAAAATGGCAGAATACTTTATTCTTGTACTATGGATTCTCGTCCTCTATCCATACTGTTTCAACCGGGTAAATAAATTTTCTTTACAGAAAAGCATAGATTAGATAGAATAAAAGAAAAGAGAAAAAGAGGGTTTTCTATGACAAAATATCTATCTGCTATTTTAAAGAAACTGGCAACTGCAATGGAAATATTTATCGCTTTTCTTCTTGCCGTGGGTATCATTTTGCTCTCGGCAAGACTTACTCTCGACCTGATTCACATTCCAAATTTGGAAGTTTCTCCAAATTATGAGGATCTGTTGGAAAACTGTTTTAACCTGATTATCGGGGTAGAATTGATTCGTATGGTATACACGCACAGACCGGGAACTGTATTTGAAGTGTTACTTTTCGCCATCGCACGACAGGTAATTATCGAACACGGCTCTCCGCTAAACAGTCTTATCGGTGTAGTTGCCATAGCTGTTCTGTTTGCAACAAGAAAATTCCTTTTCTGTGAATTTGACGAAGCAGAAAAAATACTTTTTCGTGCAACGCAGAAAGTCTTTCTTGTCAACAGACTGATTCATGTGAACATACCTTTTGAGGAAGGAGATACTCTCCGCGATGTGATTGTACGACAGTTAGATAAACATCAGGAAGATGTCGGCGTGGGTGCATGTGCCTACTTTTCTAATTTAGGACTTCGCGTTGCAAAAATGCATAAGGGAGAAATCTCCCGTGTGGAAGTCATTCGCTCAATCAAATAATCTAAAAGACTGACTTTTAATTGTCAGTCTTTTATTTTTATTTAATATTTTTATCTTTCTTTTTGTTGCATTCTTCTCGGTTTTTATGTATAATATATCCATAGTACAAACTATCCTTTGTACAATATATCGAAAAGGAGTTGGACAGCATGAAATTTATTATTAGCGGAAAAAACATTGAGGTAACACCAGGTTTAAAAGAAACTATCGAGCATAAACTCGGCAAATTAGAAAGGTACTTCACTCCTGACACGGAAATTATTGTAACACTTAGTGTAGAAAAAGAACGTCAAAAAATTGAGGTTACTATTCCTGTTAAAAAAGACATCATTCGTTCGGAGCAGGTAAGCAGCGATATGTATGTATCCATCGATTTGGTAGAGGAAGTTATTGAAAGACAACTTCGTAAATACAAAAATAAATTAGTGGCAAGACATCAGGCAGGCGGTAATTTTAATCAGGCTTTCTTTGAATCGGAAGATGATACGGCCGACACCAACGAGATTAAAATTGTTCGTACAAAACGATTCGGTATCAAACCGATGTTCCCTGAAGATGCTTGTATGCAAATGGATTTATTAGGACATAACTTCTTTGTATTCAGCAATGCAGAAACAGAACAGGTAAATGTAGTTTATAAACGTAAGGACGGTTCATTTGGTTTAATTGAACCGGAATTCCAATAGTACCCCCTTTTTAAAGAGCCTTCGCAAACTAAATGCGAAGGCTCTTTTCCTTACTGTCTTCTTCTGTAATCTCCCGTATCACTCTGCATGGATTTCCCACTGCCATCGAATTGTCCGGTATATCTTTTACAACAACACTTCCACCGCCAATGACAACATTATTCCCTATGCGGACTCCCGGCATCACATGTACCCCCGCACCAATCCATACATTATCGCCAACGGTAATCGGACGGGCATATTCCAATCCCGTATTTCTTCTCTCAAAATCAATCGGGTGTCCTGCCGTATAGAATCCACAATTTGGACCTACAAAAACATTATCCCCAAAAACAACTTTCCCACCGTCTAAAATCACTGTATTATGATTCGCAAAAAAGTTCTCTCCAATTTCTATGTTATACCCATAATCACACCAAAACGGTGCAATAATACAAAACTTTTCTTTTGTTTTTCCTAAAAGTGATTTTATAATTTTCATCTGATTTTCTTCATCAGAAGGTCGCAACTGATTATATTCATAACACAAATCTTTCGCAACTTTTCTTTCCTGCAATAATTCCGTATCATTATTCGCGTCATACAGCATTTGTCTCTTCATTTTTTCTTTCTCAGTCATAATGTGATTTCAATCTGATTATTTTCTATACCTATAATGCAACTCTCATAATATCCGTCCCCCGTTGTACGAGGACCGCTCATAACTTCAAATCCATCTTTTCGCAGTTTCTCCGTTAATTCATTCACTTTTTCTCTGCTTCCCACACGAAAGGCAAGGTGAATAAATCCTGTTCTTGCAAACGTCTTCTCCGCATCGTCCATAGAAGGTCTGTGCATGATTTCTAACCTTGCTCCATCATCAAACGATAAAAAATACGATTGAAAATCCGTTTTAATATTGTGATATTTTTTATTTGAAACCGCTCCAAAATACTTTTCAAAAAACTCTCTCGTCCGCTCCAAGTCTTTTACATACATTGCTATATGTTCAATTTCCATATATTATCTCCTTCTACTCCTGAAAAATGACCATTTCTCCATCTATCTTTGCAAAATAACATTCTTCCCCTTTTTCGATAAGTGCCTGCCCGTTTGTGCCTTCCACAATCTCACCGGTCAGCACTTCTTCCTCTTTTGGAACAAGCACTTCCAAAACAACCTTTTCCGTATATGTGGACTGCAGAACAGTTATCCCCCTCTGACCTAAAATGTACTGTATTTTCCCCAGTCCCGTATAATCCGTAGTAATTTCCAGTTTACACCCGTACATTTTGGTTATAATCTTACTGGCAGAAATTCCTTCCTGTGTCGCCTTTGAATAGGCACGAACCAAACCTCCCGTGCCAAGAAGTGTACCGCCAAAATACCTTGTAACAACAACTGCGATATTGTGAATTTTTTCTCCCAAAAGAACATCGAGCATTGGTTTTCCCGCTGTTCCGTTTGGTTCTCCGTCATCACTACAGCGCTGTACCTCAAATCTCTCTCCGGCTGTATACGCAAAACAGTTGTGAGTGGCGCTCCAATGCTGTTTTCTCACTTTTTCGATAAACTCCAGCGCCTCCTCCTCTGTTTTTATCGGCTGAACGGTTGCAATAAATCTTGATTTTTTCTCCACAATTTCAGCCTCTCCGCCTGTGTATACTGTTTTATATTCTGCTAACATATTCATTTTCACCTTTTCCTGATATAAATACTTATTCGTCCTGAATACTATTACTATAAAAGAATTTCTTCTTATCCACAAGATTTTCTTAAGTTTTTCCTACTATTTATGAACTTTTTATTTTTCGCTTTATTTAAAATTGGTTATTTGATATAATATCATGGTAAAAGGAGGCAAAACTCATGAATTATGGAAAAAAGAACGCTTCAAAAAAGCAGCGGGAAATCACCTCTAAAGCAAATATGCAAAAGAAACGAATTTTCTCCCGCCTTTTTAAATCCGTTATACTTTGTATTGTAATCATTGGGATTGTCGGTATTATCGGTGCCGGTTTCTTCGTAAAGAAAACTATTGATAACGCACCAAATATCTCTCCTGCGAACGTAAAACCTACGGGATACACAACATTTGTTGTGGATAAAGACGGAAATGAAATTGAGAAATTTGTTTCTTCCGGCTCCAACCGTGTATACAAAACACTTGATGAGATTCCGGTTCATCTCCGCCAGGCTTTTGTCGCCATTGAAGATGAACGTTTTTATCAACATAAAGGGATCGATCTAAAGGGAATCGTTCGTGCAGGGGTTGTCGGACTAACCAGTGGGCATTTTTCAGAAGGTGCCAGTACAATCACACAGCAGTTAATTAAGAATACAGTCTTTCCTGATTTTGTAAACGAAAACGGCTTTTTTGAAAGCCTTGAGCGTAAAATTCAGGAACAATATTTGGCTTTGGAAATTGAAAAACAGATGGATAAAGATTTAATTTTGGAAAATTATATGAATACCATCAACCTCGGCCAAAACACTTTGGGTGTACAAGCCGCTTCCAAACGCTATTTTAACAAAGATGTTTCCGAATTAACCTTGTCGGAATGTGCCACAATTGCGGGAATCACTCAAAATCCAAGCACATTTAACCCTGTGACAAACCCTGAGAAAAATAAAGAGCGCCGCAAAAAGGTTCTTACAAAAATGTTAGAGCAGGAATGTATTTCACAGGCAGAATATGATGAAGCGCTGGCTGACGACGTATATGCCCGCATTCAGAATGTAAATACCCAACTTGCAGGCTCTGATGTAGATTCCTATTTTATTGATGCTCTTGCTGATCAGGTTATCGAGGATTTGCAGCGCACCGATCCGGGTTATCCGGGTTATTCCGAAACGCAGGCAATTAACGCTCTTTACAGTGGAGGTTTGACGATTTACGCTACGCAGGACGCTGAAATTCAGAAAATTGCCGATGAAGAAATGAATGACGACAGTAACTATCCTTCATCTGTGTATACGGGAGTTGAATACGCCCTGACCGTCACAAGAAAAGACGGCACACAGGAAAACTACAGTTCCGGTCATCTCAAAAAATTTGGAAAAGAAAAATATAACGATAAACAGGGATTGCTTTTCACTTCCGAGGAAAAAGCGAAGGCTCGTATAGAGGCATTTAAAGCGTCTATTGCACAGGAAGGCGATAAATATGATGAAAAAATCCTCTTTTCGCCGCAGCCACAGGCATCTGCAGTTATTATGGATCAATATACGGGAGAAGTGAAAGCGCTCGTGGGCGGACGCGGTAAAAAACAATCCAGCCGAAGCCTGAACCGTGCAACCGGATCACTCAGACAACCCGGATCTGCATTTAAAATTGTTGCAGTTTATGCCCCTGCTTTGGACAGCGCAGGTCAGTCTTTAGGAACAGTAACAAAAGATGAGCCTTTTGAAAGAAACGGAAAATCTTACAAGAACGCCTACAATGGTTTCAAGGGTAATGTTACAATGAGAACTGCCATTCAAGATTCCGTCAACATCAGTGCTCTTAAAACTTTTGAGGAAATAACTCCTCAACTCGGATTTGAATACTCCGAGAAATTAGGAATTTCAACTTTAGTTAAGTCAAAAAAAATCAACGGAAAAGTATATAGTGATTTACAGCTTCCAACAGCCCTCGGCGGTATCACTGACGGTGTCTACAATCTGGAAATGACGGGTGCTTATGCCGCCATTGCTAACGGCGGTGTTTATAATACACCTATCTTCTATACGAAAATTTTAGACCACGAGGGAAATGTTCTTATTGATAATACGAGCAACTCAAGAACTGCTCTGCGTAAATCTACCGCTTATCTTCTGACAAGTGCAATGGAAGATGTCGTAAAACAGGGAACAGGTAAACAGGCAGCCCTTACCAATATGCCTGTTGCAGGTAAAACCGGTACAACTACTTCCCGTGTTGATATTTGGTTCTGTGGATTTACTCCTTACTATACCTGTTCTGTGTGGGTTGGTTTTGACGATAATAAAGAACTTCCGAGCGGAAACTATAACCAAAAATTATGGAAAGGAATTATGTCAAGAATCCATAAGAACCTTCCATACAAAGACTTTGAAGTGCCGGATACCGTGGCAAAGAAAAAGGTATGTTCTATTTCCGGTAAAGTCGCTTCCTCTTCTTGTCCATATCATATGGAATATATAGCATTAGATGGCGGCTCAGATAAAGTTTGTTCAAGCCATTCCGGTTATCCGGGTTCTGTAGGCGGAATAACATCATCTGAAGATGAAAACACAAATCAAGATGAAAATGGTGATTTCTCAGATGGAAATGATACGACCGCAACACAGCCTGAAAACAGTGGAACAGACAACGGGAACGGTTCTGACAGCACCGATAACAGTAATAATTCCGGGGACGGCAATTCTGATTCAAATCAGGAACAGCCTGTTCCTCCGACAGTACCGTAGTAGCAAAAAGGACGTAGGTTTTATAAAAACCTACGTCCTTTTTTCACGCTTATTCAAGAATTAATTTCGCTGCTCCATAAATTCCCGCATCATTTCCCAGTCTTGCCAACTCAAATCGACATTCTTTATTGGCAAAAAATACTCTTTCCATAAATGATTCTGTAATGTAGTCCAAAAGAATTGTTCCGGCTTTTGAAACTCCTCCACCGATAACGACTATTTCAGGATCAACTGCTGCTGCCAGATTTGCCAACGCATAACCTAAATATTTTCCAAATTCTTTTGCAATCTCTATGGCAACTGCATCATTTTCTTTTACCGCATCAAACACTGTTTTTGCACTGACTTCTTCATTGCGTAATACAGTTTCATCATCATTTTCTGCAAGACGTTTTTTTGCAAGTCTTACAATCCCCGTAGCAGACGCATACTGCTCCAAACAGCCTCTGTTTCCGCAGCCGCATTTTTCTGTTTCTTCGTAATTAACACAGATATGTCCGATTTCCCCGCCGGCTCCATGTCCACCGACTACCATATGTCCGTTGGAAATAATTCCTCCGCCGACTCCTGTCCCGAGCGTTACCATAACCATGTTTTTGTGGCCGAATCCGCCGCCTTTCCACATCTCGCCCAAAGCGGCTACATTAGCATCATTTCCAACTTTTACGGGAATTCCCACCAATGTTTCCAATTCGTGTTTTACTTCTTTGTATCCCCAACCTAAATTGGCAGTTGCCTGTACAACCCCCGCTTCTGTAACCGGGGCAGGTATCCCCACGCCGACTCCCAGAACTGCTTCTTTATCCAAGTTGTGATTTTCCATTTTTTCTCGAATCGAATCTGCCACATCAGGAAGAATCATTTCTCCGTGATTTTCTTTTCTCGTTTCAATTTCCCACTTTTCTATCAAAGTTCCGTCAAAATGGAACACCCCCATTTTAACCGTAGTTCCTCCAATGTCAACTCCAAAACAATATCTCATTTTCTCTCTCCTATTTCTTCTGCGTTAAATTTTCCTGTACTCTTCTGTACAATTCCTGTGCTGCATTGTAGCCCATCTGTTTCTGTCTGTGGTTAACTGATGCAGACTCTACGATAATGGCAAGGTTTCTTCCCGGACGAATCGGAATGGAATGACATACCACCTTATTTCCGAGGAATTCCGTGTACTCTTCTTCCAATCCAAGTCTGTCGTATTCTTTTTCCTTGTTCCAATCTTCCAGAGTGATAACAAGGTCAATATTCTGCGTTTCTTTTACACTCTGCACACCGAAAAGCATTTTTACGTCAACGATTCCAATACCGCGCAACTCGATTAAATGTCTTGTAATATCCGGCGCTGTACCGACAAGAGTTTCATCACTGACTTTTCTAATTTCGACAACGTCGTCCGTTACAAGTCGATGTCCTCTCTTAATTAATTCCAAAGCCGCTTCGCTTTTTCCGATACCGCTTTCTCCCATAATCAATACTCCGACACCATATACGTCAACTAAAACACCGTGAATGGAGATGCAAGGTGCAAGTTCCACATTCAGCCAGCGTATCGCCTCCGCCATAAATGCAGACGTTTTTTTGTCTGTCGCAAAAACCGGAATATTTTTCTCGTTTGCCTTTTTCAACATCAACTCGTCCGGATATACTTTTGTACTATATATCAAACATGGAATGTCATACGATAATAATTGTTCGTATATGACTTCTTTTCTCTCTTCCGGCATCTTTTCTAAATACGTATATTCCACGTATCCAATCACCTGAATACGCTCTGAATCAAAGTGGTCAAAAAATCCTGTCAACTGTAATGCAGGACGGTTAATGTCCGGCACCGTAATAACTCTCTCCGTCATATCTATATCCGGTGTAAGATTTTTCAGTTCCATTTTTTCAACTAATTTTTCTAATCCGACACTTCCAGCGCAACTCATAAAGTTCCTCCTCCTATTTAAAATGTTCACTCTGCTTAGTATATCATTTATGGAAAAAGTTGTACACTTCCTGAGCCGATTTTTCGTTCATTGACGGTAAATTTTTCAACTCTTCCACCGTCGCCTCTTTGATTGCATCTAAACTCATGAAATGTTTCATTAAATCTTTTCTTCTGGCCGGGCCTATTCCTTTAATATCATCTAAAATAGAGTGAACCTGTCCCTGTCCTCTCAGTTTTCTGTGAAATTCTATTGCAAATCGGTGTGCCTCGTCCTGAATCCGTGTAATCAGACGAAATGCTTCCGAGTTTCTGTCAATCGGTATTTCCACGTTATTATAGTATAACCCTCTTGTCCTGTGATTATCATCTTTTACCATACCGCAGACCGCAATATTTAAGTGTAATCGTTTCAATACCTGCAGCGCCACATTGACCTGTCCTTTTCCACCGTCCATCATAATCAAATCCGGAAATGAGGTAAAACTTCCCAGTTCTTTTCCTTCCTCTTTTTCTTTGATACCATGCTCAAATCTTCTCGTCAGCACTTCTTCCATACTTGCGTAATCGTCTGCTCCCTGCACACCTTTTATTTTGAATTTTCGATAATCATTTCGTTTTGGCTTTCCTTTTTCATAGACAATCATGGAGCCAACGGAATTAAACCCGTTCGTATTGGAAATATCAAACGCTTCCATTCTGACAAGATTTGACAAACCAAGCAGTTTTTCTATTTCTTTTACTGCGCCGATTGTTCTTCCTTCTTCTCTTTTTAGTCTTTCTTTGTCTGTGGAGAGAACAAGTTTTGCATTTTTCTCCGCCAAATCTACCAGTTTCTTTTTCTGCCCCTTCTGATGAACCGTAATATATACTTTGTGTCCCCTCTTCTGTGTAAGCCATTCCTCCAAAAGTCTACTCTCTTTTAATTCTTCCTGCACCATAAGTTCACGCGGAATATATGGTGTCCCTGCATAAAACTGTTTAATAAAATTTTCTAAAATCTCATTTTTTTGTTCCCCTTCGTTTATCTTCATATAGAAATGGTCTCTCCCAATCAGTCTTCCGCCGCGGATAAAAAACACCTGCACCACTGCATCATTCTCCTCCGTTGCCACGGCCAGAATATCTTTGTCCTCCCCGTCACTGTTTGTTATTTTCTGCTTCTGAGCAATCTGCTTTACGCTGTTTAGTAATTCCCTGTATTCGATTGCCTTTTCAAAATCCAGTTCTTCTGACGCCTTCTCCATTTTTTCTTCCAGTGTTTTTAAAATCTTATCGTATTCCCCACCGAGAAAACGCAGAGCCTGCTGCACGGATTTCCTATACTCTTCTTTTGAAACATAGCCCTGGCAGGGCGCATAACATTGTTTAATATGATAATTCAGACATGGGCGCTCTTTTCCAATGTCCTTCGGCAGATTTCTGTTACAACTTCGTATATGGTAAAGTTTACGGATTAAATCTATCGTATCTTTCACCGCCCCCGCGCTTGTGTACGGACCAAAATATTTTGCCTTATCTTTCTTTATCTCTCTGGCAAACAGAACTCTCGGATAGTCTTCTTCCACCGTCACTTTAATAAAGGGATACGTCTTATCGTCCATCAGCATGGTATTGTATTTCGGTCTGTGTTCTTTGATTAGATTACACTCTAATACAAGCGCCTCCAGTTCCGAATCCGTCACAATATATTCAAATCGGGAAATGTGGGTAACCATCTGCTCTATCTTAGCCCCCTTATTCCGACTGCTCTGAAAATATTGACGCACACGGTTCTTCAGGCTGATTGCCTTTCCCACATAGATGATATCGTCTTTTTCATCATGCATTAAATATACTCCGGGTCTGCCCGGTAACTTTTTTAATTCTTCCTCTATGTTAAACATTTCTTTTTTCCTTTCTACCCTTTGTATTTTAACACATCTTTTATGCTCAAAAAAGGCATATCCCACAAAACAGGATACGCCTTTTCGATTTATTTTTCTCTTATTTTTTTGATTTCTTAGCAAGAATAGGCATAATTGCACCTAATCCTAAAAGAACAAATGGTGTGAGAATGTTCAATGTAAGCTGGAATAAATCCTCTGAGTAAATACCTCCGATGCAGGCAATTGCAGTAAAGATAAAGCACCATGCCCCAAAGATAATACCAACCGTTTTATTCTTCACGAATTTATATTCAGGAGCAAATTTTTCTCCCGCTTTTTTCAATGCAATGTAAGCAACAAATACCCATAAGTAACGTAATGGCATACATACGGAATTTAATTTTACAAGCCATTTTACTAAAACGTCTACATTTTTAATACCAAATGCAGGAATGATAATCAAGATACTTACGATTACCGCTACTAATTTATGTCCGTTTGTATAAGCGCCATGTTTGTTCTGTTTGAACATTGATTTTGGAATATAGTTCTCATCAGCGTTTCCAAGTAACATACAAAGTGGTGCATCGATGGAAATAACCATAACCGAGAACTGTCCGAGGAACTGTGTAATCGCATATAAAATAACGAATAAGTTTCCTACTTTATAGTAATCACCTAATTTCTGGAATGCGTAGTAAGCACCGTTTGTCATAAGGTCCTCAGGAATGTTATTAGAGTCAAACATCATTCCCATGGAAATTGTTCCTAAAATCGCACATACGGCAACCATAACAGCTAACGCTATCATACCTTTTGAAAAGTCTTTCGCAGGATTTTTTGTCTTGTTTACATATGGCGAGAATTTCTCACAACCACCTACCGCAAATACAAGGATAGATAATCCTGTAAAGAATTTCATGTCGAATGTCGGCATAAATGTTTTCACAGACCAGTCAATCTCTAATAATGGCGCATTTGTAATCGCAGGCGCTGCCATCATTAAAACAATGTATAAGATAGACATAATAAACATTGTTGTTCCCGCAAGTGTAGAAATCTTCTTCAACATGGAAACACCTTTAGATGCAAGGAATAATGCCAGGAAGAAAATAGCAAGACAGAGAATCTGCATAACTGTCGTATTCATCTCACTTGCTCTGTTGTCCTGGAATATGATCCAACTTGTTGCAATAACCGCTGAGTTCGGTTTCTGTGAAATGTAAGGCATATGCACTACCCAGTATGTCCAACCGGCATAATATGCAAGTCTTTTTCCCATAGTTGCTGAAATCCATGAACTTACACCACCGTTCGCATTTTTAAATGCTGAACCAAGTTCGCCTACCATCAACGCATATGGTACAAAGTAAATACCGAATACAATTATCCATGCAACGATTGCCTGCAAACCATTGTATTCTGAGAATCCGTTAATAACGTTACCGAATCCCCATACACCACCAAACGCCATAAACGCAAGGCTGTACCACAAAATTTTCTTTTCGTTTTTCTGATTCATAGTTTTTCTCCTTTTGTTAAGTTACTATGTTAATGGTATAACAATCTTTTCTATTTTGCAAGAAATATTTCATTTTTCTCTTTCCAATTTTTGTTTTTGAATTTTTTTATGCAACTATTTATTCAGAAAAAGAATGTATGGAACCTTTCGGAAAGAAAATTGTCACTCTCGTATATTTTCCCTCCTCCGAATCAATCTGAAGCCGAAGTCCCAGTCTGTCACTCAGTTTTTTCGCTAAATACAATCCCATTCCCGTGGCGTTTGTCTTTTTCCTGTTTGAGCCTGTAAAACCTTTTTCAAACACTCTCGACAATTCAGACTGTTTAATTCCGCAACCGTTATCTTCCATGACAAGCGAAATATTTCCATCATGACTGACACTGTAGATGACAAGTCTTTTTTCTTCCTTGTTCATATATTTTACCGCATTCTGTAATATTTGAGAGAGAATAAACTGAAGCCATTTCTCATCTGTATACACCGTATTTTCCATATCGTGAATATCCAGAGTTACTTTCTCTTCCAACAAAACATATCGAAACTTCAACAGAACATGATGCATCATCTCATCTAAAGATAACTCTTTGACAAAATAATCTTTCTCTGTATTTTCGCTTCTCGCATAATACAGCATCTGCTCTACCAACTGAAAAATCTTATCCGTTTCTTTCTTCAGCGAATAGTCTCTCGCATTATCAAAAGTCAGCGACAATGCTCCGATTGGTATTTTAATCTCGTGGGCAAAACTTTCCACATATTCCTGATATTCCACCTGTTCTTCCGTCAAAGCACTGATTTTGTCATTCATCGCCTTACATGCCCTTTTCAGCGCATAATAATATGCCTGATTTTCCAAATCTTTCGGTTTCTGAAGAATTTCAGAAATATAGTATGCCTCCTGAAGATTATCGGTCATTTCAACTATCCGTTGATTTTTTCTGCATTTATTGCGATAAGTCAACCATAGAAAGCCTATTTGAAAAACGGTATAGATGAATATCATCAGTGAAATATACAGACCGTCCACCCCTGATAAAAAGAGAAGAAAGGAAACCAGTACAAGAAAAAATAATTGAAACAGAATAGTTTCTTGCAAATAATCAATAATTCAAATCCCAGTTTGTGTGGAAGATACGCTCAAAATCTTGCAAACCGACGGAGTGAACCAGCCTGTGGCGAGCGATTATCAAGCCCCCGTTATCTAACAGGGGGCACAAAAAACAAGAGACAATATACATTAACAAGCGGAAACCGCTGTATTTACAAGGCGAAAACGCATTTTACATGGTGTGATATATATTATGCCATTATCACTTGGAAAAATTGAATAAGACATTTTCCTGATATAGAATGGCTTTGGAATAGAATGTAGATTCAATGTGCAACTTGATAGGGTGAATAATAAATTAGAAGTTGGAGGAATGATATTATGAATATGGTTATTAGTTTTTCTGGTAGAGAAAATGGAAATTGTGATAATATTTCCAAATACATTGCATCTAAAGGTGATTCTATTATTTATTTTAGAAATCTAAACATTCATGATTGTAGTGGGTGTAAATACGAATGTTTTAAGGGATATTGCAAGTATCGCCAAGATGATATATATATAACCTTTACGAAAGTATGCTTAGTTATGACAAAATTTTTTTAATTGTACCTATGTATTGTGGGAATCCTTCGTCACTCTATTTCAAATTTAATGAGCGATGCCAAGACTTCTTTATGCATAACGAAGACAGTTACGAAACTATTATTTCCAAAGTATATATCATAGGAGTTTACGGTGATAAGAAAAAGACTCCTGACTTTATTCCATGCCTTACAAGATGGTTTGAGTGTACTCAATTTAACGATCATGTGTTGGGAATAGAAAGACATAGATACAACCAAAGGATTGCAGATAACATACTGGATATTGAAGAAGTAAGAAATATGATAACTTGCTTTATTCAACAATAACAGATTTGAAGTTGGAGGTGTTTTAAAATGAGTAAGAACAATAGATTTGAAGTGGTGTATCAAGAAACAGGCTTAAAGAGCGAGAAAACAGTATATGTTGATAAAGAGACAGGAGTAAACTATCTTTTTATTGCAAATGGTTTTGGAGGTGGTTTAACGCCACTGTTAGATGCGGAGGGAAAACCTATTATCACAAAATAAATCATAGAGTTTGATGACTAGGCAATTTTCAATACATAGTATCTGGCACTTAAGAGGGAACATATTTTAAATCTCTCTAAAAAAGATTGCGATAATTATCGCAATCTTTTTTACGTCTATTCTTCTGTTGTCTCAGATACTTCCGGTTCATTTTGTACCGGTTCTTCCACGTCTTTTTGTTCCAACTGCTCCGGCTCTTCCACTTTCATCTCAATTCTCTGTTTCTGTGGTTCTTCCTCTTCTTCAATTCCCTGTACTTCACGGAAAATTTTCATAAATTCTTTGCCGGTAATTGTTTCTTTCTCAATTAGGAATGCCGCAATCTTATCTAACGCCTCACGGTTTTCAGAAAGAAGACGTTTCGCTTCCTCATAAGCATCTTTTAACATCTTCATTACTTCTCTGTCGATTTCTGCTGCCGTTTCCTCACCGCAGTTTGTCACCGGACGTCCGTCCAAATATTTATGCTGAACGGATTCCAAACCGATCAGACCGAATTTCTCGGACATACCATACTGTGTAATCATTGCTCTCGCAATCTTTGTCGCTTTTTCAATATCGTTGGACGCACCTGTTGTCACCGTGTCAAAAACAATCTCTTCTGCTGCACGCCCTGCAAGCATACCTACGAGCATTGCCTCCAACTCTTTCTTCGTATTAAGGAATTTCTCTTCCTCAGGTGTCTGCATAACGTATCCTAACGCTCCCATTGTTCTTGGTACGATTGTAATCTTCTGAACAGGTTCTGCATCTTTCTGCAATGCACTTACCAATGCGTGTCCTACCTCGTGGTATGATACAATTCTTCTTTCCTCCGCATTCATAATACGATCTTTCTTCTCTTTTCCAACAAGGACAACTTCCACAGCCTCAAATAAATCCGCCTGTGAAACAACCTGTCTTCCATTCTTAACCGCATTGATTGCGGCTTCATTAATCATATTGGCAAGGTCTGAACCTACCGCTCCCGAAGTTGCAAGAGCGATCGCTTCCAAATCAACCGTCTCGTCCATCTTAACGTCTTTTGCGTGTACCTTTAATACGTCGACACGACCTTTTAAATCCGGTGCGTCCACGATAATACGTCTGTCAAAACGTCCCGGTCTTAATAATGCCGGATCAAGAATCTCCGGTCTGTTTGTAGCCGCCAATAATAAAAGTCCTTTATCTGTGTCAAAACCGTCCATCTCGGCTAACAACTGGTTCAATGTCTGCTCACGCTCATCGTTACTTCCCATGGCATTGTCACGGCTCTTTCCGATAGCGTCAATCTCATCAATGAAAATAATACAAGGCGCCATAGACTGTGCCTGCTTAAATAAATCTCTCACTCGCGAAGCACCTACACCGACATACATCTCCACAAACGCTGAACCTGAAAGTGAGAAGAAAGGTACTTTCGCCTCTCCCGCAACAGCTTTTGCCAAAAGTGTTTTACCTGTTCCCGGAGGTCCTACAAGCAATGCACCCTTTGGAAGTTTTGCACCGATGCTTGTATATTTGCCCGGATTATGAAGGAAATCAACAACTTCTTGCAAAGATTCCTTCGCCTCGTCCTGACCTGCCACGTCCTTAAACGTAACACCGGTCTGTTTCTCCACATACATCTTGGCATTGCTCTTGCCTATCCCCATCATGCCTCCGCCTTTGGACATTTTTCTCATAAAGAATGAGAAGACTCCAAATAAGAGTAATGTAGGCAATACCAATGTGAGCATGATATTCCAGAAAATATCAGAACCGGAATCCGGAATTTCCTGTGTATATTTTACTCCTGCCTTATATAACCGTTCTGATAACTTATCATCTTTCACAACACCCGTGTAATATTTCGGCGCCACTGAAGGAAACATAAGTTCCGAGTCCTTACTGCTGTCTTTCTTCTTCGGTGTAATCTCTATCTTATCCGAATTAATCTTAACTTTTTCCACTTTGCCTTCATCGACCATCTTCAAAAACTGGTCGTAAGTAATCTCTTTCGGATTGCTTCCCGGCATAAACCGATATAACGCCAACACTAAAAATAATGTAATCAGTGTTGTAAAAAGAATAATCCCCCAACCTTGTCTGTTGTTTTTCTGGTTTTTATTCTTATTATTATTATTTTGATTATCCATATCCTTCCTCCTATTTCTCATCTATTATATTATAAAGATGGCTTTCCCATAAATCAATAAAAAGATTGTGAAAACTGGCACTCATTTCTAAAACTTCTATTAAATTGTTTTAGACAAATTCTTTTTTTTGTAGTATACTATTTTTTTAAGCATAACCAGTTATTTTAGAAATTCAAGAAAGAGGAAGCAAGTTTATGAAAATCGGATTTGATAATGACAAGTATTTAAAAATGCAATCGGAGCATATCCGTGAGCGCATCAACCAATTTGATAACAAACTGTATTTGGAATTTGGAGGGAAACTATTTGATGACTATCACGCGTCCAGAGTATTACCCGGGTTCGCACCTGACAGTAAACTCCGCCTCCTCATGCAACTTTCTGATCAGGCAGAAATAGTTATTGTTATTAGTGCAGGAGACATCGAGAAAAATAAAATTCGCGGTGACTTGGGAATCACATACGATACAGACGTTCTTCGTTTAATGGAAGCATTCAAAGAAAATGGTTTGTTTGTCGGAAGTGTCGTAATCACTCAGTATTCAGGACAAAATAGCGCCAATCTATTTAAGAGCAAGTTGGAACATTTAGGAATTAAAGTGTACATTCATTATTGTATTGAAGGCTATCCTTCAAATATTCCTCTCATCGTCAGCGATGAAGGTTACGGCAAAAATGATTACATCGAGACTTCAAGACCTCTTGTTATCATCACTGCTCCGGGACCGGGAAGCGGAAAAATGGCAACATGCCTTTCTCAACTTTATCACGAGCATAAGCGCGGCGTTCGCGCAGGATATGCGAAATTTGAAACTTTCCCTATTTGGAACATTCCGCTGAAGCACCCTGTAAATCTTGCTTACGAGGCTGCCACCGCCGACCTAAATGACGTTAATATGATTGACCCTTTCCATTTAGAAACATATGGCGTGACTACAGTAAACTACAATCGTGATGTAGAAATTTTCCCTGTACTCGATGCCATTTTCGAGAAAATTTATGGCGAAAATCCGTATAAATCTCCAACTGACATGGGTGTAAATATGGTTGGTAATTGTATTTCCGATGATGAGGTTTGCCAAAATGCCTCTAAACAGGAAATTATCCGCAGATATTATGATGCTTTGAACGGACTTGCAGAAGGAACACATTCAGAGGAAGAGATTTTTAAAATCGAATTATTAATGAAACAGGCTCATGTGACAACAGATGACCGTGTTGTTGTTTCCGCTGCTTTACAGCGCGCTGAGGAGACGGGAGCACCTGCTGCTGCAATTGAGTTAGATGACGGAACAATTATTACGGGAAAAACTTCAAATTTATTGGGTGCATCTGCAGCACTTTTATTAAATGCATTGAAGCATCTTTCCAAAATAGATGATGAACTTCACATGATCTCACCTGAAGCGATCGAACCGATTCAAACGTTGAAGACAAAATACCTCGGAAGTAAAAATCCGCGTCTCCACACAGATGAAGTTCTTCTGGCACTCTCCATCAGCGCAGCGTCTAATCCAAACGCTGAACTCGCTTTGGAGCAGATTCCGAAATTAAAAGGCTGCCAGGTACACACGACTGTCCGTCTGTCTTCCGTAGATGTGAAAATGTTTAAGCGTCTCGGCATTCAACTGACTACTGAATCGAAAGATGAAAATAAAAGGATTTATCAGTAAGAACAATAAAAGGAAATCCCTTCCCCTCAACAATGAGAGGAACCGGATTTCCTTTTAGTTTATATGGAAACTTCTATAATTTCAGCCCCCATACCGTTCAAATATACCTGTTCGTCTTTACTGAATTTCTTCTCTGTTATAACTCCCGTGTAATCTCCCAGACAATTAATTTTTGCCATCGCCTGTCTGTCGAATTTGGAACCGTCCACTGCAAGATACGCATTTCTGCACTGCTTTGGTGTTTCTCTTTTCAACCACATTTTATCTACAGTTGGGGTCATCACTTCAAATTCATCATTTATGGAAGCCGCACCGAAAAATCCTACATCGAACTTAAAATCTTTTAACATTTCCGTCGCATAGTGTCCAAACATACTTCCCGTCGCTTTTTGCACATGCCCTCCGCAGACAAATAACTCTACCGGACTGTTTTTCAGCAACTGCGCAATTTCTAAATCATTTGTCACAACTAAAATATCCGGTATGTCCATGATTTTCCTTGCAATCTCATAAGTTGTCGTTCCCGCATCAAGAAATACCGTATTTCCCGAAACTACATATTCCGCGCATTTCTCCGCTATCGCCGCTTTCTCTTCACAGTGGCTTGTCTGCTTATCCATATAAGTCACTTCCTGTTTTGCTACTGCTCCGCCGTGGCATCGTTCAATTTTCCCATCTTCCTGAAGTTTCAGCAAATCACGGCGTATTGTCATCGTACTTACTCCCAGTTCCTGCGCCAATTCTTCCACCTGTACACTTCCATATCGATAAAGGAATTCTGTTATTTTCTCTCTTCTTTCTGCTGCCAGCATATTCCTTCCTCCTTAACGTCCTGCAACCTCTTAAGCCAAGTATATCATAGTTGTAACAAAAAAACACCTGGAATACGTCGTTTATCACTCCATATTCCAAGTGCTTTCTTACATAAAGATATTCAATATCAATACTTCCACTACACCGACAGCCCATGCCACCGTTGAAGTAACTGACCAAACACGAAGTTGATCTTTTGCCTCGCTGACTCCCAATGTTCGATTGACTACCCAGAAATAACTGTCGTTAAAGTATCCGAAGAACAGTGAACCGACGCAGCAGGCAATTGCGCCTAAAAGCGGGCTTGCACCTGACGCTAAAATGATTGGGGCAGAAATACTTGCCGCCGTTGTCATGGCAACTGTTCCCGAACCTTGGATAAATCTCATCGCCGTCGCTATTAACAGCGGCAAAATGATAATCGGAATTGCCGTCTTAGCAAGTCCTTCTGCCATAAAGTTTCCAAGTCCTGAATCTTTAATAATCTGTCCAAGAGCACCGCCGCCACCTGTAACAAGCATGATGATACCTGCGGACATCATTCCCTTTTCCATCTCCATCAGCGCCGTATGTCTGTCCAATTTTCTTCCCAATGTGAAAATGGCAACAATCAATCCAAGTCCCACGGCAATAATCGGCTGTCCTAAGAAGATAAGCACGTTCATAATCCCTTTTGTCTGTCCCATCGCCGTCGCCACAGTGTTCACCAAAATTAAAATAATCGGAATTAACAGCGGCATAAAAGATTCAAATACCCCAGGCAGTCCTGTCATATCCATAGAAAATGCCGCCTCGTAATCAGGTTCCTGATATGTTGCTTCCACAATCTCTCCTTCTTCGTTCGGAATGCGATAATATTTCTTCGAGAGATATAATCTTGAGTATGCGATGCAGGCAATTGCCATAGGAATCGCCAAAAGGATTGTCATCAGAATAAAACTTCCAACATCAATACCGAAAATTCCACACACGCCTAACGGTCCCGGTGTAGGTGGAACTAATGAGTGCGTGATAACAAGGCCTGACGCCAAAGCAACACCTAAACCGATAACGGATTTCTTCGTCACTCTTGAAATTGCCTTTGCAATCGGTGCAAGTACGACAAATCCCGAGTCACAGAAAATCGGAATGGATACAAGGAATCCCGTAAAAGCAAGAGCCTCTTCCTCTCTCTTTTTACCAAATAGTTTCAGGAATGTATGCGCCATTCTTTTTGCGGCTCCGGTCACTTCAAAGATTTGCCCCATCATAACTCCAAATCCGATGATAATTCCGATGCTGGATAACGTTCCTCCAAATCCGCTTGTAATTGAATTTAAAATTCCAAAGGTCGTTCCGTCCTCTAACGTAATATTATTAAGCGGCATTCCGCCTACCACACCTACAATAACCGTACAAATAATTAAAGCTAAGAACGCCTGAACTTTTGTCTTTAATACCAGAAAAATTAAAACTGCAATCCCGATTGCAAGACCAATCAGCATTCTTTCACCACTAAGTCCATTTACCATAATTCCGCCTCCTATTTTGTAAAGTTAGGAGCATATTTTGCCGCAAGCAGAATGGCTTCAATCATGCTGACAGCGCTTACTACTCCTTTTCCCGCAATATCGAATGCTGTTCCGTGGTCTACAGACGTTCTGAGAATCGGCATTCCGTTTGTAATAGCAATTGTTTTTTCAAAGTCTAAAGTTTTCGTAGCAATATGTCCCTGGTCATGATACAAAGACAATACACTGCTGTATTTTCCCTGGGCTGCCTGATGGAATACGGAATCTGCTCCTATCGGACCTTCCACCTTATACCCCTGTTTTTTCAATTCTTCAATTGCCGGCACAATCTCTTCCACTTCTTCCCAGCCGAACAGACCGTGTTCTCCGCTGTGCGGATTTAATCCGGCTATTGCCATAACGCCGTCTGTCACGCCTAATTTTTCCAATGCTGCCGTACAACGTTTAACATAATCTATAATTCTGTCCTTTTTAATCATATCAAGCATTTCCCGTAGGGAAACATGTCTTGTCAGAAAGAACACTCTCAGCCCGTTTGTCTCAAACATTGTCAGCGGATCTTCCGTATTTGTCAGCGCGCCAAATATTTCAGTATGTCCGATGAAATTAATACCGCCTGCACGAAGTGACTCCTTATTGATAGGAGTTGTCGCCACCGCATCTACTTTTCCGTTGTTTGCCAACTCAATACTTTTTTCAATATAATCATAGGCAGCCTTTCCGCACATTCCGCTCACTTTTCCGAATGCAAATTGGCTCATATCCATATTGTCTATGTGAATAAGATTTAAAATTCCTTCCCGATAATCTCCCTGTTCCACATCGTCAATCACATTGACTGTTAAATTTTCGCCTGTAATTTTGATTGCATTATCCATCACTTCTTTGTTTCCGACAATTGCGCATTTCGCTGCCGCCGTCACATCTTTTGATGCCACGGATTTTGCCACAATCTCCGGACCTACGCCTGCCGGATCTCCGATTGGCACTGCAATAAATGATCTTTTCATATTTTTCCTCCTAAACCTAAATGTATAATTTTTCTTTTAGATATGTAATGCACCGATTAATCGCATCGCTCTCTCCCTGACTTCCTCCCTTCGTAATAATATGTATTCCGTCAAATTCTCCTTTCAGAAACTGTCCATACGCCGCCAGAGGAAGCACCTCATCTTTTAACAAAAGTCCTGCCGTTTTAAATTTTCTGCAGACAGCCACCGTTATGTCTCCTCCGCTCGTATAAAGTCCTTTGAAACTTGTTTCCTTTTGGAAAATCCGATATGTAATTTCTGCAAAAGCGCTATTAATGCGCTCAGTCACTTCGTCCATTGAACAGTTATATTTTTCCATATATGGAATAAAATCAATTCGGTTCTCCGGATAAATGCCGTCTCCAACCACTGTGGATACAATATTTCTGCTGCTCTCTGATAAAATTTCTTCGGTTACCCTTTCAATTTCATTTTCTCTTCTGCTGTCCCCTTCCAACAATTCCTTCGTATGTACAAATACATTGTGCGTTCTCTGTGACAGCCACAATTCCTCCATCTGCGTCTTTGTGTTTGGATTTACACTTCCAACTACCGCAAGTATGCGGCTTTTTTCCTGTTTTTCCGCCGGAACAATTAGTTTTCTCGACAGTGTTGCCGTGAAAACTCCCGGATCTACCGCTACGGTTTTTAATCTGCTTGTAATAACCGCATCTGCAATCAGGTCTAAGTCTTCCTGCGTCACACAGTCTAAAACAATAATTCTGCTTCCCGCATTCACACATTCTTTCATTTTATCAGCCAGATAATGTTTTCCGTGCATTAAGTCTTTCATACAGATTAATGACACTTTATATTTACTCTGTTCTTCAAACAACACTGCAATTTCTGATTTTGTAACCGGTGTTTTCGGATCAATGGCAATATCTGTCTTGTGAAGGGGAATGCCATTAACTAACATATATCCGCCAATTGCAATCCTTTTGGAACTCGGAAAACAGGGAGCAACAATCGCCACATAATCTTCACCAAGCACGTCCAGCATTGCATCTGTTTCACTTCCCAGATTGCCTCTGAGTGTGCTGTCAATCCTTTTTGAATATACTTTTACTTCTTCATGTTTTAACAACTCACATACATTTTTTACCCTGTTGTACGATATTTCCGCGTCTACCCCTCTGCTATCTGTCGGATACAACACACAGTCACAATCTGACAGCATTTCCAGTTCAATTCGTTCCATATTCATGACCGTGTACGCTTTATAATTCATCTTCTTCAGCAGTACACCTGTCGCATTTGCTCCTGTCAAATCATCTGCAATCACTACACATTGTGGCATATTTTTCTGTTCCTCCCGTCTTTCTTCCTGTTTTAACAACTATTTTGTCAATACCTCAACTGTCTCTCTCAATGTCGTATCTTCTCCCACATTTCCCGGGAAAATCACATAAGGAGTCATTGGAAATTTACTTTCCCCGCCTGTCTGCCATACCGGAATTCCCGGTTTAATCTGCCCAAGCACATTCGCTTTCTTTACCGCCAACGCTCTCGTTCCTATATCGCTCGATGTAATTCCGCCTTTCGCAATAACAAACCGCGGCGTAACCTGAAGCCGTCCGACCAAAGACTGAACGGCGTCTGATATGCGTACGGATAATCTGAGTTCATCTTCCTTGTCTCCCGTATCCGCCGTAATAAGAGAACGTGTCGTATAACAGCAGACTGTCTTTCCATTTCGTATACAGTTTTCCTCTTTCTCAAGACAGCGCTCTACTTCTTTTGCAAAAGCATTTTCATCATGTACAAGAGATACGTCCAGTTCAATAAATTCAATATTTTCTAATTTCCGAAGTTCTTCCACCTGTCTGCTTGTCTTATCTGTATGGGAACCTACGATGACAACACCTCCGTTGTCCGTTTCTTTTACAATCATCTGCTCTTTTGTAAGAAGCGGCTGATCACTGATTCCTCCCATTACTTTCACAATCGCTGCAGCCGTGCGGAACATAAATACTTTTCCTTTTGCCATTGCCCTGTACAGCGCCACACAGAATACTTTAATGTCCGCATAATCCACTGCATTTACAATAATCTTGTTAAATCCGTTCACCTCTGACAATGTTTGTTCTATCTTATCAATATTCATGCTGCGCATATCTTCCAACGGAATACGGCAGACGTCTGATGCTTTGTATTTTCCTTTTGTCTTTTCTTCCACATATTCAGGCATTGTTCCCGCCGTATAACCAAACGTGGAATCTTTCGCAAATTCTGTTTCATTTGCCGGTATCAATTCGTTACCGTATTTGACATAATGTACATTGTCGATTGTAAAACGGCCTCCCTCCTTAAAAAACGGACAAATAATTTCTCCATCAATTATCTTTCCTGTATTTTTCTCGTAATCTTCTTTTAAAATTTCCGTTTCTAAAGGATAATGTCCTCTGAGCGTACTGTCACTTCTGCTAATAAAGATATATTCTTTTCCGGTTTCCTTTGATACTTCATCTATAACCGACGCAATCTCATGATGTACTTTTGTCGTCTGTTCTGCCGTAAATCCGCGGGAGTTTGTCAAAATATAAAAAAGACTGTTTTTTTCCTCAAATCCCTGTAGCATGCTATCTTTATCCCAGTTTGTATATACGGATATATCATGAACCGTCTGCACTCCTGTAGGATCATCATCGAGAACAACTATTTTTTTCCCGTTATTCTCAATTTCTCTTCTCAGCAGATTATCAACATATTCTTCGTCTATTGCCTCAAATGAATTTAAAATCTCTGCACTCAGCATATCTCTCAGCCCTTTCTATTCTGATTTTTTCACTTCCACGTCTGCTAATTTTTCAAAATACTGTACGATTCCTCCGTGGTCATCATTCATATGTCCATGCACTTTCAATGTCTGTAAAATCTCATAAAGTTGTGCCGTATATGGAATCGGTACATCTAAAGAATGTGCCGTGTTCACCACATTTTTTATGTCTTTATGATTGATGCGGATAGGTCCTCCCGGCTTAAAATTCCGCTCAATAATCATCGGTATTTTTGCGTCCAACACTGCGCTTCCCGCTAATCCGCCTCGGATTGCCTCGTAAACTTTCTGCGGATCCGCTCCCGCCTTCGCTGCCAGCACAAATGCTTCTGATACAACCGCAATCGTGTTGTTTACGATAATCTGATTTGCAAGTTTTGTTACACTTCCGCTGCCGCTGCCGCCAATGAGAAGTGCCGTTGAACCGAGAATGTCAAAATACTTTTGCAGCGCTTCAAAATCTTTTTCATCTCCGCCTGCCATAATTGCCAATGTACCTGCTATCGCTCCCGGTTCTCCTCCCGATACCGGAGCATCTACAAATCCAACACCTATCTTCTGTAATCTTTCATAGCACTCTCTTGATTCAACCGGAGTTACCGAACTCATATCACATACAATACTTCCTTCTTTCAGTGTAGATGCCACGCCATCTTCACCAAAGAGAATGGATTTGACAATATCTCCGCTAGGAACAATTATGAACACAATATCACATTTTTTTCCTATTTCAGCATAGGTAGTCGCATACGCTCCCGCCTCTTCAACTTCTCTTACCGCTTCCCTGTTCAAATCGAAAACCCACAGTTCTATTCCTGCTTTCAACAGGTTTTTAGCCATGGGCTTTCCCATAATTCCCAATCCGATAAAACCTACTTTCATTTCTTTCACCCTTTCTAATATTTGTTTGTTTATGTTCATATTTGTTATATTCTGTTCTTTTTTATTAGATTACTACATTCTTTCCCATTGGTCAATACTTTCTGGCAAAAAAATAAAAGTGCCGCAAAATCAAACAAATCATTTTGCAGCACTCTCACTTATCTCATATCTGGAGGGGTACCCTGTTTTCTGTCATTCTGCCCGTTTCCCGGCGCCTGTCCCATTCCCTGTGCGTTCCCATAAATTAAACTGTCCATCGTAATATTTTCCGTTGTTTCTCCTGCAGTCAGCGTATACTGACCTCCTTCTTTTACAGATGGAGCACTGATAATCACAGAAGTATACTCCTTATCCGGCGTCCACGAAACAATTTCTTTTTTATCTGCGTCCAGTAAAGTAATTGCACTTTTTGATGACTGGGAATTCATCGCAACAAATATAACTCCCTGTGTAGAATCCTCCCCAAAACTTTGCGCCATTCCGGAAGAACCTGCTCCCACAAAAATTCCTCCTGTAATTTTTGCCGTTCCGCTATAATCCAGTGTTCCATTGCCATTATTTGTCGGCCCTGATACATAGGTTTCCCCGCCTGAAATTGTCAATTCTCCGTTAGAGTCAATTCCATCACCTGACGCATTTACTTTCAATTTTCCTCCTGAAATGTGAATATACGCGCCGTCTTCTGCCGCAAATTGATCTCCGCCAGGACCTTCAAAACCACTGCTGTCATTTCCGCCTGCCGCATTTAATCCGTCATCACTGCTGACTAACTGAATGTCCCCTCCCGTTATATCAATGCTGAGTCCTTCAATCCCTTCATAACTTTGTGTAATCTCAATTGTACCTCCGGATATTGTCGTGGCAGAGTTTCCATGAATTCCATCATCACCTGATGCAATTGTCCACTCCCCACCACTGATTGTCGTGTTCGCATTTGAATGAATACTGTCATCTGCCGTATTCAGATCGTATTTTCCGGCGGTCACAGTGAGGTCGCCTGCCGCTTTTATTCCTTTCATGCTGACAGAGTTTTCTTCCGCAGTATTCTCCTGCTCTCCTCTTGGTCCAAACTCCCATTTCTGTCCGTTTTTCTGAACATTTTCACTGCCGTCACCGGCAATGATCGTATATGTACCGCCGTCTGACTGAAGCCAGTTTCCCGCACTGATTCCGTCTCCCTTTGCTACAATTTCAAAGTTTCCTTCTGCTAAATAGACAAATCCAAGACTGTCGTCATCTGCATTTTCCGCATGGATACCGTCTTTTTCAGATGTAATTGTATATGTGCCGTTCGCCACACGCACGCTGTCTTTTCCCGAAAGGCCGTGAGACGCAGATTGAATTTCATACGTTCCGCTTGTAAGCACCAAATCATCTTTTGACACAATTCCATGTCCCGCTTCCGCATTAACCATCAGACTTCCCGTACCGTTTAAAGTTAAATCTGCCTTTGAAAAAATGACGGCATCAATATTATTGTCATCAATTGCCGTATATTCCCCACCGTTTTCCAATACATTTTCTGCGTTTTCAGTCGTTGTTATAAATACTTTATCGGCGGAACGGACATAAATTGCCGCCGAGGTTTCGTTTGTTATTTCTACTCCGTTTAATACAAGTTGCACTTTTTCCGTGTCCTTCACTTCCACAATTACCATTCCGTCCGTGAGCGCACCTGTAAGTACATAAGTTCCTTCCTCCGTAATCGTAACAATATTATCTGAAATTTTCACCGTATCGGAATCACTTGTCGTGCCGTTATCCGCCAATTTGATATTGACACTTTTTTCTTCGTCGTATCCTGTTTCCATATCTCTGTCCGAAAACATATTTGCAATATCAATGTTCTGCGTAGTGGAAGTTTTCGCCGTATCCGTATTTTCAGAATTACTGTTTTTATTTCCACAGCCGGAAACAATAAGTGTTCCGGCAAGGAAAACTGTCAGAAAAATTGTTCTTTTTCTCATATGCCACCTCCTATAATTCTCCAATAATTGTTTCCTGCTTAGAAACGGTAATTTCCAGATTTCCGTTTCTGCAGCGAAGTGAATCAATTAATTCTTTTTCTTTGTTCATATCACACAGTGTCAAATTATAAGTCAGTTTAAATAAACTTCCCATATTTGTTGTCTTTACTTGGACTAAATCACAAGTTTGTGTATATTGTTTTAGAATCCCGTCAAACACTTCCGTATAGTCTAAATCTTCCGGAATAGTAATATGTAACGTTTTATAAAGCGCCTTTTTCTTCCCGTTTCCAAAGTCCAGTCGGTAATACAGCAGTGTAATCCCGCCTAAAAGCACCGATACGAGAAGAGCATAGCCGAGATACCCCATTCCTGCCACAAGTCCCGTTCCCATAGCGAGAAAAATAGCGCCTATTTCCTTCGCAGAACCGGGAACGGATCGGAAACGCACAAGGCTGAAAGCGCCGGCTACCACAACCCCTGCTCCGACATTTCCATTTACCATCATAATCACAACACAGACGATAGCCGACAGCACGGCAAGCGTCACTACAAAACTTGTCGTGTACCGTGTGCCGTACATATATGCCATCGACAAAATAAATCCGATTATCAGCGCACAGCCTACACAAAGTAAAAAATCCGACAGTGCAATCACATTTGTCATTTCCGTATCAAAAATCCCTCCAAATATTTTATTAACCATATTGTCTTCCTCCCATCTGTTTATATGCCAATCCGTATTTTGAAAACGAAGTTTTAAAAATTTTATTTTCCGTGAGTACCCTGCTGAGCCAGAGCGGAATTCCCCCAGATGTCTTAATTTCCATCAGTGTTTCATCTTCTCCCAGCAGCGCCTTACCGTAAATCGGGCTTCCAAGCGAAAGGTCTTCCTCCCGATATAAAATATTTTCATCAAAAGTCACTCTGAAATCACTTCCGTCCAGAGAATAGTACGCTTCACGCTCATAACTTAAAAACACTGTCGGCCGAAGCGAACCGTAATATTTCCAAAAATACTGGATTTCCTTTCCAATCTGCGAATTTTCCGGAAATGGTTTCCCGTTTAAAAAACTGTCCATAGCCTTGTCTCTCGGAAGAACCAATCTCCGTTTATAGACAACCGATTTATATTTTTTCTTTAGTTCTACAAAAACTGAATCTTCAGAACCTGCCGTATGATAACTTCTCACCCGCAGTTTTTCTTTGTATATCGGTTTTTCCAGCGAACGCCTGATTAATCTGTATGTATCCGTATCAAAATAAATATTTCGTATTGTTGTCCTTCCATATTTATCCAACTTCATATAAGGTGCCATACTGCACAGAATTTTTTCTTTTTCCCGTCTTGTCAAAAGATATTTTAATTCATATCTTTTAAAAGTCATCTGATGCGCCACACTATCACGCTCCTTTCCTGTTACTTCATATACTATAAAAGAGAAACCTTAAATGAACTTTAAAAGAATAAAAAAACCGTCCGGTATATAAGTACCAAACGGTCTCTCTTTTAAGTTGCAAGCGGAAATGTCACTGTAACCGCCAACGATTTTTCATCTTCCGTCGACGCCTGAATCTTTCCCTTATGCACCTCCACAGTTGCCGCCGCAATGGAAAGTCCAAGTCCATATCCCCCCGTCTCCGAATTTCTGGACGTATCCGTCCGATAAAACCGGTCAAATAAATGTTCTGTCTGTTTTTTCGATATTTCTTCCGTCGTGTTAAAAACCGTAAAATAAATTCGCTTTTTCTTCTTCTCCAGCGTCACCATAATTTTACCGTTGTCGTCCGCGTATTTTACCGCATTGTCCAATAAAATCGCAGCTAATCTGCGAATTGCCATTTCATCTCCCTTCAATGAAATCATCGGAAGAATTTTGCTCTCCAGCAACTTATCCTGCGTCTTTGCAAGTGTCTGAAACGTTCCTACCGTTTCTTCCACAACGTCCGACAGAGAGAATTCTGTCATGAGTTGTTTTGTCCTCTCTTCCTCCATGCGCGATAATAAAATAAGGCTGTTCGTCAGTTCTGCCATTCTCTTTGTCTGATTTTGAATATCATTTACCCATTCATTTTCCCCAAAATCCATTTTCAGCACTTCGGCATCTGCATCAATGATTGTAAGCGGTGTTTTTATTTCATGTCCCGCATCGGTAACGAATCGTTTCTGTTTCTCGTAATTCTCTAAAAACGGCTTTACAATATGAGCGGATAAAAAAATCATCAAAATCAGAACCGCTAAAAGTCCGATAACGGACACCCCAACAGCCGTAAAGATAAAATTGTAAAATGTATTTAAACTGCGTCCGCAATCCAAAAAGACAATCCGCACATTGCTTTCTTCAGAACTCACGGCATATCTGTACTCCCCTATAAATCCTCTCTCTTTTCCATTCGCCCATACCTCTTTTGCATAGTCAATCGCATCTGAAGTGTCAATTCTTGCAATTTTCCCGGTATCTGCCATAACAACGTTTCCCGAATCATCAAGCAGAACCGAAAAATATCTTGACTCATATGGAATTTCCGGTGACCTCTGTCCCAAATCTCCCATATTCCCATTCGGTTCCATTCTCGGAAATCTTCCCCCATTGTCTTCAAGAAGCGTAAGTATTCTGTCCGCCTCCGAAACAATATTCCTATAGTTTAAGACACCTGCGATTCCCTCAATAATGAGAAGCACTGATAGCAGGGAAATCATAGATGCAGCGATGAGTTTTATCCTTAATTTTTTAATCATTTTATTTCCTCCAGGGAATATCCCACATTGCGAGTCACTTTAATCCGAACATTGGCATGCAGCGCCGCCAATTTCTTTCTTAAATAAGATATGTACACCCACACGACGTTCATCTCCGCTTCACTGTCATATCCCCAGATATTTTCTATAAATTTCTCAGCAGAAATTAAATGATTCGGATTGAGCATCATAAGTTCCAACATTTGAAATTCTTTGTTTGCCAGGTTATAACTCCCCGAAGGAGTGGAAAGTTCAAAGGTTGCCCTATCCAATATAATATTTCCAATCTGTAACTTAGAATCGTTCTGCGCTGTCTGCGTGCGTGTCATCGCACGGATACGCGCCAACAGTTCTTCTGCATGAAACGGTTTGGACAGATAGTCATTTGCTCCCGAATCCAGACCGAGTACTTTATCTTCCACTTCTGATTTTGCCGTCAGCAGAAGTACCGGAATGGAGTTCCCACAACTTCTAATCGTCTTTAAAACAGTAATTCCATCTATCTTCGGTATCATAATATCCAAAATGACACCGTCATAATTATCCGCCTCCAAATAATCCAGCGCTGCCCTGCCGTCATATACCGCATCTACGGAATAATGATTTCTTTCCAAAATTGCTTTCAACGCCCTCGACAATGGTTTTTCGTCCTCCACAAGCAATAAACGCATTTTTCCACCTCCTGCAAATTGTAATAATTATTCGTATTATATCACAAAAAACATACATCGGAAATTTTTGTCGTATACACGGCAATAAAATAAACAGGTGTCGGGAAAATTCCCAACACCTGTTTATTTTATGCGCTTGTGCGTTCAAACTGCGAGTTATAAAGTTCTGCATAGAAACCATTTCGCAATAACAGTTCTTCATGATTCCCCTGCTCTACAATATCTCCGTCTTTCATTACTAAAATCAAATCCGCGTCACGTATTGTTGAGAGACGATGTGCAATAATGAAACTTGTACGTCCTTTCATCAGGTTATCCATTGCTTTCTGAATGCGCACTTCCGTTCTCGTATCAACAGAACTTGTCGCCTCGTCTAAAATAAGAATCTTCGGATCAGCAAGAATTGCCCTGGCAATTGTAAGTAACTGTTTCTGCCCCTGCGAAACGTTACTCGCCTCCTCGTTTAATTCCATATCGTATCCGTTTGACAGCGTCTGAATAAACCGATGCGCATGTGCCGCTTTTGCAGCCTCAATCACTTCCTCATCTGTGGCATCTAATTTGCCATAGCGGATATTATCTTTGATGCTTCCGTGGAACAACCACGTATCCTGAAGTACCATACCGAACATCTGACGCAGTTCACTTCTGTTAAAATCTTTCAGGTTATGACCGTCAATCAATATTTCCCCTGAGTTGACATCATAAAATCTCATCAACAGTTTAATCATTGTTGTCTTTCCTGCGCCTGTAGGTCCTACAATCGCAATTTTCTGTCCCTGTTTCACTTTTGCGGAGAAGTCATTGATAATAATTCTGTCTTTGTTATATCCAAAGTGAACATTTTTGAACTCTACATTTCCTTCCAGTCCTTCTACGGAAACCGGATTTTCCGCAAACTGGTCTTCTTCCTCTTCCTCCAAGAATTCAAAAACTCTTTCCGATGCCGCTGCCGTAGACTGCAGCAAGTTTGCCACCTGCGCCACCTGTGTAATCGGCTGCGTAAAACTTCTGACATATTGGATAAAGGATTGAATGTCACCAACCGCAATTTTATCTTTAATCGTTAAGTAACCTCCCAAGATGGCTACCGCTACATATCCGAGGTTTCCGACAAACTGCATAATCGGCATCATCATTCCTGAGAAGAATTGTGATTTCCATGCAGACTGATATAAAATCTCATTCGTCTCATCAAATTCACGGATAACATCTTCCTCTTTATTGAAGGCTTTTACAATATTTTGTCCACTGTAAACTTCTTCCACCTGTCCGTTTACATGCCCTAAATATTCCTGCTGATTCTTAAAGTGTTTCTGAGAACGCTTCACGATAAATGAAATCAGTGTCATGGACACGGGCAAAATCAAAAGCGCCACTAAAGTCATCAGTGGGCTGATGCGAAGCATCATAATCAACACGCCGACAATCGTTGTAAAGGAGGTGATAACCTGCGTTGCACTCTGGTTCAAACTCTGGCTCAGCGTATCCACGTCGTTTGTTACTCTTGATAAAACTTCCCCGTGTGTTTTTGTATCGAAATAGTTCATCGGCATACGGTTAATCTTTTCTGAAATTTCTTTTCTCAGACGATAAGTCAGTTTTTGGGAAACTCCCGTCATAATAAATCCCTGAATATATGCGAACAGTGCGCTGACTACATATAATGTCAGTACGGTAAGGAGAATACGGGCAATTTTATCAAAATCAATTCCTTTTCCACCGGATACTTTTCCCACAAGGCCTTTGAAAATTTCCGTTGTCGCATCACCTAAAATTTTCGGTCCCACAATAGTAAAAATTGTACTTCCGATGGCAAAAATAATAACAAATCCGATGGCTATCTTATAGTTTCCAAGGTACGCCATCAGTTTTTTAATCGTGCCTTTAAAGTCTTTTGCCTTTTCTCCTGTTCCCATTCCGCCGTGTCCCTGCCCCATCGGGCCTCTTTGTTTTGGCTGATGATTACTCATTGTCTTTCTCCTCCTTTCCTTCCATATCTCTTCTTAATTCTTCTTCTGATAACTGTGACATTGCAATCTGTCTGTAAACCTCACAGTTTTTCAATAACTCTTTATGCGTTCCTTTTCCTGCTATCTTGCCTTCATCGAGAACAATAATCTGTTCCGCATGAAGAATTGTACTGATACGCTGTGCTACAATTAAAACTACACTGTTTGATGTGTGTTCCTGCAGCGCCTTACGGAGTGTTACGTCCGTTTTATAATCCAGTGCGGAAAAACTGTCATCGAAGATGTAAATATCCGGATTTTTCGCAATCGCCCTCGCGATGGACAGACGCTGTTTCTGTCCTCCGGAAACATTTGCGCCACCCTGAGAAACAGGACTCTCAAACTGCTCCGGTTTTGCGTCAATGAACTCTTCCGCCTGCGCAATGCGGGCTGCTTCCTTCATCTCCTCTTCCGTACCTTTTGTATTTCCATACATAATATTGGAAGCAATCGTTCCCGAGAAGAGAATACCTTTCTGCGAAACATACCCCAGTTTTTCTCTCAAATCATGCTGTGAAACGTCTCTGATGTCCACTCCGTTTATACGGATTGTTCCTCCCGTCACATCATAAAATCTCGGAATAAGATTTACCAGCGTAGACTTTCCGCTTCCCGTACTTCCGATAAATGCAGTTGTTTTTCCCGCCTCCGCAACAAAGGAAATGTCGTGCAGCACATCTTCCTCTGCATTCGGATACTGGAAAGATACATGGTCAAATTCAACACTTCCGTCTTTTTTATCCTCAATTTTCTTTGGATTTTTTGCATCATGAATCATCGTTTCACTTGTCAGTATTTCATCAACACGGGAAGCAGATACCGATGCTCTCGGAAGCATAATGGAAATCATACAAATCATTAAGAACGCCATAATAATCTGCATTGTATATTGAATAAACGCCATCATATCTCCAACCTGCATCTGTCCGTCATTGATTCCGTTTGCACCTACCCACACAATCAAAACGGAAACTCCGTTCATAATAAGCATCATTGTAGGCATCATTAACGTCATTGCTCTGTTGACAAAAAGATTGGTGCGTGTCAAATCTCTGTTTGCTTTGTCAAAACGTTCTTCTTCATGTTTTTCTGTGCTGAATGCACGGATAACCGGAAGTCCTGTAAGAATTTCTCTTGTAACAAGGTTTAGTTTATCCACTAAATTTTGAAGCATTTTAAACTTAGGCATCGCAACGATAAAGAGAGTGAATACTAAAATGGAAATCAATACAACGGCCAAAGCAATAATCCATGACATTGACACATTTGTATTCAGTACTTTTATGACGCCTCCAATGCCAATGATCGGTGCATATAAAACCATTCGTAAAAGCATTACAATCACTAACTGAATCTGTTGAATATCATTTGTACTTCTCGTGATAAGCGAAGCCGTTGAAAACTTATCAAATTCCCCGCTAGAGAATCCCACTACCTTTTTGAAAATACCGCTTCGCAAATCTCTACCGGTTGATGCGGCAATTCTCGATGCCAAAAGTCCAACCATAACGCTCACAAGCATTCCCAAAAGTGCAAGTGCAAGCATCTTGCCGCCGGTTGTCAAAATGTAAGTGGTCTGAATCTTATCTACATCGACCCCCAATCTCTCATAAGCCGCCTTAATATATAGTGTGGACGCCTGTTCAAGCATCGTGTCCGGCATATCCTTCAACTTCTCGTTCATCTGTTCAAGAATTGCCATTCGCTGTTGTTCCGGCAGCATTTTCAGTTCTTCCGGATTCATCTTTTTCTCTGATTCGCCTGCCGCCATTTCAGTATTTAGCAGCATCGGTCTGTTCAAAATCTTTTCTAATTCTTCTGTATTCTCAGTTTCTTTTAATACATATGCCTCTTTTTCATATGTATCTTTGTCTGTCCCATACGCCTTCTTTACTGTCTCTATATCTTCTTTCGTCATAAAAAGAAACAGATTTTCCATATCGGCTTTTGAAATCTTCTCCGGAATATGTTCATCAATTCCGCCCTGCTGAATTCCCACATTGACAATATCTGAAGTGTATGACGGCAAAGATAAATCGCAATATGCCTGCAAAATAAGTACCGCAACAATTGCCACTACGGATACTGCATGGGGTTTTAAAAATTTCAATATTTTTCTCATGCTAATCTCCCTTCTAATTTTTATCTAATAAATTTTCTTTCATCTGAATCAAAAGTCTGCGAAGAAGCATAATCTCTTCCTCACTCATATTCGCAAACGCTTCCTGTTCAAGCGTTTTGAGAACTGACTCCATGTGGTGTGCAATCTCTTTTCCTTTTTCCGTAATAAAAATACGAGTCATTCTCTGGTCTTTTTCGTCCTGTTTCTTGACGATATATCCTTCCCCTTCCAATTTCTTTATCATTACGGTCATGGACGGCGGAGTAATACCTAGTTTTTTTGCAATTTCTTTCTGAGCCATACCGTTATTTTTACGCAAAGCCCAAAGCATGCCTCCCGCTCCGGGGTGTACTTTCAAATCGCGGAATAACTGCATACTTCTTTGGATATAAAGGTGCATTACCTGATTCATCAACAACTGCGTACACTGTTCCATGTCTTCCCTCCTATTCACAATTAGTTAGATATCTAACTGATATATTAGTAGTATCTTCCAATACAGTCAAGTATTTTATATTTTTTTTATATTCTTTTGTAATTTTTTACAGAAAATATATTTAGATATCTAATCATTTATTTTTCTTGTTGGTATTTACAAATTCTGATATAATATGAGTATAAACGACAAGGAGAATGACTATGTATACATTTATCGTAAACCCGCATTCCCGCTCCGGCGAAGGGCAGAAGACGTGGGAAGAAATACATTTACTTTTAGAAAAGAATCATATTCCTTTCGAGGTATATTTTACCCGCTATCAAAAACATGCTACAACCATTATGAAATCTCTGACTTCCGATTCCGTCACACGCACAGTTATTGTTCTCGGAGGTGACGGCACCATAAATGAAGTTATTAACGGAATTGAAGATTTTAAACATCTGACACTCGGATATATTCCGACCGGCTCGGGAAATGATTTTGCACGGGGGTATTCCCTCCCTTCCAATCCGAAAGAAGCTTTGGACTATATCCTCCATTCTCCCCATATTCACTATATGGATATCGGAGAAGTTTCTTATAAGAATAAAAAGCGGCGTTTTGCCGTCAGCTGCGGAATCGGATATGATGCCGGGATATGCCATGAAGCAGTTGTTTCTAAAATCAAACCTGTTTTGAACCGTGTTCATCTTGGGAAACTGACCTATGCGCTTATCGCTGTCCGGCAATGGTTATTTCTGACGCCATATGAATGTACCATCATGCTGAACCACTCAGAAACACACCATTTTTCCCACTGCTATTTCGTCAGCGCCATGAATCACCGATATGAGGGCGGAGGAGTACAGTTTGCCCCTCACGCAGATCCTGAGGACCGTCTGTTAAGTATCTGCGCAGTTGCCGACGTTCCAAAATGGAGGCTGCTCCTCGTCCTCGCTGCTGCCCTGTTCGGAAAGCATACACACTTGAAGGGAAGCCATCTGTATAATTGTGAAACAATTTCCATTCAGTATGGCGGTGCCATGCCCGTACACACAGACGGAGAACCTGTATTTTTACAGAAAGACATTTCTGTTTCCTGTCTTTCTGAACGTTTGCGCATCATTACAGCAAGATAAGGAGGTAAATTATGCCTGTATTAATTCTTTTGCTTATTTTCTTACTTTTTTTATACATGATTGCTCCGAGATTCCGCTTTCGGAAAAACTTAAAACCGTTTATCCGCTATGATTATGCCCACCGCGGTTACTGGAATATACATAAAGCGATTCCCGAGAACTCCCTCTCCTCTTTTCGTCTTGCGGTTTCCCACGGGTTTGGTATTGAACTGGATTTGCATTTGACAAAGGACAATAAAATTGTTGTATTTCACGATGATTTTCTCACAAGAATGTGCGGTGAAAATCTGTCCGTAGAAAACACAACTTACGAGGAATTATCCCGCCATACACTTGCCGGCACTTCCGAAAAGATTCCTCTCTTTTCAGAAGTACTGGCACTTGTAAACGGGCAGACTCCTCTTTTGATCGAATTAAAACTGCCGACTTCTGACACCACTTTATGTTCTCTTGTCTGCCGGGAACTGCAAAACTATAACGGGGCATATTTGATCCAGTCTTTTAATTCACTTGGATTACTCTGGTTTAGAAAACATGCTCCCCACGTTATCCGGGGACAGTTATCCTCAAATTTGACAAAAACAGAACCGGATATCCCCTTTATTGCCTGCTTTTTCGTGAAATATCTTCTTTCCAACTTAATAACCAGGCCTGACTTTATCTCTTACAAACTTCATGACGAGAAAAATATCAGCCTGTTTTTGCATAAATATCTGTTTGGCACACCGATTGCTGTGTGGACATTACGGACAGAAGAAGATTTCACTTACGCCAAATCAAAATATTCTATTATGATTTTCGAGAAATCTTAAAGTTTTTATTAAGAAAACAACTCCTTCCTTGTGGTTACATTTGTACCATGCTATAATTCTACGAAGATACTATTAACAAAAGGAGTCTGACATTTCTTATGTGGAAAAAACTTTGGGAAAAATACAGACATGGCTGGGTTTTTTTATATATTTTCATCTATCTGCCGTGGTTCTTTTATTTAGAAAAACATATTACAACCGATTATCATCTGATTCATGCATCTCTTGATGATAAGATACCTTTCATCGAATATTTTATTATTCCGTACACACTTTGGTTCGCGTTTATCGCAGTGACTATCGGATACTTTTTCTTCTTTGGGGAGAAGTCAGAATTTTATCGCCTGATTATTTTATTGTTTTCAGGAATGACTATTTTCCTCATTGTATCCACAGTTTATCCGAACGGACTGCAATTAAGACCGGAGACATTCGCACGGGATAATATCTTTGTGGATATGGTAAGACAACTGTATGCGGTGGATACCTCCACAAATGTGCTGCCGAGTATCCATGTATACAATTCACTGGGAGCTTATATTGCCATCTCCCATTGCAGCAAATTAAAACAGTATCGCTGGGTGCAGATTTTAACTTTACTGCTGACGATTTCCATTATTCTGTCTACGATGTTCTTAAAGCAGCACTCTGTTATTGATGTTGTCGCCGGATTTATCATGGCAGGAGTCTTATATCTCATTGTGTATAAACCGGTAAAAGTACGAGGGAAAATTCGTTAGAAAATTTAGCATAATTTTATTGACTATCTGATAATTAAGTTGTATGATAAGGTTAAATAAAAAGATTCTTTAAGGAGGCGGTTGTATGTTAACCTTATCATTCGCACTTTTAGTTGGTATCATTTTAACCTTGATTCTCCTCATTTTTATTGACGAAGAATCTTCAATCAAAGTTCCTTTCCTTCACCGGAAAGTATCCATCGTTGATATGTCTACCAAGACGGCATTTATTTCCGCATTCATTTCTTCTATGGTAAAACATATTAAAGATTGGGGAACCGTTACAATCAGCAATATTTGCAGATTGACAAACTTACATAAGGAGGTATAGCAGTTTGAGTCAAAGCGATTAAAAGGCGATGTCACAATTTATATTGTAGCATCGCCTTTTAATTTACAGCATTTCAATAAATGCGGTTAATCTTGTATTTAATTGTCCGATATCAGCCTGAGAATAGTCTGTCTCCACACTGATATATGGAATATGTTTCTTCTCATTTACAAACTTTCTAATCCCCAGTGTCTCCACATTGTATGTATGACAGGCCTGAAGAACAACTTCTACAACACCGTCCACTTTATATTCGTCAATCAAACGTCCGAGTAATTCCAAACGGTTTGGATTTGGCGTCATTACCGAACAGCCAATTGCCAGATATCGCCTTGCCAACGCATCATATACGTCCGGATTTTCTTCATCTACTAATTTGTCAATAGATTTTGCTCCACTGCAGTTCTCATAAGTAACGACAACTCCACCATTATCCTCAATTGCCCGAATTACCTTCTCCGTTGCTCCTCCGATCGGACAGCCTGTAATTAAAATACGCGGCTTTTTCGGGATTGTTTGTCCTTTTGCGTACTCTGCCTCAATCTTCTCAACAAGAGGATCGACTTCTGATGGAATTTCTTTTCGGTCAAACTTAAATGTGCTTCCATACAGCACTTTAAATAAATCATGTCCGTACATTGCAACAGGATCATGCCGCATCGTTTCATAAAGTCTTCTCAAAGATAATCTCGCCTTATTATTATCTCTGATTGCCTCTCTTATCTTATCCTCCGTAATTTCCACCTGAAATCTTTCTTCCAAAACTTCCTTAAAACGAATGATTTCTTTTTTCCATAATTCCAAGGCATTTTCTGACTGTGTGTTTGGCAGTTCCATAATGTGTACCGGCTTAAACTCTGCCATATACTCATACATTTTTTTCTTTCCATCGCAGGTTGTCTCTCCCACAACTAAATCAGAAAAATAAAAGAATGGACATTTATCCGTCTTCGCAAATCCATAACTTGATTTAATGAGCGGACATAAATTTTTCGGAAGGTCTTTCTCCGCGTCCGGTATCGTTTCGTCCGACGTGGAACATAAACTGACTGCTGCCGCCCCCATTGCCATAACAATTTCCTGTGGAAAGTATGTACAATATACCCCCACAATCGGAACCCCTTTATCTTTCAATTCTTTTACTGCAAGAAATGATTTTTGTCTCTGCTCCGCAAATTCTTCAAAAACTTCAGGTAAATCCTTAATTAATTCCATCTGTCTGCCTCCTTATACTGTAAACCTTATAAAATATATAGTACCATCTGTTTCCTACGGAATCTAATCGTTTTTTTATATACATTTTCCCTATTTATAGTTTTTTTCTATACCCAATTTTATATTTACCTGATTGGTATAATATTCAAAAGCGCTCGGTATCGGATATTCTTTCTGAATCTCCTCCGGGTGAATAAACAGCATATCTTTTTCACAACTTTTCTCCAGTTCATCTACATGGACGGCATATCCCGTCATATGCCACTCCACATGGCTGAACACATGCTTTGCCTCACCCAGTTTTTTAATTCGCATCGGATATAATCCTTTTGTTTTACTGTAGGAAATCACTTCGTCCTCCGTAAAATGTCCCTCTTCGTTCGGGAACTCATACAATCCCGCCAAGAGTCCCTTTGATTTTCTTTTCCTTATGGCAATATTCTCACCGTCCCGGAAAACAAATACGGTTCTGTTTTCTATCCGCCGTTCTTTTGTTTTCGCTTTTACGGGAAGTTCCTCCACTTTATTTTCTTTCTTTGCCTGACAAACCGAACCCAACGGACATTTTTCACATTTTGCCATTCCTTTCGGCGTGCAGATTAACGCTCCCAACTCTATTAATCCCTGATTAAAATCACTCGCGCTGTCCTTTGGAATGACACCGTCCAACATGTACTCTATCTTCGTACGCACTGCCGGTTTCATGATATCCTCTTCACTTGCGATTACCCTTGAAATGACACGCAGTACATTTCCGTCCACCGCAGGTTTCGGTATACCGTAGGCAAAGGAGCAGATTGCCCCCGCCGTATAATTCCCAATTCCCGAGAGGGATAAAACTTCTTCATATGTTTTCGGAAATTCTCCGTGGAATTCTTCCATAACCTGTACAGCCGCCTTCTGCATATTTCGAACACGGTTGTAATATCCCAATCCTTCCCACAATTTCAGTAACTTATCCTCTTCCGCCTCTGCTAAATCTTTCACCGTAGGAAGTTCCTTTAAAAATCGGTCATAAAACGGTTTCACTGCCTCCACTCTCGTCTGCTGCAGCATAATCTCCGAAACCCATACTCTGTAGGCGCTGACATTTTCCCTCCATGCTAACTGCCGTTTATTTTCCCGATACCATGAGACAATCGGCTGCACAATTTCCTTCAACTGTACCTGCTCCAAAATAACCGGAACTTCTTTATATAGTGAAATGCTGTCTTTCTTCACTTTACAGTCATATGCCAAAATGTGTACTCCTGCTTTTTTCGCCTTCCGCAGTGCATCTCCAAACGCTTTGTGTGTCCTTTCATTTGGCGTAAAATACGATACTTTATCCATCTGGATAACAAAAATAACATACGCCTCGTATCCCTCCGAAACCGCATGGCACAATTCTTCCACATGTTTTACTCCCCGTTCCGTCGGAGCGTCAGGAAAACGCACCATACCGTCTTCCTCAAGAGTAACTCCCTTCACTTCGATAAATGCTTTTCTCTCCCCTTCTTCCACATACAAGTCAAATCTGGATTGTCCGTATGTCGTCTCCGGTTTGATCAGAGATGGATTTGCAAATAAATTCCCCTTCTCAATCCATTCTTTTACTACTGCATTAGTAATTTGGGAATCCATATTAATCATTCTGTTTCCTTTCTTCACACCGATTAAATCCCATTTTGTTTTCCGATTCGGATTGTCACTCTCCTGCACATAGACCGTCGCCCCCGGAATGAGAAGTTCCCTGCACCGCCCTGTATTCTTCACATGAACCGTTTCCTTCCTGCCCGCTATATTTACATACGCAATAAAACGATTGGGGCGTTCAACGAACGTCCCAACCTTAATTCTTTCATATTTCATTTATTTGCAAACCTCTTCCCACGCCTGCTCCTTAAATCCCGGAATGGCAAATGTCTCACCGATAAGCAATGGACGTTTTACTAACATTCCGTCTGTTGCCAATAATTCCAACTGTTCTTCCTCAGACATCTCCGGCAATTTATCTTTCAATTTCATTTCCTTATACTTCATTCCGCTTGTGTTAAAGAAACGTTTCAATGGAAGCCCACTCTTCTCATACCATTCTTTCAACTCTTCTTTGGACGGGTTGTCCTCCACGATATGTCTGTCCGTAAATTCCACTCCGTTCTCCTCAAGCCACTTCTTCGCTTTCTTGCACGTTGTGCATTTTGGATATTCTATAAATAACATCTTTCATTCTCCTCCTAACTGTTCTTGATAAATTCAGTCTTGCACGACGGGCAGGTAATACAGATTCTTCCCTTTCCCTTCGGCACTCTTATCTTCTGCTTACAAGTCGGACATTTATAAATATGATGTGTCTTTCTCTGCTCAAAATAAGATTTCTCTCTGCGAAAGAATCCAAAAAAGTCTTTCTTCATATTCAAGAATTTCACATTCTCATTATACCTTTTCTGAACATCTCTCGATAACATTCTAACATAACAGACTACGAGTAACAACAGGGCAAGTAAATTTAAAAAATTACTGTCAAAAAGAATACTTGTAATAAGTAAGACCAACGTTACGCCAAACAAAAATTTGTTGAGTGTATCCGAACCGTATCTCCCCATCATAAACCGTTGTATTTTTTCTTTCATGTTCATTCCTCACTTCTTCAATAATTTGTACCCACTATATGCTTTATCCTTTTGAAAGTCAATACAGTTTATCAAATGTTAATGAACATTAGATTCTTTTCACTTCTATAATACTTTTGACAGAAATTCTTTCAACCTTTCATCTTTTGGATTAGAGAAAAATTCTTCTGGTGCATTTTCTTCTTTTATCTGTCCTTCGTCCATAAAGATAACTCGGGTTGCCACTTCCCTTGCAAATCCCATCTCATGTGTAACGACAACCATCGTCATTCCTTCGTCGGCAAGTTCTTTCATCAGCGTAAGAACTTCTCCTACCATTTCCGGATCCAACGCTGACGTAGGTTCATCAAAAAGCATTACCTCCGGATTCATCGCCAACGCTCTCGCAATTGCGATACGTTGTTTCTGTCCTCCCGACAACTGTTTCGGATACTGATCCGCCTTATCCGGAAGACCTACTCGAACTAATAATTCTTCCGCCTTTTTATCCGCCTCTTCTTTGCTCATCAGACCAAGTTTAATCGGTGCAAGTGTAATATTTTCCTTTACGGACAGATGTGGAAATAAATTAAACTGTTGGAAAACCATTCCCATTTTCTGACGCAGTTTGTTGATGTTACACTCTTTACCCGTAATATTATTTCCCTCAAACCACACTTCTCCGCCTGTCGTTGTCTCCAAAAGATTCAGGCAACGCAAAAACGTAGATTTTCCCGAACCGGAAGGACCGACAATAACTACCTTTTCTCCCTGCTCAATGTGAATGTCAATCCCCTTCAATATTTGATTTCCGTGAAATGATTTCTGTAAGTTCTTTGTTATAATCATCTTGCCAGTCTCCTTTCAAGCAATCCCTGTAACTTTGTCAAACCAAGTACTATGATAAGATAACATACTGCTGCGACATAAAGCGGCGGAAGAATGTTATAGTCTGTTGAACCTATGTATTGTGCTGCCTTTGTCAAATCCGTCACCGCAATAATTCCCGCCACAGATGTCTCTTTTATCAATACAATAAATTCATTGCTGAGTGCCGGAAGAATATTTTTGATTGCCTGTGGTACAATGATATACCGCATTGTCTGAATATAGTTAAATCCGAGTGAACGCCCTGCTTCCATCTGACCTTTATCAATGGATTCAATTCCCGCACGAATAATTTCCGCAACATATGCACCGGAGTTAATTCCGAAGCAGATTGCACCTACCACAATTTCATTTGTATCTCTTGCAGTAAAAACTAAATTGTAAATGATAAGCAGTTGTACCATAACCGGAGTTCCCCTTATCACGGTTATATAAACGTTGCAGAGCCATTTCAAGCCAACCAACACTTTCTTTTCCGAAGCGCTCACTTTAATGACTGCTATTAAAAGTCCGATAGCCACCCCGATTGCAATGGCAAACAGGGAGATTAAAATTGTTACTTTCAATCCGTCCAGATATACCAAATATCTCTGGTCATAAATCACGGCATTATAAAAACCGTCAATAAAATTTTGAATCAAATCCATTTTGCTTTTTCCTTTCAAGATTATTTCTGTGTATGGTTTGCAGTAAATTCTTCAATCTTTCCATCTGCAATCAGTTTATCAATTACTTTGTTGATTTTATCCAAAAGTTCCTTATTACCTTTTTTTACCGCAATGGCATATTTATCCTCAAAAAGAACACCGTCTAAAATCTTCAATTCTTTATTTTCTGAGATAAGTTTTTCGGCAGGATACTTGTCCATGACAATGCAGTCCACTTTATTGTTTTTTAAGTCCTCACTTGCCTGTGCAAATTTTGTATATCTTTTCACTTCTTTTGGCTTACAGTTTTCCTCGTTTGATACCCAACTGTCCGCAATATTCCCCTGCTGCACAGCAACTACTTTTCCATTCAGGCTCTCTCCCGACACTTTACCGGAAATTGCCGGATTTTCTCCGTTTACGACAATCACTTCCGTCGAATCCACATATTCGTGTGAAAAATCCATTGTCTTTTTACGCTTTTCATTGATGGAAACACCTGCCGCAACAAAATCTACTTTTCCGCTTGCCACACTGGCCAACGCACCGTCAAACTCCATATTTTTGATTTTCAGTTCTTTTCCCATATCATCTGCAATCGCTTTTGCAATATCCATGTCAATTCCGACAACTTCTTTGCCTTTCATATATTCATATGGTGCAAATCCCGCTTCTGTCCCTACAATTAACGTATCCGATTCACTCTTTTTCTCTCCACATGCTGTTATAGATAATGCAACCACTCCTGCCAATGCTAAACTAATTATTTTTTTCATTTTCATAATGTACTCCTCCTTTTGTGTATAAAAATTCATCAACGTTGCATATTATAACACAAAACAATAAAAAAACAAGTGGTATTTATATTTTTCCGTATAAATAACCACTTATTTTTTCTATTACATCATAAAGAACGTTCCAAGTACGATAATACCTAACACAATTCGGTATACGCCAAATACTTTGAAATCGTTTTTCTTAATATATCCCATTAAGAATTTAATTGCCAAAACGGACACAATAAACGCCGTCAGACAACCCACAATTAGGATTGCAACTTCCAGTCCCGTAATTCCAATTCCCGACAACATAAACTTCAATATTTTCAATCCACTTGCGCCAACCATAACCGGAATGGCAAGGAAAAATGTAAATTCTGCCGCAATATATCTCGAAGTTCCCAAAAGTAATGCACCTACGATTGTCGCACCTGAACGTGATGTTCCCGGAACAAGCGCCAATACCTGCCAAACACCGATAACGAGCGCCATCTGATAAGATAACTGTGAAAATTTTGTAACAGACGGTGTCTTATTTTTATTTCTGTTTTCCACAACAATAAATAAAATACCGTAAATAATCAACATCGCTGCAACGACAACTGAATTATGCAAATGTTCGTCCATCCAGTCGTCTAACGGAATTCCGATAATCATTGCCGGAAGACAGGCAATCGCAACTTTTATCCACAACTGAAGTGTCTGTGTTTTCTGCTTTGGACTTTTTCGCTTAGAAAATGGATTTAATTTATGGAAATATAAAATTACTACCGCCATAATTGCTCCCAACTGAATAACAACATTAAACATTTCCATAAACTGTTTGCTTGCGTCCAACTGGACAATCTGATTCACCAAAATCAAATGTCCCGTACTGCTAATCGGTAACCATTCGGTAATTCCCTCCACAATTCCAAGAAAAACCGTTTTCAACATTTCAAAAAAAATCTCCATATTTTTCCTCCTCGTCTTATGCTAATGCAAATTTTTCAATTGCTTTTGCCACACCATCATTCTCATTTGTATCCGTCACATAGTCTGCAGCCTGTTTTACTTTCTCCACTGCATTTTCCATGGCAACTCCAAATCCCACTGCCTTCAACATCTCAAAATCGTTCATGCCGTCTCCACATGCCATAATTTCGTCCCGCTCTATTCCGAGCAGAGTTCCTAATCGCAGCAGTCCTTCACCCTTGTTCACACCGAACATATTCACTTCTATATTGTTCGATATTGCAGAGGTAGCCGTGACGCCTTGCACAGTTTTTACTTCTTCAAACGCCTGCTCCCTCTCTTTCAGACCGCTGAACATCACATGGACTTTATCCACGCGCACTTCTTTATCTTCCAACAATTCTTCCATATTCTCCACCGGTTTTCGGCATGACCGGGCATAGCGTGCCATACTCTCTGACTCCGCATAATTTTCTATGTTCTCTAAATCTGACCGGTTTGTATACCCCTGTCCGTCAATAAATATTTCTTTATAAGTATCGTATGCCGAAAAGAGTTGAAGCAGTTCCTTCGTCTTCTCAGTTGACATTGTACATTTGCTGATGATTCTATTCTCTTTTATATCCACAATTCTCGCCCCATTTGACGTCAGTGCATAACGGATACCGTCAATGTCAAGCACTTCTTTTGGTATTCCCGTAAGCGGCCTTCCTGTCGCGACAACGATGACAATTCCTCTCTCAATCGCACGGCAAAGAACCTCTCTGCTGTGATCAGTCAGTTCTTTGTTATTATTCAGCAATGTACCGTCACAGTCAAGACCAATCATCTTAATCTGTTTCCCCATAAACTGTCAATTCCTTTCTCTTTCGTACAAATCGAAATATCTGAAGACTGATTTTATCCTTATTTCTCTCGTACGCCTGTCTTGCATACTCTTTCATGTAAGAAAGTTTTTCTTTCTCTTTCATAGGCAGAAATACAACCGTATCTTTCGCAGGTGCAATAATCAGCAGATCATCTTTCAGTTTCTCGGCACACATCGTCCATATCTGTCGAAAACAGAGAGCGCTCGCCTCATGGAACCCGTCTGCCACAATACCAAATCCGCCATATAATGTTTGCGAAATAACAAATTTCACATCTCTCACCAGATTTGCACAGGCAATATGGTAAAGTTCTTCTATATTGCAACCATCAGGCAGCATTTTATCCCTTATTATCTCATATGTGTCATTCCCCCTGTTGATTACCAAAACAATATGCAAATCTCCCACAAATGTAATAAGAGGTGTATCCTTTGCTGAAATCTCTTTCCCATTTATCACCTGACAGTCGATAAGTTCACCTTTTACCCACGGATAAATTTTATCTTTTATCTTATCCAAACGATAATGTTCTTCTTCATACTTTCTCATGTATTTTCCTCTTTGTCTATTTCAATTTTCTCTTATCATATCAAAATTTGCAAAAAATATCAAATTATAGTAGAATAAAAATGATACTTATCACAATAAGGTGCATATGGAGACTTTGGTTTCATTGAGAAAGGAATACATAATGAATATAATACAAAAACGTAGGAAAAAAGTTTTTGCCCTATTGACTGCTGCCACTCTTTGTTTTTCAAGTCCTTTTACCTATGTACTACATGCTGAGAATACTACACAGAAACAACAAGATTTGGAAAATAATTTGAATGAGTTAAATAAAGATAAGGACGCGACAGGAAAAAATCTGTCTGCTGCCACCTCATCTTTATCAAAAACCATGAAAGAAATTTCAACAACCCAGCAGGAACTGGCTTTGGCAAAAGTACGCGAAAATGGACAGTATGAACTGATGAAAAAGAGGATTAAATACATCTATGAGTCCGGCTCAGCAAGTCTGTTATCCATGCTTTTTGAGTCTGAATCCATGGCAGACTTATTAAACAAAGCGGAATTCATCTCCACAGTCAGCGAATATGACCGCACTATGCTGGAGAAATTGCAGACTCTGCATTCAAGCATTGCCAAAAAGGAAAAAGAGTTGCGTCAGCAACAGAAAAATTTTGAGAAACAGAAAAAAGATCTGGAAGAAAAATACGAACAACTTTCATCGAAAATAACAGATACTTCCAATGAACTGAACGACTATAAAAAACAGTTGGCCGAAGCAGAGGCTCTCGCCAAGGCAACCCAAAGCCTTCTTGACAAAAAACCTGCTGAAGAGCCTAGTAAACCGGACAGCAAGCCGGAGGAAAAACCCGATAACAAACCCGCTCCCCCTTCTGCCGCGGAAGATTTGGCATTATTTGCAGGTATTTTAGAATGCGAGGCGGGCTCGAGCGATTACAACGCTTTGCTTGCCGTTGCAACCGTTATTATGAACCGTGTGGAAAGTCCAAAGTATCCCAACACACTATCAGGGGTCATCTATCAAAGCGGACAATTTTCACCTACCTGGACGGGAAAATTGGATAAAGTTTTAGAACGCGGACCAAAAAAACTATGTTATCAGGTCGCACAGGACGCCCTTGCCGGTGCAAGATTGGATTCCGTCCGAAACTGTTATTCTTTCCGTGCAGCAACTAGCGGACATGACGGTATTATTGTTGGGGGAAATGTATTTTTTTAATTAGATTCACAAAAATGAGAGGACGCCTTATCAGGCACAATCCTCTCATTTTTTGCTTCTATTGATAATCGAATACGTCAATCCATTTCATCAGAAATTCTTTTTCCATCTCATTATTCTTCGTCAATTGTGCCGCTGCTACGATTGGGAGCCACTGCTGTACATATTGTTTTGCCGTATCACTCTTCTTACAGAATAATTTCAAATATAAATCCGCTGTTTCCTGATCTTTCAAGGCAAATAACAGATATGTCATCGCTGCGTCAGCACTTGCATTTCCCTGTGTCGCATGCGCCCAGTCAACAACCGTCATCTTTCCGTTCTTTCCGACAATTACGTTACTTGGGTTAAAATCACCATGACACACTTTATCGTGTTTCGGCATGCTTTCCAATCTTGTTAAAAGTTCATATCTTGCTGTCGCATCTAATTCTTTTAAACTGTTAATCTGACGTGCAAGTTTGTCTTTCAATTTGTTCAATAATGGTGCTTTTTTACTGTGAACCTGTAACTGCAAATCCACAAAATCTTCCATATATTTTTCAAGATTCTTGGAATCCACCTGCATCATCTCAGCGAGTGTCTTTCCTTCTTTGTATTCGATGACAACCGCCCATTTTCCGTCCACTTCACTTACACTTTTTACTTTAGGAATATCAAGACCTGTCTCTTCCACTCTGGCAGTATTCAGCGCTTCATTAAATACGTCTGATTTCAAATGAGTCTTCTCGAATACTTTCACAATACCTTCATCACATTTGTACACTTCTTTATATGCACGTTTTACGATTAAATTACTTTTATCCAGTTTCATAAGTCATACCTCCTATAGTTTTCCTCGTTCTTTATTTGATAATTATATTATACACCTCTCTCTCTTAAATGCAATAGTTTTTTAAATAATTTTTAACAATCTTTTTTATAATATTTTTATTGTCTTTTATTTAACAATCCGTTTCATTCTTTTTGAACCGGTTGCATATTTTTCACTTTTATGCAAAAGTCATAACGCTTCGTGTATGATAAATGAATATGGAAGATATACCACTACCGTACAAAAGTACATTTTAAACAATATCCTCTGTATCAGCCAGATTTTTACAATATTGAAATATAATTCAGGAAATTGTGTCCGATTATACCTGAATAATCTGATTAAACAGGCCTCTTTCCTTTGGGATTTCGCCCTTTCAGTATCATTTGAAAATGTTTTTACTTATAATCCCATCGGAAAGGGCAAGGAATCCCATAAATACGTTGATTTTTTTGAAAAAAGTCAAAAAGGGACGGGGTAAACCGCAATTGGGGACGTAGTGATTTGTGATTTCACTACGTCCCCAATTGGGCGTTTCAAACAATTCTGATTATTTTCCGTAATATACTCTTAAGTACATTTCTTTGATTTCTTTCATCAATGGATATCTTGGGTTAGCACCTGTACACTGATCGTCAAATGCCTGTTCTACCATTTCATCTAATGTATCTAAGAAGTATTTTTCATCTACTCCGTATTCTTTGATTGTTTTCTTAATTCCAACTTTTTCTTTTAATTCATCAATCTTAACTAAGAATTTTTCAAATGTTTCTTTGTCGTCTTTTCCTACAACACCACAGAATCTAGCACATTCAGCATATCTTTCTAATGCGTGTGGATACTGGTACTGTGAGAATGTTCCCATTTTTGTAGGTACATCTGTTGCATTGAATTTCATTACTTCATTAATTAATAATGCGTTTGCAACACCGTGTGGTAAGTGGTGGAATGCACCTAATTTATGTGCCATTGAGTGGCATACTCCAAGGAAAGCATTAGCGAATGCCATACCTGCCATACAAGAAGCATCTGCCATTTTTTCTCTTGCTTTAGGATCATTTGCACCGTTTTCGTATGCTGATGGTAAATATTCAAAGATGTTTTTCATTGCTTTTAAAGCAAGTCCATCTGTGTAGTCTGTTGCCATGATAGATGCGTATGCTTCTAATGCGTGTGTTAAAGCATCGATACCGGAAGCACTTGTAAGTCCTTTTGGCTGGCTCATCATGTTGTCTGCATCAATAATAGCCATTTTAGGAAGTAATTCATAATCTGCTAATGGATATTTTACTCCTGTTTTTTCATCTGTGATAACTGCGAATGGTGTTACCTCAGAACCTGTTCCTGAAGATGTAGGGATTGCTACAAAGTATGCTTTTTCACCCATTTTAGGGAATGTGTATACTCTCTTACGGATATCCATAAAGCGCATAGCCATATCCATGAAGTCTGCTTCCGGGTGTTCATACATTACCCACATAATCTTACCTGCGTCCATTGCTGAACCACCACCAAGAGCGATGATAACGTCTGGGCCAAATGCTCTCATTGCCTCTGCTCCTGCTTTTGCACAAGCAAGTGTTGGGTCCGGTGCTACTTCGTAGAAGCATGTGTGCTGGATTCCCATTTCATCTAATTTTTCTTCGATACCTTTTACATATCCGTTGTGGTATAAGAAACTGTCAGTTACGATAAATGCTTTCTTTTTACCCATTACTGTTCCAAGTTCATCAAGTGCAACAGGCATACAACCTTTTTTGAAGTAAACCTTTTCAGGTGCTCTAAACCAAAGCATATTTTCTCTCCTCTCGGCAACTGTTTTAATGTTAATTAAATGTCTTACACCAACGTTTTCAGATACAGAGTTTCCACCCCATGAACCACAACCTAATGTAAGAGACGGTGCCAACTTGAAGTTGTAAAGATCACCGATTCCACCGTGAGAAGAAGGTGTATTTACTAAAATACGGCAAGTTTTCATTGCTGCTGCATGTTTTGCTAATTTTTCTGTCTGTGCAGGGTGAATGTAAATAGAAGATGTATGTCCATATCCACCGTCTGCTACTAACTGTTCTGCTTTTGCAATCGCTTCATCAAATGTTTTTGCTTTGTACATTGCAAGTACAGGAGATAATTTTTCATGTGCAAATTCTTCTGAAATATCTACTGATTCAACTTCACCAATTAAAATCTTAGTTTCTTCAGGAACTTTCACTCCTGCAAGTGCAGCGATTGTATGTGCTGACTGTCCAACGATTTTTGCATTTAATGCTCCGTTGATGATAATTGTTTTACGAACTTTTTCAATTTCGTCTTTCTTTAAGAAGTAGCAGCCGCGAAGTGCAAATTCTTCTTTTACTTCTTTATATACGCCTTCCAAAACAGTTACTGACTGTTCTGAAGCACAAATCATACCATTATCAAATGTTTTTGAATGAATGATTGAGTTTACTGCCATCTTTACATCTGCCGTATCATCAATGATAACCGGTGTGTTACCTGCACCTACACCAAGCGCCGGTTTTCCTGAAGAGTATGCTGCTTTAACCATACCAGGACCACCTGTAGCAAGGATTGTGTCTGCACCTTTCATTACTTCATTTGTCAATTCAAGTGATGGTACGTCAATCCAACCGATGATTCCTTCCGGTGCACCTGCTTTAACTGCTGCATCTAAAACAACTTTTGCTGCTGCGATTGTAGATGCTTTTGCACGTGGGTGTGGGCTGATGATAATTGCATTTCTTGTTTTTAATGCAATCAATGTTTTGAAAATCGCTGTTGATGTTGGGTTAGTTGTTGGAATAACCGCTGCGATTAAACCGATTGGTTCTGCAACTTTTTTAATTCCGTATGCTTTATCTTCTTCAATTACTCCGCAAGTTTTTGTATCTTTATATGCGTTGTAAATATATTCTGCTGCGTAATGATTTTTAATTACTTTGTCTTCAACAATACCCATTCCTGTTTCTTCTACTGCCATTTTTGCTAATGGGATACGCTGTTTATTTGCTGCTAAAGCAGCTTCAAAAAAGATTTTATCTACTTGTTCCTGTGTAAATGTAGCAAATACTTTCTGTGCTTCTCTCATCGCTTCCATCTTTGCTGTAAGCGCTTCTACACTATCAATAATTTCCGGTACGATTTCTTTTTTCTTCGTCATTTCATTATCCTCCATGAATGAGTTCTTTTGCTTTACGTTTGTTAGTATATTCCATCGTTAAATATTTGTCAATTCATTTTTGATATTTTTTTAACGAAGAATATTCTTTCTCTGTTAAGCACAATTTTTTTCACTTTTTTGTTTTATTCTATACATTTTGCACAATTCATAACACTCAACCACAATTCCTCTTCCCTATAAATCAAAATCTATGATAAACTATAAACTAAGAATATATCATAAGAAATGGAGAATGCAGAATGAAGTTAATTATTTATGGAACAAAAACATGTAAAGACTGTGTAGATGCCTTGGAAGTATTGGAACAGAAAAATGTTCGCTACTTATTTCTGGAGTTTTCCGACAGCATTGGGAATTTAAAACGTTTTTTGAAAATCCGTGACACAAATCCTATGTTTAACCCTGTGAAGGAAAAAGGCGGCATAGGTGTTCCTCTTTTCGTATTTGAGGACGGAACAATGACTTTTGAGTTGGACGATGTGCTTGCCAGAATAGATGCGGCTTCAGAGTAAAACAAAGGAGGGCGATTTGCCCTCCTTCTTCTAATTATTTAAAATTTCCTCTATTCCTTTTTCAAGCAATTCGTCCCGTCCTTCTTTAATCCCCTGTATTGTCGGAAAAATTTCTATATCCGGTTTCAGACCAACTCTCTGTGTCTGCTCTCCTTCCGCTGTATATACACCCAGTCCACTCATGTTTATTCTAAGGTCTCCCGGAAGTTTTACTTCTACTAAATCTCCATTTGCACCTCTGGACTCACTTCCAATCACAACTGCATTTGGTGACTGACGCAAAGACATAATAGTAGTTTCACTTTGACTTACACTCCTCTCGTCCATCAGTAAAATGACTTTTCCACTATACTGTGGATACTCTTTGTCTTTCATCATTCCCTTACCTACTGACATTGGAATCGCATAATACCTTCCCGGAACTGCCGGATTTGGAAAAACAAACTGTAAAACCTCTTCCATCTCCGGATTGATGTATTCCGCCATCGAATAGGCTATCACCGAAGAAGGATAATATCTTAAATCCACAATAATACCTTCTATATCCGCAAATTTTTCCATCAGTTTTTCTAAATCTCCCTCTTTCAAAGCGGAGGGATCGATATAGCCTATTTTTTCTTCCTCAATAAATCCATTTTTCTGTGGATTTTCATACATATATGGTTCTTCAGATGTGTTTACCTTCAACTTCTTTTCTTCACCGTCACGCAAAACGATAACTTCCGAAGTTTTCCCCTCTGTCTGCATAAGTTGATACTTTATTTTTGCAACAAATTTATCTTCCTCGGGAATTGCTTTATATTTTTTCAATTCTTTTATTCTTTTTTCTAGCTCTATTTCGTCAATGGAAAGAAGTATATCACCCACTTTTAAATTTTTCTCATCTTTTCCCACCTGATTGATAATCACTTTATTTTCCACATACATGAATTCACATTGTAAATAGTATTTTCCATAAAAGTTTATTAATATATCTTCATTATCTATTACTTCTAAATGCGGATCCCCTGTCTGTGCCGCCATTTCTGCTATAACAAGTGCATACTGCCTATATGTTTTCGTTTGAACCATTCTATGAATTTCCTCTTTTAATACTTCGTCCCAATCTTTCCTTGCAATTTGAACATTTGGAGAATAATATTCATATATATTCCAAAATCTAAAAAGAGAAAGTAACTTCATTCCGTCGTCATCTTCCCGAAGAGGATAGTTTTTTTCATTTGTAAAAAATGTAAGTGGCTGATTATCATAAAAAGAAGCATATGCATTTTTTCTCTCCCCGATAAATGTCTTGGACAACTTCTGCAAATAGTTACCCACATCTTTATCGAGAAACTGCTCATCATATATCCACTTACTCTCCGGCTCTCCCACATTATCTTTTTGAGGATATGTTAAATATTCTTTTGCTTTTTTATCCGTTTTCTCCTCAAAAGGAAACTTCTTTATCTATTTTCGTTCCTGAAGCAAATTCTTTATCTTTATCTCTTTCCAATTTATTTTTATCTTGGGATAAGATAAGACCAATGCACAAAATCACAACGCTGACACCGATTACACCTAAAAATATCACCTTTTTCTTCTTCATTTGAGACACCTGCCTTTTTCTTCATTATATGACAAAAGCCCCGACAGAACAACTCTGTCGAGGCTTATATTTATTATTCTTATACTAATTCAAGAAGAACTTCCATAGCGGCATCACCTTTACGTAAACCGATTTTTA
>ERZ773217.98-NODE-98-length-76132-cov-9.344348_pt1 | contig 76132 bp, 73 predicted proteins | sample MGYA00580995_ERZ773217 | MGnify/ENA primary metagenome ERZ773217 (study PRJEB29015, sample SAMEA2737772) | human gut metagenome | biome: human gut; feature: human-associated habitat; material: faeces | place: China | collected 2012 ...
AGGAGGGGAAAATGACGTTTGAGATTAGAAAAGAGAAGATAATGGAGCTTCTGGCAGAAAACGAGGCGGTGAGCAAAAAACAGCTAGAGGAGGCTCTGGGGGTGTCTCCATCCACGATTCAGCGGGATTTGGCTGCAATGGAAACGGAAGGCTTATTACTCAGGCTATGGGGCGGAGCAAGAAGAATTAAGGATCGATCCATATATAAACGAAAAATTGTAGAAAGCAATATTACAAATCCTATGCGGCGGATTGGAGAACTTGCAGCTAGCAAAATAAACGACGGGGAGCTGATTTTCATTGGAGCCGGTAAGACTACCCTGGCAATGGCAGAGTGTATTACAGAAAGAAATATTACCGTTATTACAAATGGAATTCCGCAGCTTGAGGCGCTGTGGAAAAAGCATATAAATGTTTTTTTGCTATGTGGCTTTTTTAAAGAATATTCCAGATCCGTTGTAGGGAGGCAGACTACAAAGATGCTAGAATCCTACCGGTTTGATAAAGCCTTTATAGGAGTAAAGGGGTTTGATTCCAGCTTCGCTCCTTTATCAGCTGATGAATATGAGTATGATATTAAAAATATTTGTATACAGAACGCCAGGGAGACCTATATTCTGGCAGAGCACAGCAAATTTAACAAAACTGCCATGTACGTTACGCCGTCGGATCTTGCCTGTTATCTGAATATTATTACTGATAGTCCTGTAGAGAATATTGGGCAATTTGTACAAGAAAAACAAGCATATATTTGGAAAAGACAACATAAATAGTCAAATTAAATCATTATATTATTCTTAATTAATGAAAATCAAATGAATATTTAATTGATATTGAACAAATATAATTAAAATGGTATAATAGAGTCATCAGAAAACAAGCTTGATGGCTCTATTTTTATCCTATTATGAAAAGGAGCGGGTGGGGGAATAGACAGCCATGAGAAGGAAAAGGGGGAGCTGAAGATGAGGATTATTTTTGATTTTTTGCTAAACGATTTTTTAACAAAACCTGTAATTTTGATAGGCCTTTTAATTTGTGCCGGTTACCTGTTGAAGCGGGAGAGCGCCGCAAGAACAATCGTCGGAACCATCAGCGCTATGGTTGGTATTGAGATGGTAATATTTGGGGGGAATCAATTTAGCAGTACCTTTAAGCCCATTGTATCAGCAGTAAGTAAGGCAACTGGAATTCAGGGTTATATTATGGATTCTTACGCAATGAAAGCTACGAGTCAGGAAGCGCTGGGCGATTTGTTTGGCCTTATGGGATATTCCTTTCTCATTGCCTTTGGGGTGAATTTATTGATGGTATATTTTGGAAAATATACAAAGGCAAAAGGGGTGTTTCTTACAGGCAATGCTGGAACTGCCCACGCGCAGTCCGTACTCTGGCTGGTCATTGCCAACCTTGCTGTAAATAATACGCTGGCAGTAATCATTACTGGTATTTTGGTAGGGGTTTACTGGTCCTATTCAACTACTCTGGCTGTGGGTATCTGCGATGAGGTAACAGGAGGGGCTGGATTCACGGTAGGCCATAATCAACAGGTTGGACTCTGGTTCTTTGGAAAAATCTCGCATTTGTTTGGAAAAAAGGAGCAGGATGCAGAGAATCTGAAGCTTCCGGGATGGCTGTCTATTTTCAACAACAATGTGGTTGCGACCTGTGTAATTATGTGGATTTTTGTAGGCGGCTTTATGATGCCCCTTGGAATTTCAGGAATTGAGGAGCTGGCTGGAGGCAGCAGCTGGATCGTTTATATGCTTGAAGTAGGAATTACATTTTCGATGGATATGGTAATCCTGCTGACTGGTGTAAGAATGATGTGCGCCGAATTGACAGAATCCTTTAAGGGAATCCAGGAAAAGGTAGTGCCGAATGCAGTTCCGGCGATTGATGTTGCGGCATTGCTTCCGTTTTCACCAAATGCAGCGACCTTGGGATTCATATTCTGCACAGTTGGTACGGTAATCAGCATTGGTATTCTGATTTTAGTGAAAAGCCCTATCATGGTTTTGCCAGGATTTGTACCCTTATTTTTCTCTGGCGGACCAGTGGGAGTAGTAGCTAATAAAAAAGGTGGAATCAAGGCGATCATTACATGCTGTATACTGCTTGGAGTCATACAGACATTTGGGTCCATATGGGCAATTCATCTGATGCAGTATCCTCAGGGCGTAGGCTGGTCCGGCATGTTTGATTTCAGCACAGTATGGCCGGCGATTACTCAGATTATGAATTGGATTGGCAAGCTTTTACCATGATGTGGTGTGAACCGCTTTCATTATTATTTGTGACGCTAACTAAGAAGCGAAGGAGTGGAGAAGGTTATGAAGGATAAGGTGAATGTTCTATTTGTGTGCGGCTATGGTTTGGGCAGCAGCGCAGTAGCGGAGATGTTGGTAAAAAAAGGCCTGGCAGCCGAGGGAATCAACGCAGATGTAAAGCATACAGCGGTAGGCGAGCTGAACTCTTTGATGGATTGGGCTGATGTAGTGGCTATTTCTAAAAAGCTGTCAGAGGGATTGCGGTTTAAAGAGGATACGCACATGGTTGAAGTTGTCAATATTATGGATGGAGCCGGAATTGCAAAGCAGATAGGCAAGATTGTAGATGCACATTATCCCTATGCTAGAAAAGAGGTTTTATGAGAGCGATCATTGTATTTTACGATAGCTTGAATCGCCGTTACCTTCCGCCTTATAATCCAGCTTGTGGAACCATTGCGCCTAATTTTACAAGGCTTGCCAGAAGGACGGCTGTTTTTCAAAATAGCTTCGTAGGGAGCATGCCCTGTATACCTGCAAGGAGAGAGCTTCATACAGGAAGATATAATTTTCTTCATAGAGAATGGGGGCCTTTGGAACCCTTTGATGATTCAATGCCTGAGCTTTTAAAGAACCAGGGTATTTACACACATCTGATTAGCGATCATCTGCATTATTGGGAAGACGGAGGAGCTGATTATCACACTCGCTATTCCTCCTGGGAAGCAGTTAGAGGGCAGGAGGGGGATCACTGGAAGGGACAGGTAGACAGCCCTCACATCCCCCCGGTGGTTAAAGTGCCCCAGAAGCAGACGGGGGGAGGGGAGTCCGGGCTTTGGAGGTATGATTGGGTCAATCGGCAGTATATTGTGGAAGAACGGGATTTCCCTCAGACCAAATGCTTTGACCGTGGCTGTGAGTTTATTGAACATAACAAGAATTCAGATCATTGGCTGCTGCATCTGGAGACATTTGATCCACATGAGCCGTTTTATGCGCCAAAGGAATACAAAGCTCTCTATCCTGAGCACTATCAAGGAGCCCATTTTGACTGGCCCCGGGGGGCTGTGGAGGAAAGTGAAGAAGCAATCGCACATTGCCGCTGCCAATATCAGGCAGTTGTATCTATGTGTGATCACAATCTGGGTAGAATATTAGATTTAATGGATCGGTATGATATGTGGAAGGATACTATGCTGATTGTGGGGACGGATCATGGGTTTTTGTTGGCAGAGCACCAGTATTGGGGTAAGAATCAGATGCCTTATTACAATGAAATAGCGAATACGCCTCTGTTTATCTGGGACCCGCGTTCTAGGATCAAGGGCGAGAAACGTCAGGCTTTGGTACAGATGATTGATTGGGCGCCTACCCTGCTGAGCTATTTTGGAAAGAAGGTTCCAGGCGACATGCAGGGGCATGATTTGGCAGATACCATACGCAGTGACAAAAGGGTAAGGGATTATGCAATATTCGGAGTATTCAGCGGTCATGTCAATATCACAGATGGAAGCTATGTATATATGCGGGCGCCTCTGCCAAAGAAGGCAAATGATATATACAATTATACACTTATGCCCCTGCATATGAATCAACGCTTCACAGTAGGTGAATTGCGTACGGCTCAGTTGACAGAACCCTTCTCTTTTACAAAGGGCTGCAGGCTGTTAAAGATAAAAGCAAAGGATAAATTTAAAGTAGGTAGGTTTGGTACCTTGCTTTTTGATATCAGGACAGACCCAGAAGAACGATATCCGGTGAAGGATTCAGAGACAGAAAAACGAATGTGTAAGGCAATGATAGAGGAGATGCGAAAAAATGACAGCCCGAAGGAACAATTTGAACGTTTGGGATTGCACAAAGAGGAGGATGGACAGTGAGGTCAATCATAGAAACAAGAAATATCCGTCTTAAGGCCTCTGCAAAAGACTGGGAAGAAGCAATGCGGCTGTCAGGACAGCTTTTAGTAGACAGCGGATATATAGAAGAAGCTTATATAGAAATGACGATCAACACGGTTAAGGAAATGGGGCCTTATATTGTGATTGGACCAGGCCTGGCTTTATCACATTCCAGACCGGATGCCAGCGTAAAAAGGACAGGAATCAGCTTGCTGACGCTGGATCAGGGCGTCGATTTTGGAAGCGAATTAGGGCCGGTATGGGTTGTTATAACTCTGGCAGCCCAGGATAACAATTCCCACATTGATGAGCTTCAGGCAATTGCAGGACTGTGCAGCGATGAGATAAATATAAAAAAAATCTGTGAGGCTAAGGATGTGGAAAAGATAGCGAAGATGTTTAACGCCTTTCAAGAGAGCGGAAAGGCGTGTTAGGATTTTAAGTCCGGCGGTTGCTTGGAAAGAAGTTAGAGGTATTGAATCCGGTATCTTTTTACTTTGCAGGTTCTTGAAAGATGGGCCAATCTGGCGGATGGTAGGTAAAGATGAAAAAACAGATGAGCATCAGGAAAACAGCTATGGAGGTTATAGGGCTTAGCTTGCCAAGGAGGCAGCTGGAGGAAAAAAACCGGAAAAACCCAAAAGCCAGGAGGACGGACAGGATAAAATCCGCAATATCCAGTATGAGATAAGACTGTCCCAGTGCTTTTACGTAAGCGTAGTGAATACCGGCTATCAGCCCTGTTCCCAGCAGCAGTCCGGCGTGGAAAGCGGATATGCGGCAGGGATCGGTTTCATGGCGCAGCAGCCAAAGACCTGTCAGGAGCATAGGAAAGAAAAGCAGCTTCATATGCTCCCAAACCGATTCGTTGACAGGGGCAATGAGTCCGGCGAAAGGATGTTTGCCGGACCAGTTGTACATAAAGTGCATAAGCGTTCCAAGAACAATAACAAAAAAAATTTCCGGGAGATACATAGGCATAGGCTCCTCCTTCTATACACTATATAATACGTAAAGAAGCTGCTAGATAGAACGGAAATCCTGCCTGTAGTCAACGATTTCATCAAAGCATGATCGGTGTTTCAAAATACTGCGTTCATTTCCTACTGTAACAACAGGCCCTTTCTCCAGAATGGCCTGGATCATACGGGCAGCCTCCTGCTGATCCTCCAGGCGGGCATGGCGAATGTCCTCAATCATGAGGTTAATGCTCTTTGTATCAATTCCTGCCAGATCCCTGAGCATAAACCGCATGCGGCTGCCCAGGGCTTTCGCTGGCAGAAGGGCCTGGGCGTAAGCGTTTAAAATGTAGCCGTCCAGCTCCCTCTGGGTCAGGGGGAGACTTGCAATAGCGGCTCCGGCCCTAGAGAAGATATTTAAGGTAGATTTTACATCTGGATCGGCAGAGCTCCACAGGGAGAAATAACCGGCAGGAATATAGAAATCTGCCCCGCTGTCGTAGGCTCCGCCCTGGTAACGGATGGAGGGCTTTAAATACTTATCTGCGCAGGCTAGCAGAAAGGGAAGGTATCGGCCCTTAAACTGGCTGTTTTTACGAAAATCTCCCAACATTCTGGTCTCCTGGGAGGCAGCCTCCACACATACTGCCATCCTCTGTCTTTGGGGAGGAAAGGAGTAGGGGAGAAAGGATCTGCGGGGGGCAGCCTTTAGCTGTCCCAGTCTGGAAATGGCCTGCGTTTGGATGGCAGCCAGGACCTCTTCTGAGGCTGCGGCCATAAATATCAAAGGAGAACCGCACAGAATCGAGCGGGAGAGCTCCCTCAGCTTTTCTGAAACGCTCTTTCCAAAATCTGGATCATTCTTCATTCGTTTTAATATGTTTTTCAGAAAATAAAAAATTTCCTGACTGTTTAATTGATTGCGGAATCTGGATTCCCGGCGGATGTAGCCTTCTGCCAGACTAAAGGCCAGGGCGGAGGCATTGTCTGTTCTGGACAGATCATAATCTGGCAGGTATTTTTCCAGAACCTGGATAATCGTAGGTATGTCACTATAATCACTGCCTCCCATTACCTCCAGAAGAAAGTTTAGTCCTTGAGAAAAATCTTCTGTCAGCCCATACCAGGACACAGACATCTGGGGATAGCTGTAGAGGCCCGCCTCAGGCTCTGGATAGAATTCGTCAAAGGTACATTCGTGAAGATACTCCTGCTCCAGCGTTTTCTGCTGTTCTACAGTATATCTGAGGGTTTTCAGCTCGGTCAGAAGCAGCTGGTACAGGGACAGGTAGGCCAGATCCCCCTGTGAAATGGGGCTTAAGTTAAAGCAAAGCTGATAGCTTCCCACTCCGGTAACAGGAGCAGGGGCGGTGTAGCAGGTGATGGAGCCGGCTTCTGTTTTTGCAAAGGCGGCCGGAGGGGGAGGAAGGGGGAGGGACTCTGGCTCTATGAGAAAGTTCATGCAGCCCCAGTCTCTGGCATTCCATTGCCGGAATGAGCGGGTTTCCTCTACCAGCCTGGTTCGCTTGTGTTCGGACAGGGAGGCAAAGGTCTCCGCCAGATAACGCTTCCGTTCATTTTCTAGCTGCTCAGCCAAACCGGGACTGGGTAGTGTGGCTACGAGGGCGCTGGTTTGGGGCTCCAGTGCTTTTGCTGCCAGCATTTTGATAATGGATTGGCTGCTGTCCGATGAAAATTTATTAAAAGCGTACTCATAGAGCTGAAAATAGTCTGTTTTCCCTGTGACGCTCCAATACCGGCCGATTTCCTCGGAGATACTGTAGCCTAAGTGGGCCGCCTCCCTGGTAAGAGCATTTGTCAGGCGGTTTTCCTTTAATGTGGCCTGATACAGTCTGTTGGAAACACCGCAGGCTTTTATTTCCTTGAGTCCTTTGCCGATGGAAGCCTTAAACTCCTCCATCTGGCTAGCTTCCCCGTTTCTTAAGCGGAACTTCAGAGCAGGGAGGGGAAGAGCCAGATCCAGATATGCCTCCATTATATTGTTTATACCCTGATTTCTGGCGTATTTATGCCAGGGAGACGCATCATGATCCAGCAGGACGGCAAACAAATCCCAGTAGATCAGCTCTTCCTGCGAGCTGTTTGATAGGTCGATGGCATAATCGATAATTGCAGCCTGTTCTACAGGCGTGCCCTTGTATGCGGGACTCTCCTGGATAAGCGTTCTAAAGCCCGTCTGGGGCTTTTTGTATTTGTATGGAAGCTCTGCCCTTGGGTTAGCCTTCTGTTTTGTAAAGGAAAGGTGCTCTTTATGGAGAAATTCCAGAATCCGGCTAAAGTCCATGGCTCCATAAAGCACTACCAAACAGTTGGAGTATCTGTAATTTCTGTAAAATGCCTCCCTCACCCGATCATAGCTTAGCTGCCTGTAATGCAGGTGGGCTCTTCCTAAAAGATTGGAGGCCTCCATGTGGGGATACAAGGCTTTGGCTGTAAAGCTGTCTGCATTTTCCTGGATATCTGTAAGGTGTCCCCAGTCTTCGCTGAGCACTGTGCCTTGAAGTGTCAGAGGACCCTTGGGAGAATCCAGCTCAAAGCGTATTCCTTCTCTGAGAAAGAAGTTTTTTTCTCTCAAGAACTCCGGAGATTCCATGCAGCTTAAAAATACGTCCATAAGCCTTATAAGCTGCTCCTGGCTTTGCGTGCACAGGGGATAGGAAGTGTGGGTATTGTCAGTTAGGCCATTCATAAAGGTAGAATAGCTTTTGCTGTCCATGTCAAAGAAAATATCCCTGCTGGGATATTTCTGGCAGGAGGAGAGGATCAAATGTTCCAGCACATGGTTAGTATCGGTTTCGTCCTTCTGGGGCGTCCTGTAAATGATATTAAAGCCCAGCTCCTGGTCGTCGTTTTGGATATATAAAAGCCGGGCGCCGCTTCCTTCATGAAAAAATTCTACGGTTTTTGCTCCCAGCATGTGTATCGTTCCCAGCTGTGTCACGGTAAAGCCCCACAGGGTTTCACCCAGGTTTGGCAAAGCTGCCATAGTAGTCCCCCTTTCTTATGCAAATACTCTCTATACTATAGCATTTTTTCCTGATACTTCGCAAGAAGGACTATAAATAAAGATGCCGTTGTACGGCATTTGTACCCCCTTCCTATTTTTTTAAAGAGCAGCGTTGCGTAAAGCTACAGGGATGCCTGGGAGGCTCTCACCTTCAGGAGAAGCCGTTCTGCCTCCAGCAGAGCCAGGGAGATACACAAGGGAATCAGGCAAAGCCAGACGGACTGAATGCCCAAAGGAATGGAGGACAAAATTGCCGATGCCGCTCCCAAATGATAATAAAGGAGAGTGCCTCCATAAATTTTGGCTTTTTCTAAATGCTTTTGATCTTTATCATAATAGTATTCACAGAGGGAAGCTATAAATTGCCTCAGATTATTAGTGGAAAAGATAGTGGAACATACATATCCCCTTACATTTCCGAAGGTACACCATTGCAGAGCCATAATGAAAAACACAGGATAAAGGGCTTCCATGGGATTCATGCTTTCAGGAAAAAAACCCAGAGCCGCCACCACTATAAGCTCCAGAACGATACAGCCCAGACGGAGATTTATCTTATAATATCTGGGAAGAAGGACGGAAGCCATGATAGCCAGAATAAACAGGAAAAGGGCCGCCAGACGAAGGAGAATGGACTCCCAGTTTCCCCCCAGCAAATCGATTACGGAATGGATCAGATTAGAAGTTTGCGCGGAGCCGAAAATTTCACTCCGGTTGATAAGAGCGTAGGCGCCCATAAAGCCTCCGGTAAGGGACAGGCTGTAATGGAGATATAGCTCCAGTCTTTCTTTTTCGTTCAATATAGATTCCTCCCAACGACTATTTTATAAAAATGAATATACCATATCCTCCGCCTATGAAATCCCTCTGGGGCACATGGTTTGGTGTTTTGCCTCGCTTTCCCATGTCACCGAACCAGAGCGGTATGTTATATGGGCATATTATACCATATTGATTTATTATGATATAATACATATAATATATATATTATAATACTAAAAAGGTATGGTGATTGAGCATGGATATAAAAGATCTTCGGTATTTTCTGGCAGTGGCGGAGGAAGGTACCATAACCAGGGCTGCTGCCCGCCTCTGTATGGCTCAGCCGCCCTTAAGCAGGCAGATACAGCAGCTGGAAGAGGAGCTTGGGACTTCTCTTTTTGTCCGGGGGAAGCGGCGGATACAGCTGACAGAGGAGGGGATTTTCCTAAAGCAGCAGGCGGAGGAAATACTGTCCCTTGTGGAAAAGACGGAAAACCAGCTGCTGCGGATTAAAAGCTCCGACAGGGGAATCATCTCCATAGGAGTGACAGAGACCTGCGGGGCCAGCGCCCTTGCAGGCTTTATAAAGGGCTTCCATAAAAAATATCCCAATATTCAATTCAATATCTGGTGCGGTAACGGAGACGAGGTCAGTGAAAAGCTGGAAAAGGGATTGGTAGACATAGGACTTGTAAGAGATCCCTTCAATACGGAGAAATATGAGATCGCTGAGATAAAAACAGAATTCTGGGCTGCCCTCCTAAGCAGCAGCCATCCTCTGGCAAGGAGAGAGGGAGATACCATTGAGCTGTCAGAGATTGCGGGGGAGTCGCTGATGATTCCGGCCAGACCGCCTATCCAGAGAGAGATCGGCAGCTGGTTTGGACAGATTGCCCAAAAGAGTAATATCCTCTGCACATATAATACCCTGTCCTGCGTTGTTCCTTTGGTAGAACAGAATACGGCTCTGGCTATATGTCCGGAAGGAGCCAGATATTTTACAGACAGGCAGAGGCTGGTTTACAAGCGGATCATAAAGCCGGAGCATTTCTCCAGACTTTTGCTGGTGCGCCGCCGGCACCGCCTGATGCCGGCAGCTACCGCCTGCTTCTGGGACTTTTCCCTGGATTATATCCGTCTTGGCGGCGGCGCGGGGCCGGAGCCTTTGTCAATGCCCCCTCAGCTGCTGTTTTAAACCAGAGCTCCTGTACAGACGGAAAAAGGCCCCAGGCAATAAGCATTTACTATGTTCAGGCCAGGAAGCAGTTATAAACAATTCATTAATAACCGGCCGGGGCATTGATTTCTTGGACAAAGTAGTTTATAGTGTTTTTCAGTGAGATTTCAGTATATAAGCAGGGAAGCTAGAGGAAGGGAAGTAGAATCGATGAAACAATTAAGAGAGAAATTTAGGAGCTTTATGATAGGAAGGTATGGCATGGATCAGCTTGGTCAGTCTATGGCTTGGGCGGTTTTGCTCCTGCTGCTTTTGAATGTGATGATTAGGGGGCAGCTTCCCTCTCTTTTGCTGGAGGCGTTTGCTTTTATAGGCCTTATAACCGTATATCTGCGTATGTTTTCCAAAAATATCAGCAGGCGGTATCAGGAAAACCAGATTTTTTTGAGATACAGGTTTTATGTAACGGAGTACTGGAAAAAGATGAGATTCCGTTTGACAGAGGGCCGGAAATACCGTATTTTTAAATGCCCGGGCTGTAAGCAGAGGGTGCGTATTCCCAGAGGCCACGGAAGGGTGAGTATCCATTGTCCCAAATGCGGAACAGATTTTATCCGGAAAAGCGGATGAGGTAAATGATATGTGATTTTGCGGGATCGAACCAGGCGCTCATAAAGAGGGGGCGCCCCGCAAGTCATTGCATGGCTGTTGGGACGCCCTCATACAGAGTCTTAAATGGCCTTGGGACTGTCTAAGCTAATACATAGTTAATTCACACTCATTACCAGTATTTCCCTGTTATCGGGGGTAACTGCATAGATTCTTAGCTTTTTATATGACATAACCTTGTCCCCTCCTGTATAGTAACCTCTAAGGTTTACATAATTGGTTTTAGGTTGATTTGTATCTCCCATATAGTTACGCAGCTCCTTATCCTTAGTTCCAATATCCTTGAAGCCTGTGTTTTGTAAGGTAGCCTCTACTCTGTATTTCTGAATATAATCAAGGGCTTCCTTGTTGGTTTGTGTTGGTTCAAAATACATACCGTCTATATATGCGTTTCCGGTACTCATATTAAGATTTATATCTGCATAATATGTCTTATGGGCTTCCACAATTTCCTGGTCACTTGGAACTTTAACCTCAGGTTCTTTCAGGATTTCAGGTATACTGTTTAATTCTGTAATGGATAGGTTATCCAAAAAGACGGAGTTGCCGGTTAAGGTAATTTCTACATTGGGAGCGTTTGCTTCCGTTGTTTCAAATTCGCAGCTGAATTTGGAGTAGCCGTTGCCTGGGGTTACAGTAACTGTTTTCTGTTCCTTGGCCTTGATGCTTAAGGTAATCGGATTAGCAGCTGAAGGGGCTTTTGCATATCCGCTAAAAACATAGCGTTTATAAGGGCGTAATTGAGTCATAGGGATTGTAAGCTTTGTCTCGCCGTTTAACTTATTTGCCGCGCCTTGTAAACCATCCTGATTAGCAGTATCAGTATTGCTCCAGGATCCAGGAAACGTATTATATCCGTCAAAATTAGTAAAGAATGAAGGTGTCTTTATTAGGATATTCATTCCTCTTTCAAGCCTGACATTATATATCTTCTTATCATCTAAGGTTTTTAAGCGCTCCTTGATGAGGTTAGCTGTATGATTATCAAAGATAAGCTCAACACAGCTCTCATCAATGGGAATACCATTAAAATATAATAAGCCGTTATTTTTTGTAGCACCGAAGGCCTTTTCAACCGCTTCTCCGATTGTAAGCTCAGGTGTTTTGTCTTCTGGATTATTTGAATCCTTGGCCGCAACACGTCTTTCTAGGGTTTCCTTTCCTGTGTCCAGTATGAGAGATGCAGATAGGCTGTTAATCTGGCTTATGTAGTTAGACCAGCTGTTACCCTCGGTAACTATTTGTCCCTGGCTGTTTTTAGTCCCATAATTTCCAGTTACCTGTGTGGTTTCTAATTTGATTTGCTTTCCTGCATCTAATTTTTTAAGCTGGTCGTAATTGATGGGAATTAACCTGGCGCTAAATTGATCCATCGTGTTAAGCGCTAAAGGAGATAAGCCTGCTTTTGGATAGGTCTCGTTTGGAGACAGGTTATTACCAATTTGATTATCCTGCGCCCGGATGGTTGCTAGGGTTTCTCCATCTAATACTAAATTAGTGGTTGGCGTGACTTTATACATAGGAGCAGTACCTGTGTTATAATATCTGACATTTGCGTTGATATATGCAGATTCCCCTTTATTGATGCCCAGGCCGGTATTCCAGGATTCTCCGTTGCTGTTTTGAACAGCGGTTGAATTCTCTGTAGTGTGAGAAAAGCTTGTGGTAACGCTGCCGGTAAAGCCATTTTGATATCCGGCGCTAACCGATACTCCAACTACATTTGTATCAGACTTGCTGTTTGTAGTGGCTCTGGAAACTGTTTTGCCCTGATCAATGGAAGCATGCTCGTTCGTTGATAAAATCAACCGCTCCATACCAACGCCAACAACTGGAAATGCCGCAACTAATGGGTCTTTTGCTTCTGCCCGGATGGCCTTATCGAACGTGCCGGAAGCCTTTTCATAATCGGTATAGGGATCGCCGGCCGTATTTGCTGACAAATAATTTGACACATACTTTTTATATCCCTGTGCTGCCAGGCTGTCTTCCCACTTTACTGCGATTAAATCCTTGATGGTATAGCCATTTTGTTCATAAGCATCCGGGATATTGTCATTATCCGTATCTAAATCTTCATCCTCCCAGCCTGAGTTGACGGATCTGGCTGTTCTCAGCTTCCGGTCAAAAAAATTATTATTAGGTATAAATGGATCGTTCTCATCTATGTTCGAATAATCCCTAAGAAACAGGTTTTCCTCAGGTATTACGGCCTTATTGCCATTTAATTCCCAATAAAGGGCAGGGGCTGGGAGCGTTTCGATGGAGCTTAAACCGCTGTCTTTTATTTCAATTCGGATCGTATATTCCTGACCCTTTCTCATATTGACCGTAAGCTCTTTGGCAATATCGCCTGAATTATTTATTTGCATTAAAGCGTCCTCTTTATCCGTCGATAGGGTATATTCACCATCTTCAGAAGGAATAATTCTGCCTGTCCAGCGAATGGATTTTATGCGATCCTTTGTTATAAACGCTTGCGCCTCCTTTTGATCAAATTCAGAACCTCCGTTTCTCATTGGGGCCATTAGTTCAAGATCCTTAAAGTGTTCATCAGAGAAAAAGTAGGCCATTAGTCCGCTGCTGGGAAGTGGGGCTTCCCTTGCTGCTTCTGTTCTGGGGATATTGGGGTCAGTGTAATTGGGGGTAACCGTTTGCGCATATGCAGGCCATGCGAATGCCTGGCTGGCTATTGCTGCAAGTGTTATAAAGTTTAAGGCCTTTTTATTCGTCATCTTTCTTTTCATTGCTTGTCTCCTTTCAAATGTCGTTAATAGGCTGCGTAAAATCAGGATTGTATTATGGCTAAACCGAATCTATTTCTATAAAAAAGCACATATATCTCAATCAGTGAGTTTCGCAATTACCTGTAAATGTTAAATCTGAAAATCTTACGGTATCAATGTTGCATCCACGATTAATTTTGTGGTGGCTCCATCTTTAAAGGTATCAATTTTGTTAATCTTAAAGCTGCTCCCATGATTTAAGAGTACTTCATATTCACCTCCGTAGCCGGGCAAGGCTGATACATAGGCTCCGGAAGTACCTTTGGGGAGAGCGATGCGCAGCACTATTTTTCTTTTAGCAAATGCGCTCATATTAACACTGCTGATACTCGTACTGATAAAGTTTGGATATGACAGTGTTTGTCCTTCCCATTTTTCTTTAAATGCGGCTACATTTGCCTCCTTATTAAAGTCGTATTCAGGAGAAGTAAGGGTTAATCCAAATTCCTGAGGGCCGGATCGTCTATATACAATTAAATTAGACGGAAGGGGCTCGCGCTTCAGCGCATTCTCAAGGTTGGTGATCTTAGCGTCCAGCTCTGCATTCGGATTATTTGCGGGACCATTGGCTATTAAATAGTTATTAATAGCAGTATAGCCTCCACGCATGTAGTCATTTACATCAGCAAGCTCGTTAGCAGTTAAATGATTGCTCCAGTTACTGTAATTTGCTTTTCCCCAAGCGTCACCTTTACTTACATCATCCTTAAAGTCCAGACTGCTTACTACAGAGGCCTCTGCCTTTATATATTGCTTCCCTTCTAATACGATGCGGACAACCTTGTCCACCTTTATGCTGTATCCCTGCTCGATCAGGGTGCTTACACCCTCAGAAGTGGTATAGGGCAGCATACCCGTATTGACAGGCAATTTTAAATGTATAAGCAGGGGAGTTGGCTTTTCGTCCCCTTTACCTGGTTCGTATAAAGAGATATCCTTAAAGCCATCCTGCTTAAATAATTTATCCTGAATCGTATCTTTAAATTCATTAAACTTCTCCAAAGAGATTTCATTTTGAGCGGTTGTTCTTATTTCTTTCTTATATGCAAAGTTCTCAGGGGATTCGAAATAATAAACAAACATAGGTTTATCTATCTTGTTTTTGGATACCGCGTTTTTAAGCTCCTTGTACTCTTTTTCTCTCTCGTTTGCTTCTATTTGATAGTCATAAAAATAGTTTCTTGTCTGAGAGTATTTCGTTAATTCTACGGAATCCTTTTTAAAAGATTCCAATGCTTCTCGTTCAGGCTTTTCAAGGGTTTTTTCGATTCGCTCTGCTTCTTTTCTTTCCCATGCCTCAGCCTTTTCTTTATCCTTCAGGAAATCTTCCGGCCGTTCTGTCATACCTCTGGATATATGGTTGTTAGCTGTTTGACAGGTATAACGATGTAAATCTCGTGCATAGGTGGTATTTGTTAATAAACTAGCCAGAAGCAGATTCAGTATTAACAATCGGGATATACAACGATTCTTAAATGGTTTCATTCCTTTCCTCCATGATTTTAAGAGTGTTTATTTAACCTGAAATCCATGGGGCCTTCTATCCCATTATGCTTTCTGTTGAAAATCAGAGCTTAATATAAAGCTGACTTTCGCATGTTCAGCCTCCTTTCCAGCTTAATTGATGCTATTTCTTTGCTGCCTGAAATCTGCAAAGGGCCGTAGCCAGGTGATGCTTTGCCAGATTCTATAATCCGATGCCCTCAGGCTGCTGTAAGGTTGTCCGTTACATCTGCTGAAGGCGCCCTCTCCAACGTTCCAAGAGAAATAGCTTTCGATGCCTTAAATGCCAGCTTTTCATGAATAGGACATTCTTCTATCCCAAGGTAAATAGGTAATGTCCATAGGGCTGCTGCCCTTACAAATTGCTCTTGCAGGGATGGCGCTGATTACAGGTAAAATACATATTGTGTTTTCAGGTTAGCTATGTATGATCAATCATTACTAGCCAGTTGTAAAATTGATAAACCAAGTATATTGCATCATTCTTCTGTAGATTTGGATATAGATATGATTTGGTATATTCGATTATTCTTCTGTAGATTTGAATAAAGATATAATTGTATATTCGATTATTCTTCTGTGGATTTGGATATAGATATGATTTGGTATATTCAATCGATCTTTTGTGAATTCCATAAAGATAAGTATGTTACATATTTCATATGTAAAATTAGATAGGTTCGCCTCTGCTTTTTTGCATATAGAGGATTTTATGCGGTATTTGGCGCAACAGGTTGTCCAATGTGAAGCCCTGCCGCCGGTCTTGGGTTCGATCGTCTGAGCTGCTGTTATGCAGGATGCTTCAGATAGAACCTGAATGGATCATACTACGAACAATCCGATGCTTCTGCTGAAGAATTCAATGGACTAAGCCTCCTTTCTTTTTGCTTTATTAAATTAAGCATATAATAACATTACAAAATTGATTTGTCAATACTATATCTAAATAAATTGATAATTAATTTGTTTAATTTTATATATTTTTTTAATTATCTGAAATTATTTAATTGTTGATAAAATAAACATATCATAAACAATTCCTTTCGGTATACATCATTAATTGTCTTTGGCTTATACTGGCTTTTCAGAGAGAAGGCGGATGGAGGTAGCATATTCTGAGGGGGCCATGGAGGTGATTTTCTTAAATTGCCGTGAAAAATAGTGGATGGAGGTATAGCCCAGACGGTCAGATATCTGGGTCAGATTCATTTGATTATCTCGTATCATTTGCTTGGCAGTATCGATCTTCATCCTGGAAAAGAACTGGATAACCCCGCATTTTTGGGCGTCCCGGAAGATTTTTTGAAGCTGTGAGCGGCCTACCAGGTTATCCTTGCAGATGCGCTCAATGGTAAGCTGCTCGCTGATATGCTCCTGCATATAGCGGACAATTCGGTTGAAGGTGTCGTTGCCGCTGCCGGCCTCAGAAGGTAAAAGCCGATGGGTATTTACAGGCAGGGAATAAGAGAAATACCGCCTGTACAGGTGAATCATAATCTGCTCCAGGTAATGGCTTATAAGCTGCTCCGACCCGAAGGAGGCAGAGGGCTCCAGAAAGATTAGCTGCTCCTGATAAGGGTCGTCTAGACGTCCTGAAAAGGTATTGCGGGCCTCAATGATAATCTGAGCCAGCAGCTCCTTTTCCGTATCCTGTATGTTCATAAGCTGATCTTCAAAGGCCTTCATACACTCCGAGTGACATTCAAAGCCGATCACCACAAGGCTGGGAGAGACCCGGCCATTGGTCAGCACATTGTGAAATTCGTTGGGCTTGTGAAAGAGTATATTGCTTTTTTTGAGAGTCAGCCTTCGATCGCCGGCAATGGCGTCAATTTCTCCGCGATCAACACAAATCAGTTCCCAGAAGTTATGGCTTTCTCCAGGAAAGGAAAAATCGCTCATGTACTGAAAGTAATGAACCGACACGATTTTTTTAATGGAAATACTGTCTTTTAATTCTACGCTTTGATAAGCCATAAGCGTTCACCTTCCTTGCCTTTTTTATGATTATACCACAAAGCATCGAGGGGGTGCGGCAAAATAGAATGTAATTCGTGGAGCCTTATTTTGCTGCATCCCAGACCGGCAGCCATACTAGCCGCTTTGTGTCTAGTATACCATATCTTCCGGTCATGGTATCCCTTCGGGGGCGCACATGGTCCGGTTGGGTGCTTTGACCCGCTTTCGCGTGTCACTGAACCAGCGAGGTATGCCGTCTGGTGATATTATACCTCGAAGACGCCCAATGTTAAATAAGAGAATGAAATCTGCTGCTTACGAGATAAAGGATACAAAAGGAGATATTCCGGCTGTTATGCTTCTAATGCGTTTATAAAAGAACTTAAGACCTGAAAGGTGTATAAAAGTGATATAATAATAAAAAATGGAAGGAGAATATTTGTATACAATTAATAATTTAACCCTTTTGTGCAAAAATAATAATAGATTATCCAAAGAATTAAATGTACATATTTACTATAATTAGGATATAGAAAATGTTCTTGATGAGATAAAAACACAAATAAGGGCAGTGGAAAGTGACTTATGAAAAAACCAGTCCTCTTTCCATCCTTCTGGATTATTCATTTATGCTTTGCAAAGCCCTGTCCAATACAAAATTCAGGCAGGCTTTGTCCCTTAAGAATTGCCCGGCTTTTGGGGGCATTTCAGTTTTTAGCCCGAATTTGACAGGGGTTCGGAAGTAAACTAACTGGTTATCAAGAGGGTAAAAAGGGGGATAGGCTTTTCAGGGGTAAAAACGCCTGGAACCCTTGCTTTCATTGGGGGGAGGAGCCGATTGGAACAGCAATACTTGACACTGCCCAAATAAAAAAGGAGGAAGTCTTGATGAAAAAAAGGAATGTATGTGCTCTGGCATTGGCAGCGGTGATGGCTGGCTCTCTGACAGCCTGCTCAGGAGGCGGCTCACAGACCGGGGCGGCAGATGCTAAGGCAGAAGCCCCAGCTACCACAGCGGCAGATACCACAGAAGCTTCCAGTGGAGAGACCAAAGGACTGGTATACTGGTCTATGTGGGAGTCAACGGAGCCCCAGGGCCAGGTAATCAAGGAAGCAGTTGACAAATTTACGGCAGACACAGGTATTACGGTGGATCTTCAGTTTAAAGGACGTACTGGCATTAGAGAAGGACTTCAGCCTGCTCTGGACGCAGGAACCAATATCGATCTGTTTGATGAGGATATTGACCGTGTAAACAGCACCTGGGGCTCCTATCTGATGGATTTGGAGGAGCTGGCCAAAGGTGCCGGCTATGAGGCTACGGCCAACGCGTCTTTGATGGCGGCCTGCCGGGAAGTAGGGGGCGGAACCCTTAAATCCATTCCGTATCAGCCTAATGTATTTGCGTTTTTCTATAACAAGGATATCTTTGATGAGGCAGGAATTACATCCGTTCCCACTACCTGGGCTGAGCTGGATGCGGCCTGCCAGAAAATTAAGGATGCGGGATATACGCCGATTACCAGCGATGACGCTTATGTTCTGTGCCTTTTCGGACACCACATGTGCAGAATCAACGGGTATGAGGCAACCTCTGATATTGTAAAAAATAACAAGTGGGATGATCCTTCTGTGATGGAGACTGCCAAAGCCTATGAGGAGTTTGCCAAGAAGGGATATTTCTCTGAAAATATCGCTTCCAATGTGTTTCCGGCAGGCCAGAATCAGGAACTGGCAATGGGGACAGCGGCTATGTACCTTAATGGCTCCTGGCTGCCTAACGAAGTAAAGAACATGGCAGGCGATGATTTCCGGTGGGGCTGCTTTAGCTACCCGGCAGTTGAGGGAGGAAAGGACGGCACAGAGGCGTCCAATTTCGGAGCTCAGGTATTGGCGATTAATAAAAATTCTCAGAATGCAGAGGCTGCGTTCCAGCTAATCACCTATATTACCAAGGGCGAGTTTGACAAGAAGCTTTCGGAGGAATCTCTGGGAATCCCCTCTGATACAACAAATACAGAGTGGCCGTCACAGCTGGCAGATGTAAAGCCTGTCCTTGAGAGTCTTAAAACCCGCTACCCCTGGGCAGCCGGAGCAGAGGATAATGTGGATATGACTCCTATTATTAAGGAGAACATGATGAAGCTTTGCAGCGGCACTATCACAGCCGGCGAGTTTGTGGCAAATCTGAAGGCAGCGGGAAACTAAATTTTGGGCGTTTTAGAGGTGGCATCGTTTCGCGCTGCCACCTTTTTTACATCCAATACCATGCCGGGAAGGCATGTTCAGCAAGTAAGGAGGCACAGGTGTGAAAAAAAACAAAGGTATGATTATTGTATTTATGACACCGGCAGTGGTAATGTTTATTCTGATATTCCTGTACCCCATTATCAGAACGATTTTAATGAGCTTCTTTAAAATTGAAGGCATCACGGACCCTATGTCAAAATGGACCTTTACCGGCATTGAAAATTATACAAGGCTGGCAAATACCACCTTGTTCCGCATCTCTATGTGGAATTTGGCTCGTATCTGGTTTGTGGGCGGTATTATTGTTATGTCCCTGGCTCTTTTGTTTGCGGTGATTATTACCAGCGGTATTCGGTTCAAAAGTTTTTTCAGGGCCATGATTTATCTGCCCAATATTGTAAGTGCGGTAGCCCTGGCTACCATGTGGCTGCAATATGTATACAGCCCTAAGTATGGCCTGCTAAAGTCGTTTTTTTCAAAGCTGGGCCTGGATGCTCTGGCAAAGATTCAGTGGCTGGATAATGACCATAAGTTTATGGCTCTTCTTGTGGCTTACTGCTTCGGTATGGTAGGCTACCATATGCTGATTTTTTCCAGTGGAATTGAGCGGATCAGCGACGAATACTATGAGGCGGCAACTCTGGATGGAGCCAACAAATTCCGCCAGTTCCGTTATATTACACTGCCTCTGCTAAAGGGTGTGTTCAGAACGAATGTTACCATGTGGAGCGTGACAAGCGTAGGCTTTTTCGTATGGTCCCAGCTGTTTTCAACGGTAACGGCTGATACCCAGACCATCACGCCGATGGTTTACATGTATATGCAGATTTTTGGAGCTGGCAATAGCGTTACGGAACGAAATGCCGGTATCGGCGCAGCTGTGGGCGTTATGCTGAGCGTATGCGTGGTAGCTGTTTTCTGGCTCTGTAACCACCTGCTAAAAGACAAGGATTTGGAATTCTAGAAAGGGGGCATGAAATGGCTGGATTATTTAGAAAAAAAGAAAGGAAATACAGAGAGCCCTTCCGATTGAAGAAGGAGCTAAAGCTGGCGCCTGGGTATTTGGCGCTTACTCTCTGGATTTTATTCACCTGTCTGTTATTAGGATGGGTACTTATGGCAAGCTTCTCTACCACAAAGGAAATTTTTGCGGATAAGCTGCTGGACAGCGGATTTCATTTTGAAAATTATGTAAAGGCCTGGGTTAACTCCAATGTATCTACAATTTTCTTTAACTCTCTTCTTTACTCTATTGTGTCCTGCACTCTGTTAATTGTAATCTGCGCGCCGGCAGCCTATGCCTTGTCACGCTTTGATTTTGTTTGTAATAAGCTGATTCAGACAGGGCTGGTTGCCTCCATGGGCGTTCCTGTGGTCATGATTGTCCTGCCGCTCTTTGCCATTGTAGCAGGTCTGAATATTCTTAACAATGTGACTGCCAATATGGGAACTCTTATATTCCTTTATGTGGGTATCAACGTGCCCTATACAACCATTTTTCTGACCACCTTTTTTGCCAATCTTTCCAGGGCGTTTGAGGAGGCGGCTGCCATTGACGGGTGTCCGCCTGTAAAGACCTTCTGGCTGATTATGCTCCCTATGGCCCAGCCGGGAATTGTAACTGTGACCATTTTTAACTTTATTAATATTTGGAATGAATACTTTATATCTTTAATATTCGGCAACTCGGACAGAGTGCGTCCTGTAGCGGTCGGGCTTTATTCGATGATCAATTCCATGAAGTATACGGGGGACTGGGCCGGTATGTTTGCAGCTGTAGTTATCGTTTTCCTGCCAACCTTTATTCTGTACCTCTTCCTTTCTGAGAAGATTATTGCGGGCGTTACAGGCGGCGGGGTGAAAGGATAAAATAAAAACATAATATTAAGTGGAAACGAGGTAAAATGACATGGGTAAAAAGCCGGTTTTGGTGATAATGGCGGCTGGTATGGGCAGCCGTTATGGTGGTTTAAAGCAGATAGACCCCATTGACGAGTTCGGAAATATTATTATAGATTTTTCGATCTTTGATGCAAAGGAGGCAGGCTTTGAGAAGGTGCTTTTTATCATCAAGAAGTCCATTGAGGCAGAATTTAAGTCTCATATCGGTAACCGCATCAGCAAACAGATAGAGGTGGAGTATGTATATCAAGAGCTGGATAAGCTTCCGGCAGGCTTTTCTGTTCCGGCAGGAAGAGTAAAACCCTGGGGTACGGCCCATGCGGTGCTTTGCTGCAGTCAGCTGATCGATGGACCCTTTGCGGTTATTAATGCAGATGATTACTACGGAAAGGAGGCCTTTCGCATGATTTATGACCAGCTGATGAAGTCGGAGGATCAGGAGCGGTATCAGTACACTATGATAGGCTATCAGCTGTATAATACACTTACGGAAAACGGGCATGTGGCCAGAGGCGTTTGCTCAGTGGACGAAAGCGGACATCTGAAGGATATCCACGAGCACACCAGGATTGAGAAGCACGGAGACGTGGCGGAATATACGGAGGACGACGGGGCCAGCTGGACCAGGCTGGAGGAGGACACCATCGTGTCCATGAATATGTGGGGCTTTACAAAAAGCATTATAGGAGAGCTGGAAAAAAGATTCAGCACCTTTTTAAAGGAAAATCTTCCAGTGAACCCGCTAAAGTGCGAGTACTTTTTGCCCTATGTAGTAGATGAACTGTTAAAAGCCGGAAAGGCAGAGGTTACAGTGCGAAAAAGCGTGGATCGCTGGTACGGAGTAACCTATAAGGAGGATAAGGCGGTGGTGGTAAATGCCATCCGGGAATTGAAGGACAGGGGATTGTATCCCCGGAAACTTTGGGAGGACTAAAGGATGGGAGACAGGGATACATGTATTTGGAAGGAAGCCTCAGAGGCATTTGCTACTGAGGGAGAGGTGGTAAGCTGCCAGCGGTACGGAAGCGGTCATATCAATGACACCTTTAAGCTGGTGTGCGGCCGCCCCTATATTCTGCAGAGAATGAACACAGGCATTTTTAAGGACCCTGTTTCTCTTATGAGAAATATTCAGGGAGTAACCTCCTTTTTAAGACGGGAAGTTATAAAAAATGGAGGAGATCCCGATCGGGAGACGCTGAATCTGATCAATACGAAGGCGGGAAACCATTTTTATGTAGACAGTAAAGGGGATTACTGGAGAATGTACCTCTTTATTGAGCATGCCACCTGCTATAATCTGGTAGAAAAGCCTGAGGACTTTTATCAGAGCGGGAAGGCCTTCGGACATTTTCAGAGGCTGCTGGCAGATTATCCGGCTAAGGAGCTGGCTGAGACCATACCAGGCTTTCATGATACGCCCAGGCGGTTTTCTACCTTTAAAGAGGTTGTGGAGAGAGATATATGCGGCCGGGCCAGTGAGGTTCAAAGGGAGATTCAGTTTGTTATGGACAGGAGCGCAGACATGGGCCTTGCCATGGATATGCTCCGGGAAGGCAGGCTTCCCCTGCGGGTGACTCACAATGATACAAAACTAAATAACATAATGATTGACGACGCCACCGGCGAGGCCATCTGTATCATTGATCTGGACACGGTTATGCCGGGACTATCCATCTTTGATTTTGGAGATTCCATCCGCTTTGGGGCCAACACGGCTGAGGAGGATGAACGGGATCTGAGCAAGGTAGCTCTGTCCCTTCCTCTGTTTGAAACATATACAAAGGGCTTTTTAGAGGGATGTGCAGGAAGCCTGACAGAGCATGAGGTGAACATGCTGCCTCAGGGCGCCCGTCTGATGACGTTGGAATGTGGAATGAGGTTTCTGACGGATTATCTGGAGGGAGATGTATATTTTAAGACAGCTAGGGAGAGGCACAATCTGGATCGCTGCAGAACCCAGTTTAAGCTTGTAGAGGATATGGAGAAGAAATGGAATGAGATGGAGGAAATTGTCAGGGCATTTTTATAGCCGTCTCTGTATATGATTCCTGAATACAGCCTGTCCTTACAGGGAGTTATAAGGCATAGATAGGAAAAGAGATGGCATTAGGTTCTTTTTGCCTTTCAAATAATAGTGCAGCAGCCGGCTTCATCCTGAGAAGGATTAAGACCGGCTGTTTTGCGCTGATACCAAGCGGTATGCTGCTGTAGGATTTTCTTAAATTTCTATTGCAGGCTCTCCTTACAGAATCTTTATGCTGGTTTACACAGATTTTACAAAAACTATACCATACCTTGCTTTCAGCTCATGTAAATCTTTTGTATACTCCATCTTGTAACAGGTGAAAAGAAAATAGAAAGCGTACAGATAAACTGGCGCCAATGAATTTGGAGGCAATGTATTATGAGAATGAACAGCAAGAAGGTAATAGCACTTATGAGCTCCCTTGTTCTGGCTGTGGGAGCGGTAGCAGGATGTAACGGAAAGGCAGCAAAGACAACAGAACCAGACTCTGGAGCGGAGGCAGCAGGCGATACGGAGGCCATGGATACGACAGCAGCCACAGCAGAGACGGCGGCAGGCTTAAGCGGTTCCATCAGCATGGTAGGCTCCACCTCTATGGAGAAGCTTGCAAATGCATTGAGCGAAGCATTTATGGAAAAATACCCTAATGTAACGGTAACGGCTGAGTTTGTGGGCTCTGGTGCAGGAATCGAGGCAGTAAGCAACGGAACTGCGGATATTGGTAATTCTTCCAGAAACTTAAAGGATGAGGAGAAGGCCAAGGGTGTGGCAGAGAATATTGTAGCAATCGACGGTATCGCGGTAGTGGTTGACAAGGCAAATGCAGTAGAGGATCTGACAAAGCAGCAGCTGTCGGATATTTATTCAGGAGCCGTAACTAACTGGAAGGATGTGGGAGGAAGCGATGCTCCGATTGTGGTCATTGGCCGTGAGGCTGGCTCCGGTACAAGAAGCGCCTTTGAGGAGCTGTTAAGCCTTGAGGATGCCTGTAAGTACAGCAATGAGCTGGACAGTACAGGGGCAGTTATGGCTAAGGTTGATTCTACTCCAGGCTCCATCGGTTATGTATCGCTGGATGTGGTGGATGACAGCGTAAAGGCTCTGAAGCTGGAGGGGGCTGAGCCTACGGAGGAAGCGATCAAGGCAGGCAGCTACTTTTTAAGCCGTCCCTTCGTAATGGCAACCAAGGGAGAAATCAGCCAGCAGAATGAACTGGTTAAGGCTATGTTTGACTTTATCAGCTCTGATGAGGGAACTGAAATTGTCCGCTCGGTAGGTCTGATTACAGTAGACTAATAGAGAGATAGAAAGGAGACTTTCCTGCATGACTACGGAAACCTTTTCCATACGTTCCCATCATGGCAGCAAGTCTGCCGTTGAAAAAGCTGCACAGGTAATCTTTACTGTCTGCGGCTTTTTCGCCGTGTTAGCTGTTGCTTCTATTACATTGTATATGCTCATCAGCGGTACGCCCGCACTATTTAAAGTAGGTATTGGGGATATTCTGTTTCAGACGGTGTGGCAGCCGACGGCAGCGGAACCCAGCTTTGGTATTCTTTACGTTATTTTGACCTCTATTGTAGGCACCTTCCTGGCCATTCTAATCGGGGTGCCAATCGGGGTAATGACGGCTGTTTTTTTGGCAGAAGTTGCTCCTCCAAGGCTTTGCGGCATGGTTCGCCCTGCAGTGGAGCTGTTGGCTGGGATTCCCTCTGTCATATACGGCCTTTTGGGTATTCTGATTCTGAATCCGCTGATGTATAAGCTGGAGCTGATTCTTTTTAAGGGCTCTGAAACCCACCAGTTTACAGGCGGAGCGAATCTCATATCAGCGGTGCTGGTACTGGCCCTGATGATTCTGCCTACGGTAATCAATATCAGCGAGTCCTCTCTCAGAGCCGTTCCAGCTCATTTAAAGAGCGCCTCCTTGGCGTTGGGAGCCACTAAGATTCAGACGATTTTTCATGTGATTGTGCCTGCTGCCAGATCGGGTATTATTACGGCTGTGGTTCTGGGCACCGGCCGCGCCATCGGAGAGGCTATGGCCATCAGCCTTGTATCGGGAAGCTCCGTTAATATTCCTTTTCCATTTAACTCTGTACGCTTCCTTACTACAGCTATCGTTTCAGAGATGGGCTACGCTTCAGGGCTTCACAGACAGGTGCTCTTTACCATTGGTTTGGTACTATTTGCCTTTATCATGTTTATTAATATCAGCCTGACCAGAATATTAAAGAAAGGAGATAAAAAAAATGACAAGTGATATGGCAGTTTCCATTCACGGCGATTCTGATCCAAGGGACAGCATTTACGGAAGACGTGTAAGACCCTCTGATGTGCTTCTTACAGGCATTATCTATGGGTGCGCGGGCCTTTCCATTCTCCTTCTGGCAGGCATTTTGGGCTATGCCTTTGTCCGGGGCCTTCCCCATGTGACATGGTCCTTCTTGAGTACTGCCTCCAGCGCTACAAAGGGTACCTATGGTATCCTGGGAAATATTATTAACACCCTATATATTGTGGTAATCACCTTGTTAATCGCAACCCCTTTGGGAATCGGCTCTGCCGTATATCTGAATGAGTATGCGAAGCCGGGGCGGGCGGTGCGTCTGATTGAATTTACCACAGAGACTCTTTCCGGCATCCCGTCTATTATATTTGGTCTTTTCGGTATGGTGTTTTTTGGAAATACTCTGGGCCTGGGCTATTCTATCTTGACAGGTGCGCTGACATTGACACTTATGATTTTGCCGCTGATTACAAGGACGACTCAGGAGGCGCTAAAGACTGTGCCTGACAGCTACCGCCACGGCGCTTTGGGAATCGGAGCTACGAAGTGGTATATGATTCGTACAATTCTTCTGCCCAGCGCTATGCCTGGTATACTCACGGGAGTGATTCTGGCAATCGGGCGTATCGTAGGAGAGTCGGCAGCGCTCTTGTTTACCGCAGGAAGCGGATACTACCTGCCCAGAAATCTGTTTTCTAAGATTTTTGAGTCAGGCGGCACATTGACCATTCAGCTGTATCTGTTTATGCAGAAGGCGAAGTATAATGAGGCCTTTGGAGTGGCTGTGGTGCTTTTGGTAATAGTTCTTGGAATCAACGGGCTGGCAAAGTATCTGTCCTATAAATTGAATGTAGAAACCAACGCCTGAGAAAAAGAGAGGAAATAATCAGTGGAAACCAAAACAAAGATTTCAACCCAGGGCCTGAATTTGTACTATGGCGAAAATCATGCTTTAAAAGATATTACTATGGATTTATATGAAAATAAAATTACTGCGTTCATCGGACCCTCCGGCTGCGGAAAGTCAACCTATCTTAAGACCTTAAACCGCATGAACGATCTGGTGCCAGGCGTAAGGATAGAGGGAACCGTTCTGCTGGACAATGAGGATATTTACTCCCCTCAGGTAGACACAACGCTTCTGAGAAAGAAAATCGGCATGGTTTTCCAGCAGCCCAATCCCTTCCCTATGAGCATCTATGATAACGTAGCATATGGCCCAAGGATTCACGGTATTAAGAACAAAGGACAGCTGGATGAGATTGTGGAGCGAAGCTTAAGGGGCGCGGCATTATGGGATGAGGTGTCAGACCGCTTAAAGAAGTCTGCCCTGGGGCTTTCCGGCGGACAGCAGCAGCGTCTGTGCATTGCCAGGGCTTTGGCGGTAGAGCCGGAGGTTCTTTTGATGGATGAGCCTACCTCTGCTTTGGATCCTATCTCAACACTGAAGATAGAGGATTTGATGGATGATTTAAAGAGCAGGTATACGGTGGCCATCGTAACTCACAATATGCAGCAGGCGACCCGTATCGCAGATTATACGGCGTTCTTTCTGGTGGGAGAGGTAGTAGAGTATGCTACCACCGATGAGCTGTTTACGATGCCGGGGGATAAGAGGACGGAAGATTATATAACGGGCCGGTTTGGCTAATCAAATATTGAAAGAGGTTTGGAATGAGCGTACGTGTTACTTATGAGCATGAGCTGGAAGCGTTAAAAAAGGATTTGAAGGAAATGGCCCATGCGGTGGAGGCTGCAATAGAGCAGACCTTTGCAGCCTTCGAGGATCAGAACTATGTGATGGCGGAGGATGTCATTAAGGGAGACAGAACTGTCAATGATATGGAGCGGGCGATTGAAGCCAGATGCTTGTCTCTGATACTGCGTCAGCAGCCGGTAGCAGGAGATTTGCGCCAGGTGTCCACCGCCCTTAAGGTGGTTACGGATCTGGAGCGTATCGGGGATCATGCTTCGGATATTGCGGAGCTGATACTGAGAACCAAGAGCAAGCACGCATACCACATCGTTAAGCATCTTCCTGTGATGGCATCTGCCGCTCAGAAGATGGTTCATGATGCAATAGAAGCCTTTATCCGCCAGGATGTGGACGCTGCCCTGGAGATTATACAAAAAGATGATGAGGTGGATGCCCTGTTCAACCAGGTAAAAACTGATGTGGTGGAGCTTCTTAAGACCTCTCCTGACCAGGTGGATCAGGGAATTGATCTTTTGATGATTGCCAAGTACCTGGAACGCATCGGAGACCATGCAGTGAATGTGTGTGAATGGACGCAGTTTTCTAAGACAGGGGCCCTGAAGAATGTAAGGATTATATAAGAAAGCGTTGAGCCTATATGCAGGAGGCAGAAACAGGCTGCCATGTAAAAAAGGATGAGTAAAAACACGGTTCCAGATAGTTTTGATAACGCTTGGAACCGTGTTTTATAATGCACTATTTTCGCAAGGGCCGATTACGCCGCCTTTACAGACAACAGGCAAAGCCGGTGATGGAGCTTCCTGCTTCAACTGCTTTTCTGCTGTCTGAGACTCTATTTATGGAATACCTAGAAAGGCAGTTTATGTTTTAGAAAGGAGACAAATCACTCGCCAAATACAGCCTTGTAATCTGCCTGGAATTTCTCAATTCCCTGATCAGTCAGAGGATGCTTTGTCATCTGCTCAATGACGCCGTAGGGTACGGTAGCGATGTCAGCGCCGGCCTTAGCGCAGTCGATGACATGGATCGGGTTACGGACGCTTGCTGCGATAATCTCGGTCTGTATATTGTGCATCTGAAAGATCTCTGTAATATCGCAGATCAGGTCGATGCCCGGCGTGGAGATATCATCCAGACGTCCCAGGAATGGGGACACGTATGCAGCGCCTGCTCTTGCGGCAAGCAGCGCCTGCGCGGCGGAGAAGATGAGCGTTACATTGGTTTTGATACCCTCGGCGCTCAGAACCTTAACTGCCTTTAGCCCCTCTACAGTCATAGGAATCTTAACTACCATGTTGGGATGAATGGCTGCAATTTCACGGCCTTCCTGAATCATGCCTTCTGCGTCGGTTGTAGTTGCCTTAACCTCTCCGCTGATAGGACCGTCTACGATGGAGGTAATTTCCCTGATGACCTCGCCAAAATCTCTGCCTTCCTTTGCGATGAGGGACGGATTGGTGGTAACGCCACAGATAACGCCCATATCATTGGCTTTTCTGATATCTTCTACATTCGCTGTGTCAACAAAAAATTTCATGATAAATCCTCCTGTGTTCTCTGGGACGGGGAATTGCCTCGCCCTGCTTTTTATACTCTCTAAGTGTATTATAGCCTATATTACCGTAATGTCAAGCAAAAAAACGCATGAAATTGCGATAATATGCGATAAATTAAGAAAAATATATAGAATTAAAATAGGAAGCATGCAATTTATGAAAGATTTAACGCAAACTCGTGCAGACGTGCCTTGGCTAGATGAAATCCAGTCCCCGGTTTCTGTAATCTGCCGCCATTTCTCCTGACACAGATTCGTCTGTGACAAGGGTGGTGAAAGCTTCAATGCCGCATACATGGTATCTGGAGACCGTATTCAGCTTAATGGGATTTACCAGGGCAATAACCCGCCTGGAGGATTGAATCAGCTGGCTCTTAACACTGACCTCATCGGGATAGGGGATGGTCATGCCATACTCTGGGTGTATGGCGTACACGCCCATGAAGCAGAGGTCCGGGTGGTAGAGAGCTGCCTGCCGGGCTGCTGTTTCTCCCACGTTGGTCATAGAGTCCTTAAGAAGCCGGCCTCCCAGCACAATCACATCCACCTGCTCCTTCATAGAACAGGCGTGGGCAATAGAATAGCTGTTGGTAAGAACGGTCAGCCGGATATGGTTGGGAATGTTCTTGGCAAAGTGGAGATTAAAGCTGCTGCCGTCTATGGCTACCAGCTGCTCCGGCTTAAGAAAGGTAAGAGCTTTCTCGGCCAGACGCTGCTTTAATTCCACATCAGCGCTCTCACGGTCAAAATAGCTGATGACCGGGCGCTCCAGAGGGATGGCTCCTCCGAATACCCGTTTTACCTGACCCCTCTGATCCAGATCCAGAAGATCCCTGCGGATGGTGTCCTCTGATACATTCAGCTCTACAGCTAGTTTGCTTACGACCACCTTTCCAGAGGTGTGAAGGCGATTCAATATAAGTGTTTGCCGTTCCTCTTTTAACATGCTTCTTCTCCTGTTCATGATGTCCTTTCCTTAATTATAATCAATTTTCCGGCCCAGGGCAAGAGGGTTACACTGGCCCATTGGACTTTACAGGCTTACAGGAATTGGTTATAATAGGATGCAGAGGCTGGGAGCCCAGGGAAAGACGAAGGAGAGAAAAATGAAGAGATTAGAGGAATATGTAAGAAGTATCCCAGATTTTCCGGAACCGGGAATTATATTCAGGGATGTGACCAGTATTCTGCAGGACGCAGATGGCCTTCATCTGGCTGTGGACAGACTGATTGATATGGTAAAGGATCTGGATTATGATGTAGTGGTGGGGCCGGAATCCAGAGGCTTTATCTTCGGAGTGCCGGTGGCTTATGTACAGCATAAGAGTTTTGTTCCTGTCCGCAAGAAGGGAAAGCTTCCCTGCGAGACGATTTCCACCCAGTACGCTCTGGAATACGGCACAGCCGAGATCGAAATGCACAGAGATTCTATAAAGCCCGGACAGAAGGTGGTAATCGTCGATGACCTGATCGCTACCGGAGGAACCACAGAGGCCATGATTAAGCTGATTGAGCAGCTGGGCGGCACTGTGGTAAAGGTTTGCTTCGTAATGGAGCTTCAGGGCCTGAAGGGCCGTGAGAGGCTGAAGGGCTATGAGGTAGAATCAGCAATTATGTATGAGGGAAATTAACCGCCTTTGATTGCTTTATGACAATATAGCTCCCTTTTACCTTAGATTCTATATGCTCTGCGTCTGGCTGCGGGGCATCCTTTTGATTGGAGGCAGCAGCGTGCCGGCAGTAGTACGAGGCGGAGGCAGCTCCCTGAAAGAAATCGAATGAATTATTAATTAATTATGTGATATAAAAATATGCCAAAAAACAATTCGAGCGATTGACATAAGAAAATGTCCTACTTATAATGGTATTAATATAAGTGTTAATATAGCGTTAAAAATTATTACTATTTTGAGGAGGATGATAAAATGGAGCTAAAAGGAAGTCAGACAGAACAAAATTTAAAAACGGCCTTTAGCGGAGAGTCTATGGCACGAAATAAGTATACTTTTTTTGCGGAGAAGGCCAGGAAGGAAAACCATGGAGAGGTAGCAGAGCTTTTTGAAAGGATGGCCAAGAACGAATCCATCCATGGAAAGCTTCTCTATAAAACCTTCAGCGGCGGCATTGGGGACAGCGCGGCTAATCTTAAGGAGGCTATGAACGGAGAATTTGGGGAGTGGTCCTCCATGTATCCGGATTTTGCAAAAAAGGCGGAGGAAGAGGGCTTTACTGAGATTGCGGAGCTGTTCAGAAAAATCGCTTCTGTTGAACGGGATCATGAGCACCGTTTTCTGATGGCTCTTGCGGAACTGGCAAAGGGCAGCCAGAAGCAGGAGGTACAGGAACCGGCTCCGCGTACAGTTACAGTTCAGGGCTACCGCTGCATGTTCTGCGGAGCGACCTACGAGAAGCGAGAGGATGTCTGCAGCTTATGCGGAGCCATTGGTTCCTTTGAGCCGACCCAGATACAGAAGCAAAACAGGTAGCCGGATCTGCGGTTAAGAAAGAAAACGCTCTGGACAGAATGCTGTGTGCTGACTGCCAGGAAAATACTGGAGTATGAAAAAGCTTATACCGTCAGCCGATACCCGGCCGGCGGTATTTTTAGGTTGCTTGGAATAGAGATTACAGTATGCTATAATTGGAATCCCGTTTTTTCCCTGCCCCCCTTGCTTTTTTGCATAAATAAATTTATAATGTATTTTAATTATCCATAGAAAAAGGTGACCGCAGATATGGCAAACGAGGGAACAAAAGAAAAATTGGATATTGTTTTGGAGGCTCCTGCAGACTTTACAAGCCCGGAGGAGCTTTACCAGGATTTAATCCGCAGCATCCGCAGATACCATCCTTCGGATGATATTACAATGATTGAAAAGGCATACCGCCTGGCAGATAAGGCTCATCAGGAGCAGAAGAGAAAGTCCGGAGAGCCGTATATTATTCATCCTTTATGTGTAGCTATCATACTGGCAGATCTGGAGATGGATAAGGAAACCATCGCGGCAGGGCTTCTTCATGATGTGGTTGAGGATACGATTATGACGCTGGATCAGATGACGGAGGAGTTTGGTTCAGAGGTCTCCTTTTTGGTGGATGGAGTTACGAAGCTGACCCAGTTAAACTGGGACAAAGATAAGGTGGAGATTCAGGCGGATAACCTGAGGAAAATGTTCCTAGCCATGGCAAAGGATATCCGGGTTATTATCATAAAGCTGGCTGACCGGCTCCATAATATGCGTACCGGCCAGTACTGGAAGCCGGATAAGCAGAAGGAAAAGGCCAGGGAGACCCTGGAGATCTATGCCCCCATCGCCGACAGGCTTGGTATATCAAAGATTAAGATAGAGCTGGATGATCTGTCTCTCAAATTTTTAAAGCCGGAGGTTTACTATGATCTGGTGGAAAAGGTAGATCTGCGAAAGGATACCAGGGAGGCATTTGTTCAGGAGATAGTAGACGAAGTAAGGCGCCATATGAGGGAGGCTGGCATCGACGCTACAGTTGGCGGCAGGGTGAAGCATTTTTTCAGTATTTATAAGAAAATGGTAAACCAGAATAAAACACTGGATCAGATATACGATTTATTTGCAGTGCGTATTATGGTGGAGACAGTGAAGGACTGCTATGCGGCCCTTGGCGTGATTCATGAGATGTATAAGCCCATTCCTGGCCGTTTTAAGGATTATATCGCTATGCCCAAGCAGAATATGTATCAGTCTCTCCATACTACACTTATAGGAAGCAATGGGCAGCCCTTTGAGATACAGATACGCACCTTTGCTATGCACCGGACGGCTGAATACGGTATTGCGGCTCACTGGAAATACAAGGAGAGCGGAAGCGGGCAGGTGGCGGCCGGAAGAGAGGAGGAGAAACTTAGCTGGCTGCGCCAGATATTGGAGTGGCAGAGGGACACAGATGATTCCAAGGAATTTCTGAGCATGGTTAAGGGAGATTTGGATCTGTTTTCCGACAGTGTTTACTGCTTTACCCCCTCTGGAGATGTGAAGACCCTTCCCAGCGGATCAACGCCCATTGATTTTGCATATTGTATACACAGTGCAGTTGGCAATAAGATGGTTGGGGCCAGAGTCAACGGCAAGCTGGTACCCATCGAGTATGTAATTCAGAACGGAGATCAACTGGAAATTATTACCTCACAAAATTCCAAGGGCCCCAGCAGAGACTGGTTGAATATTGTCAAGAGCACCCAGGCCAAGAACAAGATCAATCAGTGGTTTAAGAATGAGATGAAGGAGGACAATATTGTCCGGGGCAGAGAGGCCATTGAACGGTATTGTAAGTCCAAGGGCATTAACTGGGGCGAGATAGGAAAGCCGGAATTTATGGAAAAGGTAATGAACCGCTATGCCTTTAAGGACTGGGATTCTGTTCTTGCCTCCATCGGACACGGCGGCCTGAAGGAGGGTCAGGTCATCAACAAGATGGTGGAGGAGCGGGAGAAGAAGCTGAAGCGGGAGATCTCTGATGAGGATGTGCTTAAGGGAATTGCCGATACGGGCGGCAGATCCGGCGAGGCTACGGTTCGAAAATCCAGAAGCGGAATCGTAGTGAAAGGTATCCATGACCTGGCTGTCCGCTTTTCAAAATGCTGCAATCCGGTACCTGGAGACGAGATTGTAGGCTTCGTCACCAGAGGCCGTGGAGTTTCCATTCACAGGACAGACTGCATCAATATTATCAATCTGCCTGAGGATGAGCGGGGACGCATGATTGACGCGGAATGGCAGGTGGCAGAGGGAGCCAGCGGCAACGAGCAGTATTCAGCTGAAATTCAGATTTTTGCCAATAACCGCATTGGCATGTTCGCGGATATTTCCAAGGTATTTACGGAGAAGCAGATCGATATCACATCGATGAATGTGCGTACCAGCAAGCAGGGAAAGGCTACGATTATAATGACCTTTGATATTCACGGTACAGAAGAGCTGAACCGTCTGACAGATAAGATACGCCAGATTGAGGGTGTGATGGATATTGAGCGTACAAGCGGTTAAACATCGGAAGGGAAACCCTTGGTCAGCTTAGATCGAACTTATGGGGCTATAGAAGGGAGAAAAAAGATGAGCAATATACGGATTGAAACCTGGGTTCTGGGGGCAGTGAGCACCAACTGCTATCTGGTTTACAATGAGGATTCCAAGGAAGCCGTGGTGGTGGATCCGGCTGGCAATTATCCTTTTATTTCCAACAAATGCAGAAAGCTGGGAGTTACTCCGTCCGCTGTACTGCTGACCCATGGACATTTCGACCATATGCTGGCCGCGCCTGAAATACGCCGGGCATTCCAGCTAAAAATATATGCTTCTGAGACAGAGGACGCTATGCTGGCCGATCCTGGACTGAATCTGTCGGAACGCTTCCAGGGGATGCCGCTTGGCTTTCACGCAGATGAGTTTGTAACAGATGGGCAGGAGCTGACGTTTCTTGGCGTAACCTGGAAGGTTCTGGAAACGCCAGGCCATACAGCCGGCTCTGTCTGCTACTATATACCTGAGGAGCGGCTGCTTCTGGCAGGGGATACTCTGTTTAGGGAGTCTTATGGAAGAACGGATTTTCCAACGGGAAGCAGCAGCCAGATGGTTCATTCCATTCTTGACAGGCTGTTTGTACTGCCTGATGATACCACAGTATATCCGGGACATGGGGAGCTTACGTCCATTGGATATGAGAAGCAGTGCAATCCCATGGCCTTTTATAGATAAGGGGCATTTCTTTATATAAGATATAAGATAAAGCAAGGACTGAAAGCGGGACAGATATGATAGGATTATTGATACAGGATAATGTATATGAACAGGACATCAGAGAGCTTCTGATGTCTTTTTATCCGGGGGAGACATACGCCCATGAGGTAAAGGATGGTGTGGATTTTTATGTGGAGACGCGGCTGGGAACCGGTGAAGTCGGAGTCTGCATATGGGAGCCGGGAGCGTCTGAGGACGGAGCGGTTTCTGTGGAAGCGGAGGCTTTGGGCAGCCTTAGAAGCTCCACAAAAACAGCGCCTAAACAGCCCCAAGTATGTCCTCCCGGCCTGACTGGCTTTTCCTTAACAGCCTGGGGGGTTCGCCCCGCGGATCTGACGGATCACTCCGGCGCTAAGAATGTGGTAAAGAAGCTGCTTTATGAAATGCTTACAGCCCGCACAGGCCGAACCCTTCCATGGGGGTCTCTCACCGGCATTCGCCCTGTAAAGATAGCCCTTGCAAGGCTGGAGGAAGGGTGGACGGAGGATGAAATCCGAAGGTTTATGAAGGATACCTATCTGGCCAGCAGAAGGAAAATTGATCTGTGCGTCGAAATTGCAGCCAGGGAAAAGAGACTTTTGAGGCCTTTGGATTACCAGAGAGGCTACAGCCTTTATATAGGAATCCCCTTTTGCCCCACCACCTGCATGTACTGTTCCTTTACCTCCTATCCCATCAGCAAATGGATGGGCCGTACCGGCCTTTACCTGGAGGCCCTGTTTAAAGAGCTGGAATATACGGCAAGGAAGATGGAGGGACGGCCGCTGGATACCGTTTACCTTGGAGGGGGTACGCCTACAGCCCTTCCCACGGAGGACATTGATTTGATTTTATGTAAGCTGGAAGGGCTCTTTAACATGCAGAATGCGATGGAATTTACTGTGGAGGCCGGACGGCCGGACAGTATATCTGAGGAAAAGCTTAAGACGCTTCGGGCTCATGGAGTTAGCCGTATTTCCATCAATCCTCAGACCATGAACCAGAAAACGCTGGATTTTATAGGCAGAAAGCATACTGTGGAGATGGTGAGGGAGAAATTCCATATGGCCCGCGAGCTGGGCTTTGACAACATCAATATGGATCTGATTATGGGTCTTCCCGGGGAAGGGCTGGAGGATGTGGAGCATACGTTGGAAGAGGTGAAGGCCCTAAGGCCGGATTCGCTGACGGTTCACTCACTGGCAATCAAGCGGGCGGCGCGGCTGAAGCTTTTTAAGGAGGAGCATGGAGAGCTTCAGATTCAGAACCCGCCGGAGATGATTGACCTGAGCGAGGCCTGCGCCCGTGAGCTGGGCATGGAGCCTTACTATCTCTACCGTCAGAAGAATATGGCAGGAAATTTTGAGAATGTAGGCTATTCCCTTCCTGGCAAAGCCTGTATTTACAATATCCTGATTATGGAGGAACAGCAGACCATCATCGGCTGCGGCCCAGGCGTTACAACTAAGGTAGTGTATCCTGCAGAAAACCGGAGGGAGCGCTGTGAAAACGTTAAGGAAGTAGAGCAGTATATTTCCAGAATCGGCGAGATGCTTGAGCGAAAGGAAAAAATACTTTATTAATTCCTCTAAAAGACTTGCAAAATCATAAAAGTTCATTAAAATATAGATATTAAACAAAACAGGATTGGAGAGCAGGTATGGCATTAGCGAAAAAACCGGTTACAGGTATGAAGGATATTACGCCTCAGGAAATGCAGATCCGTGAGTATGTGATGAACCAGATTAAAGAAACCTATAAAAGCTTTGGATTTTCCCAGATAGAGACTCCCTGTGTGGAGCATATAGAGAACCTTACCAGTAAGCAGGGCGGAGATAATGAGAAGCTGATTTTTAAGATTTTAAAGCGGGGGGAGAAGCTGAACCTGGAGCATGCTTCCTCAGAAAAGGATCTGGTTGACAGCGGTCTGCGCTATGATCTGACTCTGCCCTTATCCCGGTATTATTCCAATCACGCAGCGTCTTTGCCCAACCCATTTAAGGCTCTTCAGATGGGAAGCGTGTGGCGTGCGGACAGGCCCCAGAAGGGGAGATTCCGCCAGTTTGTCCAGTGCGATATTGACATTCTGGGAGACGCCACCAGCCTGGCTGAAATTGAGCTGATTCTGGCCACCGCCACTGCTCTTGGAAGGATCTGTCCGGACAACGGATTTACCGTGAGGATCAATGACAGAGGCATTTTAAGGGGGATGGCCCTCCATTGCGGCTTCCCGGAAGACTCAATGGAGCAGGTGTTCATTATTCTGGACAAGATGGATAAAATCGGCCTGGAGGGCGTGGAGAGAGAGCTTTTAGAGGCCGGATATGCAAAGGCCAGCGTAACCGCCTACCTGGAGCTGCTTAAAAATGTGAATAAGGACGCAACAGGAGTCCGTGCTTTGGGAGAGCAGCTTTCCGACGTCCTGCCGGTGGAAACCAGCAGGAATCTGGCCCATATTATGGATACGGTTGCAGAGGTGGCAGAGGCCAGGTTCGGGCTGGAGTTTGATCCTACCCTAGTACGAGGCATGTCCTACTACACAGGAACCATATTTGAGGTTTCCATGAAGGGCTTTGGCGGTTCGGTTGCAGGCGGAGGCCGCTATGATAAGATGATTGGCAGATTTACAGGTATAGAAACCCCGGCCTGCGGCTTTTCCATCGGTTTTGAAAGAATCGTTACGATTTTGCTGGATAACGACTTTACAGTGCCTGGAGCCACAGGAAAGAAGGCGTTTCTTTTTGAAAAGGGAATGGACAGCGGGGTTCTGGCAGGAATCATACGGGAAGCCATGCAGGAGCGCAGCAGGGGTGTTCAGGTGCTGGTAGCTCAGATGAACAAGAATAAAAGATTTCAAAAGGAGCAGCTTAGCAGGGAAGGCTATACAGAGTTTAAGGAATTTTACAGGAAGAGCCTGAAAAATTAAAGGATAGGCTGTACTGGAAGTATTGATAATTGGAACAGGGATGGTTAAAGAAGCCCTGACTGACAAAAGGAGATTAAATATGGGAGAATCAATGGTTGGGATGAAGCGTTCCCACAGATGTACAGAAGTAACTGCCGCTAACATCGGTCAGGAAGTGATCGTTATGGGATGGGTTCAGAAAAGCAGAAATAAGGGGGGGATTATTTTTGTGGATTTGCGGGATCGCTCCGGAATCCTCCAGCTTATTTTTGAGGAGAGCGACTGTGGCGAGGAAAGCTTTGCAAAGGCTGAGAAGCTCAGAAGCGAGTTCGTAATCGCGGTAAAAGGCGTGGTAGAGGCCCGATCCGGAGGGGTAAACGAAAATCTGGCAACCGGGGCAATCGAAGTCAGGGCCAGGCAGCTGCGTATTCTTTCCGAGTCGGAAACCCCTCCCTTTCCGATTGAGGAAAACTCTAGGACAAAGGAGGAGCTGCGCTTAAAATACCGCTATCTGGATTTAAGAAGGCCGGATATTCAGAGGAATATGATGACCAGAAGCCGTATTGCCATACTTACAAGGCAGTTTCTGGCAGAAGAGGGCTTTTTGGAGATTGAGACTCCTACGCTGATCGGAAGCACGCCTGAGGGCGCTCGGGACTATCTGGTTCCCAGCCGTGTGCATCCGGGCTCCTTTTACGCGCTGCCACAGTCGCCCCAGCTTTTTAAGCAGCTTTTGATGTGCTCCGGTTATGACCGCTATTTCCAGCTGGCCCGGTGCTACCGTGACGAGGACTTAAGAGCAGACCGCCAGCCTGAGTTTACACAGATTGATATGGAGCTGTCCTTTGCGGATGTGGAGGATGTTCTGGATGTAAATGAGCGGCTTCTTCAGAGGCTGTTTAAGGAGATCCTAAATATTGACATTCCACTGCCTATACAGCGTATGACCTGGAAGGAAGCAATGGATCGCTTCGGCTCTGATAAGCCAGATATGCGGTTTGGCATGGAGCTTAAAAATGTTTCCCAGGTCGTGAGAGACTGCGGGTTTGCCGTGTTCAGGGACGCTTTGGATAACGGCGGCTCAGTCCGCGGCATTAATGCTGAGGGGCAGGGAGGGATGCCCCGCAAGAAGATAGACGCTCTGGTTGAGCTAGCCAGGGGCTTTGGGGCCAAGGGCCTGGCTTATGCAGCCATTCAGGAGGACGGCACAGTAAAATCTTCCTTCTCAAAGTTTATGAAGGAGGAGGAAATGACTGCTCTTATAGCTGCAATGGGAGCGAAAGCAGGAGACTTGCTTTTGTTTGCCGCTGATAAGGACAAGGTGGTATATGATGTGCTGGGAAATCTCCGTTTGGAGCTGGCAAGGCAGCAGAATTTACTGAAAAAGGATGATTTTAGGTTTCTGTGGGTAACAGAGTTTCCTCTCCTTGAATATTCAGAGGAGCAGGGCCGCTTTATGGCAATGCATCATCCATTTACTATGCCAATGGAGGAGGACTGGCCTATGATCGATACCGATCCGGGAGCTGTGCGTGCCAAAGCATACGATATCGTCCTGAATGGAACCGAGCTGGGAGGAGGCTCAGTCCGTATTCACCAGGCGGACATTCAGGAGAAAATGCTGGAGGTTTTGGGCTTTACAGCGGAGCAGGCCCAGGAGCAGTTTGGCTTTCTTCTGAAGGCATTTCAATACGGCGTTCCTCCTCACGCGGGCCTGGCCTACGGACTGGATCGTGTGGCTATGCTGATGGTAGGTGCAGACAGCATCCGTGACGTAATCGCCTTCCCCAAGGTCAAGGACGCCTCCTGCTTGATGACGGAGGCGCCCACGCCGGTTGATCACAAACAGCTGGAGGAGCTGAGCATTGAGATTGTGAAGCCTGAGGGGCAGGAAGGCGCCTCCTTTTCCAGCTAATAATAAGGGGAATTGATAGAACCCGATAACAAGAAGCAGGAATTGATAGCGTAAAACGTCTGTGGGGCATAATGCTTCACAGACGTATAGTTTACATAAGTACAGAGCGGCTTCCTCCAAAAGCCACTGTAATCATCAGCGCTGGGGCCTTATTCCGGGCGAACAAAGGAACCGCATTTTCCTGCTTTAACCAATCCTTCTAAAGCTCTTTATTTTTCTCTAGTTCATATATTGAGATACCCTCGGCATCTTCATCCGCATTTTGGATCACGTCTCTGCAGCGTCAATCTTAACCGGAGTGCTTTGTTCAGGCGTCAGGCCCATTTCGTAAAAGGATCTGCGATTTTCGCGCTGATCTCAGAATTTCTGTATTGCTCTAATGTTAGCATTCTGCGGAAATCACAGGCAATTTCATCTTCTGTCCAATCGTAAAACTAAGAACCCATGAAGCGGAAAAAGTCTGAATAAAAGGCAGATATTAAAAACTGCCCTTATTTACATGGCAATCGGGACGATATATATAATATTATGCTAGTATAAGACGGCCCTGCCGGAGCTTTGTCCATAAGCAATAGGGGAGCTGCGCCGTATCTATAGCGCCGTCTATCAGCTGCCAGAATTTATATGAGAGGAGAAGAAACGCATGGGGGTTAATAAGGGGAGGAACGTAATTTTTATCCTTTTATTTGCTGTGGGTTTGGTTTCTTTTCCTTCTTATGCTGAGGGACAGGGAGAAGAGGTTGTGGTGGAATTAGGCAGTATAACTGCAGAACAGGGGCTTCCTGGGGGAGAAGGGCAGCAGTGGGCGCTGCAAACGGAAAGGCAGGCCATATTGAAACCGGACATAGGTATTAAGAAAACTTCCAACGCCGAGTCGAAAGCAGAAGCTGAGGAGTCCTGCGGTATGTTTGAGGTTACGGGATATTGCGCCTGTGAGATATGCACGGGAGATTACAAGCTTACCTATTCGGAGACGATACCGAAGGCAGAGCGCACGGTTGCAGCTGATTTGCATGTTTTTCCACTGGGAACCAGGCTGAAAATTGATGGGATAATCTATACGGTAGAGGATACCGGGGCATCCATCAAGGGAAATAAAATCGACATTTTTTATAACACCCATCAGGAAGCGCTTGAAAGCGGCAGACGGTTTATAGAGGTATTCCGGGTAGGGGATACAGAGTAAGCTGCTGCGGATTCTTTTTTAGGGCTGCTGCTAAGCAGATGCTATATCTGTAAAGCAGCAGCTTTTTTGTGAAAAAGCAGAACTTTCTTATTCTGTATTTCCAACTGCCGTTTTTGATAAGCCGCTCTTGTATGTTTTTTGAGGGCTTTCTAGCACCATGACAGGTGTGCTGAGGCCCTTCCGTTTAACTTCCCGAATTAGCCCGGTTCCATTCATAACAGGCATTTCCAAATCAGTGATAGTGATATTGGCCGGGTTTCCTAAAATGTAAGTTAACGCTTCCTGCTCAAACATCCCCGCATATCGAATGCTTAGCACGGTAAAGTAATCATCCAGATTGTTAAATTCCAGTTAGCTGTATGTTTCTTTTGTATATCACTTGAATTACAGCCTTGCATAAAGCACGACAGGAAAATCAGCGGTGCAGGCAGTCAGAAATCATAAAGGCCACATTCCGGTGACTGGGCGATCCAGCACATCAGAATGTAGCCCTTTTTCATAGGAAGCCAGAATCGGTTTCGGCAAAATTGCTTAAAGTGTGGCAATAGTTTTCAAAAGAGCTTCCTCAAAATTAGCTCTTATCTCGCATTCCCACAGCACTATGACCTTCCATCCAGCAGCCTCTAACGCTTGAATATGTTCTTGATCTCGCTGCTTTGTACGCTCTATCTTTGGGCCCCAATACGCTTTGTTGGATTGGCTGGCATGAGCATAACGGCTACCGCAATCATGTCCGTGCCAATAACAGCCGTGGATGAAAATTGCAACTTTTTTCTTTGTGAACACAACATCCGGCTTGCCGGGTAGCACTTTGTAGTTCACACGATAGCGATACCCCATAGAAAACAGCTTTCGCCGCACTAAAAGCTCAATGCTGGTATCTTTGCTTTTGATATGCGACATGATCTCGCTTCGGCGGGCAGAAGAAACAGAATCAGCCATTACACAGACAAATCCAGCGGCAAATCGGAAATATCCTTTAGCCGCTTGCCCTTCACAAGTGTCTCCAGAGTTTCAACTGCGTCCTCGGAGCCGGCCTCTTTGACTGCACGTATTAGCTCATAGAGCGCAAAATGATATACGCAGTCAATATCGCCCGTGCCAAGTGCAAGTGAAGCCAGACGATTCGGCATTGGCTCTGCCGTTACTACAACGATGTGCGGCAGATGTCCTTTGCGGTTGCGAATCAGATTCAACGCCTCTGTCCGGCTGTTCTGTGCGCGGTCGCTGCGCATCGTGTATTTTGCAGAAACGCTTGCATGGAGAATGGGCTTACCTCCGTTGGACTTCCGAATATCAGCCATTTTGCTGATTTCATCATCTACAATGCACTGGACGGCATTGATCTCGCTGTCTTCATAGAGATCACGATAGACCACAACGTCAGGTGCAACGAGGTAGTCATTGCCAAGCGCGGCGGCCAACTGCGCGTTCTGCGATGTAAGTGCATTTAAGTACGCAAGATGCTCATACTGTGCGAAATCGCTTGTTTTCAGCTTATTGTTGTTGCCAAGCTGAAGAATTGTCCAGTTTCCGGGACGAAGGTCCTGCAAGTAGGGAAAGGTTTCACGCAGAAACTCCATCGTCAATGTCTCGAATTGTTTGCCAAGCGTTTGCCCGGAAATTTTGTCAACTGTGGAAACAGCATGATGCTGTTCTTCCACAAGAATATCAACGATTTTCCGTGCAATCGCTTTTGAGCCACGACTGCTGGTGTCCGCATTGGATGCTACTCCTACCGTGGTTAATGTCAGAGTATTCGTTTCAAACAACTGCTTGTGAAAGTGAAATCTCGCATTCGCTATCAATGCATCCATGTTCCAGACACTCCTTTATTTTTTCTCCAACTGCCTGTGCAACCGGGGGAGGAAAGGCGTTCCCAATCATCCGGCATGCAACCGTTTTTCGTTTTCCAAACGTCCATGTATCGGGAAATCCTTGAATCCGCGCCATCATCCGGCTTGTCAGCCGAGGCATTCCCTCAAATCCGGGAGCTGGTGCTTCATTTGCGATTCCGCGGCCATCCACGCCAAGCTCTGCCCATGCGTTACGCGCACGCGTGGGGCCAAGATCGGGGCCACCGTGTTTCTTGGAGCCGCCTACCAGTGTTGGCGCGATACGGTTTGCATTTGAAGCCCACCGTTTTGCACCTTCCCAGCCATTTTGTTCCATCAAATCACAGAGCGTATCCCCGACAGCCGGTGCGCTATCCGGTTTCTCGTCAGGATAAGCAAATGCGCCGGTCTGATCTTTCCGAATACCAATGATAACTACTCTGGGGCGGAGTTGTGGAACGCCGTAATCAGAAGCATTCAAGAGCTTGATATGCGTCACATAACCAAGTTTTTGAATCGACGTTAAAATATGGCTGCGGTATTCGTCAAAGCCTGAATCAAGAAATCCTCGGACGTTTTCAAGCATGACAGCACGCGGCTGAATTTCCCTGATAAGACGAATCGCTTCGGGAAAAAGGTCGCGTTCATCCTCCTGCCCGAGTTGCTTACCTGCAACTGAGAAAGGCGGACAAGGAACTCCGCCAGCCAGAAGATCCACGCCTCGGTATGTGCGGCCATCAAAGTTGTGGACATCGGCGCAAATCACATTCCACTCAGGACGGTTTTGCTTCAAAATTTTGCAATAATCTTCTTCATACTCGACAAGTGCAACATGAACAAAACCGGCCATTGCAAGCCCCAAAGCCTGTCCACCAGCGCCAGCACATATCTCAACACAAGTCAAAGGCTGCTGCATTTTCTTTTCACTCCTGTGTAGTTCAATCGAAATCATGATTGTTCTGTAACTCCTTCATCAATGAACTCCATGATCTCTCCTACATCACATTTGAGTGTTAAGAAAATCTTATGCAGGCTTTCCATAGAGACAAATTCATTTCTTCCCATCTTTGCAAGCACGTTGAAGCTGATACCGGCGGCATATTTTAACTTCGTCCGGTTCATTTTCTTGTCAATCAGTTGTTTCCAGAGCTTATCATAGGAAATGGGCATCGTAATTCTCCGTTCAGTATCAAGTTGATAGTATTATAGCACACGCAGACTTAACTCGCAAGATAATCTCACTGTGCTTGCTGTTCTCAAAAAATCCGTTCCAGCACTGCTTTTTACACCGGCACGAACACGTTTTCTCTCTTATGCCTTGACCCGAACCTTTGTTTCTGATATAGCAATCTTAACAGGTGCAGATGTTGTCTGCTTCTGAAACAACAAAATATTTTATCTGTGCTGTGGAGCCGCTGACGAAGTGTTGTCTTCCTAATGCCGCATGAAGAACAGAGTTTTTCTGAAACCTCTGTCTTGCCGGTATGGGAAGATTTTTTACCGTCATTCTTTATTCGAGGTTGTCTAATAGGTCCTTCGGTAGCTACTATTTTCAAAGTACATTCTTTGGTAGTTTTCTTATCAACCTCGCATTCACCTCCGGAAGTACTATAAGAAATGAATGTTTGTTGCAAGAGCCTCTCCTCTCAATAAGTTAATGCATGAAATAATAAAAAAGACTTGACAGTATGGTTTTTTTATATATAATTAAGATATAAATAAATGAACAACAATTCATATGAACATATAATGTATGTAGAAGGGTGGAGACGATGGCGGTTAACGATGTGGAGTGCTGTGACTATTATCAGGTTCACGAGGATGTTGTAAAGGCGGTTAATGAAAAGATGCCGGATGAGGATAAGCTTTACGATTTAGCGGAGCTGTTTAAGGTCTTTGGAGATTCTACCAGGATAAAGATATTGTATGTGCTGTTTGAAGCGGAGATGTGTGTATGCGATATTGCACAGATCTTAGGTATGAACCAGTCGGCTATTTCCCATCAGCTGAGAATACTGAAGCAGAACTGCCTGGTTAAGAGCCGCAGGGAAGGAAAGGCAGTATTTTATTCCCTGGCGGACGGGCATGTGAGAACGATTATTAACCAAGGCATGGAGCACATTGAGGAATAAGAAACAAAAATATCAGAATAATAGAGGATGGAGGACAGAAGGCATGAAGAAGAAGTTTAAATTACAGGATTTAGACTGTGCAAACTGCGCGGCAAAGATGGAGGAGGCTATCAGAAGGATCGAAGGGGTGGCAGACGCCAACGTGAGCTTTATGACTCAGAAACTGACCATAGAGGCGGAAGACAGCCGGTTTGATGAGATTATGGGCCAGGTGGTGGATGTGTGTAAAAAGGTGGAACCAGACTGCACAATTTTGATGTAATAAAAGACTGGCGGCGCCCGGCTAAGAAAGCATAAATCGGGAAGCCGCCTGTTCTGAATAGAAAGGGAATGAAAATGACGAAGAAACAGAAGGTAATGCTTGGACGTATCATTGCTGTATTGATTCTATATATTCCTCTGGCTGTAGCAGAGCATATGGAAGCTCTGCCTAGGGAACTGGGAGTATGGGGAAGAGCCGGACTGTATCTGATTCCCTATATAGCGATAGGCTGGGATATTATATTCAGAGCTTTCCGAAATATCCGAAACGGTCAGGTTTTTGACGAAAACTTTCTTATGACGGTAGCCACCTTTGGAGCTTATGGCATAGGGCAGTATTCCGAGGCGGTAGCGGTTATGCTGTTTTATCAGGTGGGAGAGCTGTTTCAGAATTATGCAGTGAACCGTTCCAGGCAGTCAATTACAGAGCTGATGGACATCTGCCCTGAATATGCGAACATAGAGGAAAATGGAACGCTTACTCAGGTAGATCCCAATAATATTCAGATTGGCGATACCATTGTAGTAAAAGCAGGAGAGAGAATCCCTTTGGATGGCCAGGTGCTATTCGGGGAATCATTGGTGGATACTTCAGCTCTTACAGGGGAGTCAGTTCCCAGAAGGGTGGGGCCGGGCAGCGAGATAATAAGCGGCTGTGTCAACGGAAGCGGTCTATTGAAAGTCCGCGTCACTAGGGAGTTTGATGATTCCACGGTGGCTAAGATACTGGAGCTGGTGGAAAATGCCAGCAGCAAAAAGGCACAGGTGGAAAACTTTATTACGCGGTTTGCCAGATATTATACCCCCCTGGTAGTTTTAGGAGCTGTATTGTTGGCAATTATGCAGCCTATGCTGTTTGGACAGACATGGGAGGAGGGAGTGAGGAGGGCCTGCACGTTTCTGGTAATTTCCTGTCCGTGCGCGCTTGTCATTTCTGTGCCTATGAGCTTTTTTTCAGGAATCGGGGCAGCCTCCAAGCGGGGCGTTCTGGTTAAGGGAAGCAATTATCTGGAAGCTTTGTCTGAGATGAGAACCATTGTCTTTGATAAGACGGGAACGTTGACAAAGGGTGAATTTAAGGTAACGGAAATCCTGCCTGCCTGTCAACACGGCCAGGAGGAAGACGGGAGTATGCAAAAAAAGGAAAAGGAGGCTCTTTTGGAACTGGCGGCCCTGGCAGAGGGCTACTCCGACCATCCGATATCCCGGTCTATCAGAGAGGCCTGGGGACAGGAGACGGACATGAACCGGGTAACGGACACAGAGGAAATATCTGGCCATGGCGTCAGGGCTGAAGTTGACGGCCGCATGGTTCTTGCAGGGAACAGCAAGCTGATGAAGGAAATGAAGGTAGATTATGAGGCGTGCTCTGGAATCGGTACGGTTGTCTATGTGGCAGTGGATGGTAAGTTTAAGGGTGCCATTGTTATATCAGATACCATTAAGGAGGAGGCGTTTACAGCCATTGAGAAGCTCAAAAAGGCAGGTATAACACGCACTGTCATGCTGACAGGAGATAAACAGGAGGTGGGAGAGGCCGTGGCAGCGAAGCTGGGGCTGGATGAGGTTCATGCAGAGCTGCTTCCAGGAGACAAGGTGGCAAAGGTGGAGGAGCTTCTGGCTGGCATGAAAGGCAGGGATAAGCTGGCTTTCGTGGGAGACGGCATTAATGATGCTCCCGTTCTCTCCAGAGCAGATATTGGCATTGCCATGGGAAGCATGGGCTCTGATGCGGCGATTGAGGCGGCGGATATTGTTCTTATGGATGATGATCCTGCCAAGATTGCAGATGTGGTACGCATTTCCAGAAAGACAATGTCTATTGTAAAGCAGAACATACTGTTTGCCTTAGGTGTGAAAGCGATCGTGCTTCTAATGGGAGCCTTCGGAATTGCTACCATGTGGGAGGCTGTATTTGCGGATGTAGGCGTATCGGTGATTGCAATTCTGAATGCAATGCGTGTATTGTCCCTTTGATAAAAGCTCTTTTAAAGGCTAGTCTTGTTCCGTAAGCTAGAAGAAAGCCTGACAAAACCAATGAAAAAGGCTGTGGTTTTGTCAGGCTTTCTTTGCTGCTCTGCTGTAATTATGAACGCTTTGGAGACAAGGCAGAGCTCAGACTCCTTTGATGGAGCAAGCTCAGACAGACTAAAGGCGTTTTTCGGCTTCCGGGAGTTCGTTTCCCTGGTTAATATGCTTTTTGATGGCGTCAAAGCTCTTTGCGCTGAGGGTATGCTCCATACGGCAGGCATCTTCTACAGCGGTTTTGGCGTCCACCCCCAGATAGACAAGCCAGTTGGACAGCAGGGTATGGCGCTCATATATTGTGTCTGCAATGGCCTGACCGGCAGAGGTCAGAGTGATATGTCCCTGGCCATCCACTAAGATATAACCGTTTTTCCTGAGATTTTTCATCGCAACACTGACGCTTGGTTTTGAAAAACCCAGCTCTACGGCTATGTCGATGGAGCGTACATAGGTCTGCTTCTGACTAAGCATATGGATGGTTTCCAGATAGTTCTCTGCTGATTCCTGTATTTTCAATCGATTTACACCCCCGATTCTAATAGTTGTTGTGTCAGATATAAGTTTAGCATATTAAAAAAGAGTTGACAAGAGACGTAGACAGTGATAACTTAAATATAAAGAAAAAGTTAGAGAGATCTAACTAAAAAGAGGCCAATCAAAGGCTTTTGGTAACATTCCAGAAACAGTTAGAAAAGGAGAGAGGAATATGAATCTTCCAACACTGATTATTTTGCTTATACTCATGGCTGTTGTAGGAGCGATTATTCGAAAAATGATACGGGATAAAAAGGCTGGGAAGGGCTGTTCCAGCTGCGGAGGCGGCTGTGGAGGCTGCCACGGAGCAACCTCCTGCCATTCTACCAGCTCCAGACATTAGCTCCTGTTTGAAGGCTGCTTTTTTGGCATAAGCACTTCATTCCTTATGGAAGCTGAGCCTGGTAAAGGCGGCTTGCTACCTCCCCAATGTGTCTAGCTGATCAGACTGGCGGGAAATTTCTTTTACCATGGCGGCTACCTGCCCGGCAGAGGCTGCGGTTGTTTGGATGACGCCAGAAACCTGATTCATTTCTTCCTTAATCTTGTCCATGGTAGTGAGCTGGTCTGTGGCAACCCCGGAAATATCCACTGCCCGATGAGCTACGTTTTCTACGCTGTCTTTAATTTTACCTAAGGCATCTGAGGTTTGCCGCGCTACGGCAGCTCCATGGTCGACTGCATGCTGGCAGCTGGACAATACCTCCATGGTTTCCTTGGCAGCCTTTGCGCTGTTGCTGGCCAAAGCTCGTACCTCGTCGGCTACTACAGCAAACCCTTTACCAGCTTCTCCCGCTCTGGCGGCTTCTACAGCGGCGTTTAGTGCAAGGATGTTTGTTTGAAAGGCAATGTCGTTGATCGTTTTAATGATGTGCTCAATGGAAAGCATGCTGTCCTCTATTTTCTTTACCGCAGAGAGCATCCCTCCCATGTGGGTTCCGCCTTCTTCTACGTACAGGTTCATTTCCCTGGAGTCTGTTTGTATCCTTTGTGCCAAATCAACGGTGTTCTTCATCTGGGAGGAGAAGGTTTCCACTGCCGCATAGACCTGCTGTACAGAAGCAGCCTGCTGTGTGGCGCCGCAGGCTAAGCTTTCTGATTCGCCGGACAGGCTCTTTGCCTCAGTAGAGATATTGCCTGCGATTGCAGCGACGTGTAGAAGTAAATCCTGCTGTTCTTGTACCATTTCCTCATTATGAGCCGTTTTTTCAGACAAATTTTCCGCTATTTTCTGCACCTCCTCCTGTTTGGAGGCAGACTCGGTCAGGTAATGGATCTCATTTTTTACGCTTAAATGTGTCAGTACAAATCCCACTAAAATGGCGAGAAGGCATTGAGCCAGAACCAGGGGATCTTCGATCCATTTATCTGCCCTTGCGCTTAATATGGCAGCTTCTAAAAGAAACAATGCGATGCTGCAAATAAAGCTAAGCCGAACCAGCATGATAGAAAAAAAGAGCATAGAAAGCGCGCCCGCGCAGATATACAGAGCCGGGCTTGGGGTAAAACGCCCGGTTATGGTTTGCGTAATAAAGATTGTAAAATTAACACAGACAATAAGATAGCATCTGAGGAACCGAATCGTGCAGGAGTTCCCCAGGAAATGGCAGGGAAGCACAATCACTAACCCTATGGACAGCAGCAGTATCATGTAAAAAAACTCTTGCTTAAAAAGATAAAGAATGGAAAATAAACCCAACGTACAGCTCACAATGTAGGAGCAGCTTCTTAGCGTCTTAACCTGATCAACCATGTAGGAATCTCCTTTATATGGACTTTTAATATATATCCATATATCGTCTGGTTTTTCCCAAACATAAGTATCAAAAAAGTATGACTACTCGGCTTTAATTTCCTTCCACATATCATTATACATCTGATCCACATCCTCTCCGAGGTACTGGATAATCTCACAGTTATTAAGGCTGTTTATATCCGGGAACAGCGCCTTGTTGTTTTTCATCTCATCATCCAGCAGCTGGAACGCGCCCTTATTAGGGGTAGCGTAGGTGATATATTCAAAGTTCATCTTGGCAATGTCGGGACGGCAGAGAAAATTAATCCACTTTTCTGCATTTTCCTTATGCTCTGCACCTGCCGGGATGACCCAGGAGTCGATCCAGTAGTTGGTTCCTTCCTCTGGAATCACATATTCAAGGTCATAGTCCAGATTCTGGGCAGCTACCTCGCCCTGGATGTAGAGCATTTCTCCAGAATAGATAACTCCTAGGGCTGCCTCCCCTCCGATCATCTTATCCCGCACCTGGTCGATGACATAGGCTTGCACCAAAGGCTTTTGCTCAATCAGCAGATCCCGGGCCTGGGCCAGCTGATCGGCATTGGTGGTATTTAAGGAATAGCCCTTCATTTTCAGAGCAATGGTGAATGCGTCTCTTACGCTGTTTTGCATAAGGATTTCACCCTTCAGGCGCTCGTCCCACAGATCCGACCACTTGGTAGGAGCGGGAACGCCCAGCTCCGCTAAACGCTTGGTGTTGTAGAGGATGCCCATAGTACCCCAGCAGTAGGGAACGGAATATTTATTATCTGCGTCAAAGCCTTTGGAAATATCCATGTATTCCTGGCCGATTTCCTTTGCGTTGGGAATGTTGTCAAAGTTCAGCTCAGCCAGCAGATTATTTTCAATCATGCGCTGTATCATGTAATCAGAGGGGCAGACCACATCATATTTCAGCGCTCCTGCCTGGATGACAGGATACATTTCTTCGTTGGTCTCAAATACGTCGTAAACCACCTGAATGCCCGTTTCCTGCTCAAACATGGCGATTACGTCCTCGTCAATGTATTCGCCCCAGTTATAGACATTAAGCTTGTTGTCTTCCTTATTCGCGCCTTCAGATGTGCTGCCGGATTTTTGGCAGCCGGTTAAGAGGGCGGCAGACAGCGCCATGACAGAAGCCGCTGCCAGAGTCATTGCCAATTTCTTCTTCATAATCGTCTCCTTCATAAATACAGTTTATTTTTGAACCGGTTTTTTAATTGGCCGGAAGTTAACAAAAAGCAGCAGGATAAGCACAGTTAGGAATATGATGGAGGACAGTGCGTACATGGACGGACGAATGCCTCGTCTTACCTCGCTGTAGATAAGGGTTGACAGCGTATTGATGCCTGCGCCTTTGGTAAAATGGGTAATGATAAAGTCGTCTAGGGACATGGTAAATGCCAGCAGAAAGCCGGAGAGAACGCCAGGCAGGATGTCAGGGAACACGACCTTGTAAAAGGCCTGCATGTGGGTGGCTCCCAGATCTAAGGCTGCCTCATAGGCGCTGCGATCGGTCTGCTTTAGCTTGGGCATGACGCTCAATATCACATAAGGTATATTAAAGGTAATATGCGCAATGAGGACTGTCTGAAACCCCAGTGAAATTCCGAAGGCGATAAACGCCAGCATCAGGGAGATGCCTGTTACAATGTCCGCATTCAACATGGGAATGTTAGTGATGCCCATAAACAGGGTTTTGGAAGCCGGCTTCATGCTGCTTATGGCAATGGCTGCCATGGTGCCGATTACAGTGGCTATAAGCCCAGAGGCAAACGCTATGAGCAGGGTGGTTGTCAGCGCACCCATAATGGAACGGCTGTCGAACATCTGCACATACCACTGGAGCGTAAAGCCTCCCCACTGGGTTCTGGATTTGGACTGATTAAAGGACAGTACCATCATTGTAATAATAGGCGCATATAAAAAAATCAGTATCAGCGCCATATAAAAGTCGGATATAATTCTGCGTATGGTTTGAATTCCTTTTGTCATCAGAACGCTGTCCCCTCCCCGTTTTTATCGTATTTGGCAATAACCGCCATGCTGATTAAGATGAATACCATGAGAACCAGAGACAGGCCGCTGCCTAAATTCCAGTTGCTGCCCCTGGTAAATTCCTGTTCAATTACATTTCCGATCAGGAGTATCTTACTGCCTCCCAGCAAATCGGAGATAACGAAGGTAGTCAGAGACGGAACGAACACCATGGTGATGCCGCTGATGATTCCAGGCAGGCTTAAGGGAAGCCACACCTTCACCAGGCGCTGGAATCCGTTGGCTCCCAGATCCTTGGCTGCATGGATGATGTTGTCATCAATTTTAGACAGCACATTATAGATTGGAAGAACCATAAAGGGCAGGAAGTTGTATACCATACCCAGCACAATGGCCCCCGGCGTATTAATCAGAGTTTGGGAGGGCAGGCGAAGCCAGGTAAGAATTCCGTTAATAACTCCGTTTTTCTCAAGGAGAGTCTGCCAGGCCATGGTGCGCAGCAGAAAATTCATCCACATAGGCAGGATGAAAATAAATACGATAAAGCTGCTGGCGGCCATTTTCCGTCCTCTGAGTATCATAGCAAGAGGAAAGGCCAGGATAAGGCAGGTAAGGGTGCTGATCAGGGACAGCCCCAGAGAGAGCCAGAGGGCCTTAAAGTGATCGGGGGCTGCGATGGAAAGGATATTTTCCAGTGTAAATGCTCCGGTCCTGTCAGTAAGCCCGTACCACATAATCAAAAGCAGAGGAATCAGGATAAAGCCGGTTATCCACACCGCATAGGGGCCAGCAAGTCCAAAACGGCGAAGGAGCAGTAAAGGGTGCTGTTTCCTGGTATTGTTCATTGCTGTGCTATTCATTGACTCCCAATGCCTCCTCATCCTCAGAAGCAGGCTTATTCATAATCTGAATCTCAAAGGGCTCCACATGGATGCCTACCTGCTGGCCAACAGGGAACATGTCTGTGGAGTGAACCAGCCACTCAAAGCCGTCGGGCGTGGTTACCTCCATCTCATAGTGAACACCTTTAAAAATCAGATGAGTTACGATTCCTACCAGGGTTCCGTCCTCCGGCTTTACCAGGTCAATATCCTCAGGCCGTATTACAACGTCCACAGGCTTATTATTGCCAAATCCCCTGTCAACACACGGAAATTTTGCTCCAAAAATTTCCACCAGTTCATCTCTTATCATAATACCGGGGACAATGTTGCTTTCGCCGATAAAATCGGCGACAAAGGCATTTTCAGGCTCGTTGTAAATCTGCTCAGGAGAGCCCATCTGCTGTATGTATCCCTGGTTCATCACAACGATGGTGTCGGACATGGTGAGGGCTTCCTCCTGGTCATGGGTTACATAGATGAAGGTGATGCCAAGCTCATTCTTCAGACGGATCAGCTCATACTGCATATCCTGGCGGAGCTTTAAATCCAGAGCGCCCAGAGGCTCGTCCAAAAGCAGTACCCTGGGTTCATTTACAATGGCTCTGGCGATGGCGATTCGTTGCTGCTGTCCGCCGGAGAGAGAGTCTACGGTGCGTTTTTCGTAGCCGGAAAGATTTACAAGCTTTAGAGCGTATTGAATCTTATCATTAATATAGGACTTGGGCTTATTCTTAATTTTTAATCCGAAGGCAATGTTCTCTGCAATATTCATATGGGGAAATAGTGCGTATTTTTGAAATACCGTATTCAGCTGCCGTTTGTTAGGCGGGATTTTGGTGGCGTCCTGGCCCTCAAAAATAACCTTACCGGTATCCGGCATAGTAAAACCGCCGATGATGCGCAGGGTAGTGGTCTTGCCGCAGCCGCTGGGGCCCAGCAGGGTCACAAAGCTGTTCTCCTTAATGGAAAGATTTAGATCATCCAGTACCATTTCACCGTCAAAGCTTTTGGATATATGCTGCAGATCAATTAAAGGCTGGCTCATAAAATGTGTTCTCCTTTGTCATATATAAATGTTAGAAGCTGGGAGGCGAGCTTACCCACAATATGGAAGCTCCGCTTTTGCTGGTTAGATAGTGTTTCTTATCTGGTATAAAATAAAAGGATTCGCCTTTTTTTGCTTTGAAGGTCTTGCTGCCGATATGGATGGAGACAGAGCCCTGGAGCACGTAGCCAAATTCCTCTCCCTCGTGGGGGTGATGGGGACAGGTGGAGCCTTCGGCCTTCAGGGTAAGAAGAATGGGCTCCATTACATGCTTTTGGGCATTGGGGATGATCCATTTAATTTCATTATTTAAGTCTGTGTCAATTTTTTCAAAATAATCCTGTTTGCCAAATACAACCTGTTCGTCAGGGGATTCGTTAAAGAAATCCCCGATGGTTGTACCCAGACACTGCAGGATATCCATAAGGGTGGCAATGGACGGAGAGGTTAGATCCCGTTCCAGCTGGGAGATAAAGCCCTTGGAAAGCTCGGCCCGGCCGGCCAGCTCCTCCTGGGTCAATCCCTTTAGCACCCGCAGCTCCTTCAACTTGCTTCCGATTTCCATGCGATTCCTCCCGGTTCTAAGCAGCTATACAAAAAGTTTATAAATACTAACTGACTGTAAAAATAAGCAAAAAGTTTAGTAATAATAAACAAGCGCGAGTTTTATTATACAATAAATTCCTTCTATGTCAATAGTTTTTTAGAAACTTCTGGTTAACAAATAAATGAAGTTATGGTATGATGGTTTTAGTCCAAAGCAGGAAGTAAAAATAGGGAGGTAATACAGGAATGAAAGGCAAATATATGGCGTATGTGGGGTCTTATTCCTACACCGAAAAAGCGAAGGGAATTACCGTATTTGACGTGGATGTGGAAAAGGGAGCCTTTAAGAAACGGTGTGAGATAGAGGTAGATAATTCCTCCTATGTGATAGCCTCCAGCAGCGGTAAAACCCTGTATTCCATAGCAGACGAGGGTGTGGTAGCTTTTCGGATACTGGAGAATGGAAGTCTTGCGAGGCTGAATTGTGCACCTATAAGAGGCATGAGAGGATGCCATTTGTGTACGGACAAGGATGATAAATATGTTTTTGTGTCCGGCTATCACGACGGTAAAACTACGGTGCTGAGCTTAAATCCTGATGGTTCCGTGGGTTCTATTGTGGACGGTGTATTTAATAAGGGCTATGGCAGTGTGGCAGAGCGTAATTTCCGCCCTCATGTGACCTGCACCAGAAGGATGCCGGATAACAGGTATGTGCTGTCGGTTGATAACGGAATTGATCAGGTAAAGATATTCCGTTTTAACGATAAGGAAAAGAAGCTGATTCAGGTAGACGCTATTCGCTGTGAGCTGGAGTCTGCTCCAAGGCATTTTCGCTACAGCTCAGACGGACGTTTCCTGTATCTGATGTATGAGCTGAGAAATCAAATCGATGTATTCACATATGAGACAGGGGAAAAGTCTCCTGTAATTGAGAAGATTCAGACGGTTTCCACCACTTCAACCAAGCAGCCCGGCAATATGACGGCAGCCTGCGCGATGCGTCTGTCGCCAGATGAACGATATCTCTATTGCTCCAATGCAGGCGAGAACACCGTCAGTATATACCGCAGAGATAAGGAGAGCGGACTTCTGACTATGCTTTGCTGTCTGCCTGTCAGTGGAGAGTATCCAAAGGATATTGGAGTATTCCCGGACAGCAGACATATTGTGTCTGTCAACCATGACAGCGGGAGCCTGACCTTTTTTGAGGTGGATTATGAAAAGGGCCTTCTGGTAATGAGTGGCCGGGAGGTATCGGTGACAGAGCCAAATTGCTGCGCGATTGTGAGGATTGGCGGCTGATAAAGGAGCTGTGGGCTGATGCGAGAGCAGAAGGAAATGACAGGAGAAAGGCGGTAGGATGGATATGGCAGGTTCCGTATATGGCACCTTATTGAAAATAACGACCTGGGGAGAGTCCCATGGAAAGGGGATCGGAGTAGTTGTGGACGGATGCCCCGCAGGGCTTTCTATTGCAGAGGCGGACATCCAGACGTATTTGGACAGGAGAAGGCCAGGTCAGAGCAAATTTACCACGTCCCGAAGGGAGGGAGACGGGGTGGAAATTCTATCTGGCGTATTTGAGGGCAGAACCACAGGTGCGCCGATCGCCATGGAGGTGCACAACCTAGATCAGCGTTCACAGGATTATGGAGCAATTAAGGATGTATACCGGCCAGGCCATGCAGATTATACCTTTGATGAGAAATACGGCTTCCGGGATTACAGGGGAGGGGGACGTTCGTCGGGCAGGGAAACCATCGGCCGGGTGGCGGCGGGAGCGGTTGCCTGCAAGCTGCTGGAGAGCCTTGACATAGCCGTCAGCGCTTACACCCGGTCAGTAGGAGCGATTGAGATTAGCTATGATTCCTTTAGTATGGAGGAAAGGTGGAACAACCGCCTTTATATGCCGGACGCCCAGGCAGCCACCAGGGCCGAGGCTTATCTGGAGAAAATGATGGCTAGGAAGGATTCCTGCGGAGGCGTAGTGGAGTGCGTGATCCGGGGGCTGCCGGCAGGTATAGGTGAGCCTGTGTTTGATAAGCTGGATGGTTGCCTGGCAAAGGCCATGGTGTCCATTGGAGCGGTAAAGGGCTTTGAAATCGGGGATGGATTCGCGGCAGCCAGGGCCAATGGCTCTGGGAATAATGACAGCTTCGGCCTTATGAGTGAGGATCGGGATGGCAATCCTCTCATGAAGGAACAGATTGTAAAGAGAACGAACCATTCAGGCGGTACTCTGGGAGGTATCAGCGATGGAAGTGATATTGTGCTGCGTGCTGCCTTTAAGCCTACGCCTTCGATTGCGTCTCCCCAGTCTACGGTCAACCGTCAGGGAGAGGAGACGGACATTTGTATAAAGGGACGCCACGATCCTATTATCGTACCCAGAGCCGTAGTGGTTGTAGAGGCTATGGCAGCCCTAACTGTGGCGGATCTGCTGCTTTTGTCCATGAGCTCCAGGCTGGATCGGATACAGGCATTTTTTAACAAATGATAGTGACGGCCTAATGAGCTTTTTTAGCGAGGGGCTTGTGACCAGCCGGAATGTGATTTATAATTAGGCGGTAGGGTATCCGGCGCTGTGTCAAAAGCATCCGGTACGAAGAACAGAGAGAGGGAGATAATATATTATGAAAATCGCAATGGGAAACGACCATTCGGCACTGGAACTGAAGAATATCATTAAGGAATTTGTAGAGAGTATGGGCCATGAGGTGATTGATTTGGGTACCAATTCTACAGAGAGCTGTGATTACCCCATCTACGGAGAGAAGGTGGGGCGTGCAGTGGCCTCCGGAGAGGCAGACCTGGGGATTGCTATTTGCGGAACCGGGCTTGGAATCTCCCTCGCGGCCAACAAGGTAAAGGGGATTCGCGCCTGCGTCTGCAGTGAGCCCTACACGGCCAGACTGTCCAGGCTCCATAACAATGCCAATGTACTGGCCTTTGGCTCCAGGGTAGTAGGCAGCGAGCTGGCTAAAATGATAGTAGAGACCTGGCTGGAGGCCGGGTTTGAAGGAGAAAGGCATGCCCGCAGGGTACAGATGATTATGGATATTGAAAAGAGAGAACAGAACCTGTAAAACGAAAGGGCGAAGGGACTTGTCGTAAAACGGCCTTCATAAGATACTCCGCAATAAAACACGGTTCCATGTCTCCATAAAAATCATTTGGAACCGTGTTTTTCTGTTTCAAAAAGGGGGTTTTTTCAAGCTGCTATTGTATGTTACAGCATACTCCTTCTTTTGCTATATCAATTAATAATTCTCAGCCTTGCGTTCAAAATAAGCTTTCGGATGGGCGCAGCATGGACATACCTCAGGAGCCTCATTGCCCTCGTGGATATAGCCGCAGTTTCTGCACTTCCATCCTAAAGGAGCCATATCCTTGAAGGTTTTGCCATTCTTAAGGCTTTCTAACAGCTTCTTATAGCGTTTCTCATGGGCGGCCTCAACCCTGGCAACCAGCTCGAACTTGACAGCCAGCTCTTCAAAGCCTTCTTCCCGTGCTTCCCGCGCCATACGAGCGTACATATCAGTCCATTCGTAGTTTTCCCCTTCTGCTGCGTCTATCAGGTTCTCTTCCGGTGTTCCCAGCCCGTGAAACTCTTTGAACCACATTTTTGCGTGCTCTTTCTCCTGGTCGGCAGTTTCCAGATATAAGGCAGCCATCTGCTCGTAACCGGCCTTCTTAGCCACAGATGCATAGTAGGTATACTTGTTGCGTGCCTGGGATTCTCCTGCGAATGCATCCTTTAAGTTCTGTTCTGTTTTTGTTCCTGCGTATTTTGATGCCATAGTTTTACCTCACCTTTCTCATCTCATTTGTATCATTAATTGCTACTGATAAATTGTATTCTATTTTTTCTGAATATTCAATCGAAATTCTAAAGCTTTAACTAAACTTTAACAAAAATATCTCTTTAAAAGTCCCTCAAACGCTTTGCCATGGCGGGCCTCATCCTTAGCCATCTCATGAACCGTATCGTGGATTGCGTCTAGATTGGCAGCCTTAGCTCTTTTAGCCAGGTCAAATTTACCGGCAGTAGCGCCGTTCTCAGCAGCAACCCTCATCTCCAGATTCTTCTTGGTGGACGGGGTTACAACCTCGCCTAACAGCTCAGCAAACTTAGCGGCGTGCTCAGCTTCCTCAAAAGCGGCCTTCTCCCAGTAGAGTCCAATCTCAGGATAGCCTTCCCTGTGGGCCACTCTGGACATAGCCAGATACATACCAACCTCAGAGCACTCGCCCTCAAAGTTAGCTCTTAAATCCATCATAATATCCTCTGGGGAACCCTGGGCAACGCCAACCTCATGCTCGCAGGCCCATGCCATAGAATCGGCCGCCTGCTCCTTGAATTTGGAAGCAGGAACGCCGCACTGTGGACATTTCTCTGGTGCGTTCTCGCCCTCATAAACATAACCGCATACTGTACAGACCCATTTCTTCATAATTAATATTCTCCTTTATATAGTTTTGTGTGGCCGCTCCGGCTGTAGAGCCGAAGGGAAAAGCTATTAATAATAGTAATCATTACTGTTTTAATATACTATAACTCATTTAAATTGTCAAGTTTATTTCTCAATTTTTTTAGAAATCTAATTGGGCCTCTGCTTGGAGCTGTAATATGTTTCGTTTTGAGATTGTTTGGTTTATTAGGAAGATGCTGTACAAAAAAGCACAGTTCCAATCGCTGTTAATAGCCACTTGAAACTGCGCTTTCTTGTATTAGGGGAGCTGATACTTATATAATTTGCTATTGCATTCCCAGTGAAACAGCTCCTATTTGCAACATTTTATTATGAGTATTCAGCCAAAATTCCAGAGGCTAAATTAACCAAAGTATCTCTTTAAAAGTCCCTCAAACGCTTTGCCATGGCGGGCCTCATCCTTAGCCATCTCATGAACCGTATCGTGGATTGCGTCTAGATTGGCAGCCTTAGCTCTTTTAGCCAGGTCAAATTTACCGGCAGTAGCGCCGTTCTCAGCAGCAACCCTCATCTCCAGATTCTTCTTGGTGGACGGGGTTACAACCTCGCCTAACAGCTCAGCAAACTTAGCGGCGTGCTCAGCTTCCTCAAAAGCGGCCTTCTCCCAGTAGAGTCCAATCTCAGGATAGCCTTCCCTGTGGGCCACTCTGGACATAGCCAGATACATACCAACCTCAGAGCACTCGCCCTCAAAGTTAGCTCTTAAATCCATCATAATATCCTCTGGGGAACCCTGGGCAACGCCAACCTCATGCTCGCAGGCCCATGCCATAGAATCGGCCGCCTGCTCCTTGAATTTGGAAGCAGGAACGCCGCACTGTGGACATTTCTCTGGTGCGTTCTCGCCCTCATAAACATAACCGCATACTGTACAGACCCATTTCTTCATAATTAATATTCTCCTTTATATAGTTTTGTGTGGCCGCTCCGGCTGCAAAGCCAAAGCGGTTTATTTACAATAATAGTAATTATTACTGATATTAATATAAATTATTTACGCTGTTTTGTCAACACTTTTTTCAACCTTTTTTTCTAAACAGTTTTTACATCTTCCGTAGAACAAAACAAAATGGCTGTCAATAATACCTGGTGCAGAAGCTTGTGCATTCTTGTTCAGCTCCTCCAGGGCCGTTGAGTCCATGTCATAAACCTGATTGCATTCCTTACATATAAAATGAGAATGTGGCGTGGTATTTCCATCAAAATGGTCAGCTCCGTCTCCGCAGGTCAGCTTTCGAATCTCCCCTGTCTCTACCAGCAGGTTCAAGTTACGGTATACGGTTCCAAGGCTGATATTGGGAAATTCTTCACGGATGCTGGCGTATAGGGCGTCTGCCGTAGGATGGTCATGCCGGTTCATCAGACTGGCTTTGATGGATTCCCTCTGACGGCTATACTTTAAGGCTTTCATCGCATCTCCTTTTCTAACTTGTATTAATAATGATAATAGTTACTGTTTATATAATAGCAAAAGATATATCCTCTGTCAAGAACAGGTAAGGAAAAACACCCGAAAGCCTAGCTGTGACGGCTTTCGGGTGTTGAATCATGGAGGATTCATATGTCAGCTGTCCCAGTTCTAATGCTCTGGCTCTGCTGCTGTGGGGACATAGGAGATCCGTTCCTTGGCAATCCGAATAAATTCCTGAGTCGCTCTGGACATATAGTGGCCTCTGTGGTAGCCGATGCCCAGAACGCCGTGGGCTCTGGAGTAGTTCAGGGAATAGCGGTTCAGATGATTGTGCTCCATAATGGCGCTGCGGCAGGATGGGGAGGAGGGATCTGGAGAGATAAACATTTTCGGATAAAATGTAATGCCCATGCCCTTTGCGCAGAGGGCCAGGACTGTCTCGATATTTTCCGTCTCCAGAACGATTCTGGGAGTCATCTGGGCTTCCTCAAAGATTTCGTCCGCTATGGTGCGTACCCGGTTGCCCTTTTTTAACAGTATAAAGGGGCATGCTTCCAGAAGACGCATATCCAGGGATGAGGACAGGGACTTTTTTAGCTCCTTAAGCTGGCCGGGATGGGCTTTGTCCAGAACCTCGTCCGGGACGATCATCAGGATCTCCTCCCCGCAGATCGGTACAGTTTCCACATGCTCCACCGTGAAGGGAAGCAGATCAATCATCAGGTCAATGTTGCCATGAAGCAGGTCGGAAGCCAGCTGGCTGGAATTTCCCTCCACAAGGCGAAGCTCAATGCCTGGAAACTGGGACTGATAGGCAGGCAGAATTTCAGGAAGGATAACCCGGCCTCGTGTGTGGGATACGCCGATGGAGAGCTGTCCTGTTGAAAAGTCCTTGATATCGGCGATTTCCTTGTAGGTCTCATCTCTCAGATCCAAAAGCTCCCTTCCTCTGGCCTTTAAAGCCCGTCCTGCATAGGTTAAAGTCAAAGGAGAGGTACGGTTAAAAAGCACCACGTCGAACTCCTTTTCCAGATTGGAGATATGGCTGCTTAAAGACTGCTGTGAGATATACAGCTTTTTGGCAGCTCTGGTAAAGTTAAGCTCCTCGGCCGCCACCAAAAAATACTCCAGATTCAGAAAGTTGATCATGGCATGGCGCCTCCATATCCTTTAAGGGAAGCGTCAGCCTGGCCGCAGCGCTCGTCCTCTGCCTGGGCTATAATTGCTTTTACAAAGGGAATATACTCTGCCAGACGATCCAGGGAGGTGTTTACAACCAGCGTCTCAGGAAACTGAACTTCCTCCAGCAGCTCATGTACCCGCCTGTGATTGCCTACGTCAGCTTCTGAGTGAGCGTCGCTGTTTATGATGATGGAGGCGCCATATTGCCTGCACAGCTTAAGCATTATCTTATAGTTCTCTCTGGCTCCCTGACGAAAGCTTAAGGGGGAAAGAGAGCTGCTGTTCACCTCCAGCAGGGTATGATGCTCCTTTGCGGCCGCTACAAGAGTGTCGTAATCAATAGGGAAACGGCCGTCGTCCGGATGGCCGATGATGTGGATAGCCGGATTCTTTATGGCATTCAGGTAGGCGTTGGTGTTTTGGAGCATGGAGCCGCATTGGATACAGGGAGTGTGAAGGCTGGCGATGGAGTAGTCCAGGGATTTAAGAAGGTTCTGCTCCATATCGATGGCTCCTTCATAGTCTATAATATTTAGTTCCACGCCCATCATTATTTTGACTCCGCAGATGGTTCTGGGAATCACCTTAAAGTTTAAGAAATGATAATAGTGGCAGCTTCCTGGCATAGCAGGCGCATGATCAGAGCAGCCCAGGAGGGCAAGCCCTCTTTGGGCAGCGCTGTAGGCCAGTTCATAGAGGGTATTGTAGGCATGTCCGCTGGCTGTTGTATGAGTGTGCATATCTATTAGGTCAATCATAAAGGCAGATTCCTTCTTTCCGAAGCGATAGTAAACGCATGTCAAGCATATCAGCTTCTATATACGGAACGATCATATCACACTTTTCATTTAGTGAAAAGGCATATAAAGCAGTATATTATAAAAAATTGGCATATTTTTTATAATAAAACTATAGAAATATTAGGTGGGTTGTTGTTATAATGGTAAGGAACGTTTTTTCGTAAAACATACGGAAGGTGAGGAGAAAATATGATGAGTGATGAAATGAACAAAGAGCTGGAGGTAAACACACAAGAGAAGGAGCCTGTCCAGACAATGGAGGATTTTGCGGCCGAGCTGGAGGCTTCTTACGCTTCTATGAACCAGAGGCAGATTGATATTGCTGAGGACGAGAGCGGAGAAAAGGCAAAATGGGCTCAGTTTGAACAGATGCTTGAGGATAAAACCGTTATTAAGGTAAAGATTGCTGAAGCTGTTAAGGGAGGGGTTGTTGCCTATGTAGATGAGGTGCGTGCTTTTATCCCTGCATCCCAGATTTCAACAGAGTATGTGGAAAAGCTGGAGGACTGGAAGGGCAAGTACCTTGAGGCTGTTGTGATTACTGCAGATCCGGAGAAGCACAGACTGGTGCTTTCCGGCCGGGAGGTTGAAAAGGAAAGAAAGGAAGCGCAAAAGCAGGCCCGGCTTGCTGAATTTAAGGCCGGAGATATAGTGGAAGGCACGGTGGACAGTATTAAGCCATATGGCGCATTTATCAGACTGGCTGAGGGAGTGGACGGCCTGGTTCATGTTTCCCAGATCAGCGCTCAGAGAATCAAGCATCCGGGCGTTGTGCTTACAGAGGGACAGACGGTTAAGGTTAAGATTCTCTCGACAGCAGACGGTAAGCTGAGTCTGAGTATGAAGGCTCTGGCAGAGCAGCAGGCAGAAGCCCAGGCGCACGAAACCTATGATTATAGGGAGAATGCAAAGGTGTCCACAGGGCTGGGAGACCTGCTTAAAGGGCTTAAGCTGTAAGATTAAAAGATAGGAGGGATACGAATGACCAATATCCCCAAATCGGATGACCAGGTTGATCAATGGCGTTCGGTAATGTTTTTATATGATTCAGCGTTAAAGAAGGTTAACACAAAGATTGAGATACTAAACAATGAGTTTGTAAGCCGTTATGACTATAACCCAATTGAGCATATTAAGTCCAGACTTAAGACTGCGGACAGCATTGTTAAAAAGTTAAAAAAAGCTGGATATGAGGTCTCCATAGAAAATATGATGGAACGTCTGTCTGATATTGCCGGTATCCGAATTATCTGCTCTTTTACATCAGACATCTACCAGATTGCGGATATGATTTCCAGGCAGAATGATGTGACAGTTCTCCATGTAAAGGATTATATTAAGAGTCCCAAGCCCAATGGATATAAAAGCTATCACATGGTTGTTACTGTTCCTGTGTATCTGACAGACGGACCTGTGGAGACAAAGGTGGAAATACAAATCCGTTCTGTAGCCATGGACTTCTGGGCCAGTTTAGAGCATAAGATTGCCTATAAGTTTGAGGGAAATGCGCCTGAGAATCTTTTAAAGGAGCTGAAGGCCTGCGCTGACATAGTGGATATGCTGGACGCTAAGATGTTTTCTCTGAATGAGGCCATCACCGAATTTGCCAAAAAGCAGCAGGAGCCGGCCTCAAAGGAGGCATAAGGCAGAGACGCTTCCCGGCTGCGGCTTAGAGTGCGTCAGAGAAAAGGTACAAAAGAGGGCTGAATTGTTAAAAGGAAGTATTTCGGTGAATCGGTTTATAAAAGAAACAAATGAGGTCATGAAGCTGAATCTGCGCCAGCTGGCTGTATTTGTACTGCTGTACCGGCTGGTGGCAGGTACACTCTATATCCGGCTGGTGAATCAGCTCCTGAGGCTCTCGTTGCGCGCGGCAGGGTACAGCTACCTTACCATGAGCAATATGGGGGCCTTTATTTGCCGGCCGGTGACGGTTGTGTCTGTGCTCCTGGTGCTGGCAGCCGGCATGGCGCTTATGCTGGTGGAAATAGGAGGGCTGTTAACCGCTTATCAGGCATCGGCTTATCTTCGCAGAGTAGATTTAGTGGCTATTTTAAAGGGGGCTTTGGAGAAAGCGGGGGATGAGTGGAGAAAGGGCAACTGGAGGCTTTTGCCCCTTAGCCTCGCAACCTATCTGATGATGAACAGCTATCTGCTGTTTCGAATTTTATCCAGGATAAAGCCTATTAATTTTGTGATGTATGAGCTTTTGCGTTCCAGTGGGGGAAGGCTGGGACTCGTTGCTGTATCTGTGATTTTGGTAGTAGTAGGGATGTCCACTATGCTTGTATTTTTTACCTGTATGGTGGAGCAAAAGAGCTTTCAGGACGGTCTGAGGCGGAGCGTAGAGCTGTTAAAAAGACAGAGGCTGCGGGCCGTAGGGCTTCTGCTGTTTATCAATGTGCTGGTGGTGGCATTTCTGCTTTTGCTTTACCTGGTGATTGTGGTAGTGTCCGCTGTGGTGGTGTACCTGTTTGCGGCTCCCTATGCCTCTATGGCAGTGTTGGCCGCAGTCTGCTCACGACTTGAGCTTGTGACGCTGTTTATCGGAGGGATTTTGGTAGTATTGGCAGACTTCGGGGCGCTGACTGTGATATACTATCAGGCGGAGATGAAGAACCGCCGCAGCGCTCCCTGGGATTTTACGCCTCCTTATGAGATGCATTTTAAGCGTAAGTGGCTGTTAGCTCTCACTGGAGCTATGGCAGGGGTCAGCCTGCTTCTCATGTTCGATATGGCTTATAATGGCGCTTCACCGGATTGGTCGGCGCTGGGGCAAACGGAGATAACCGCTCACAGAGGCAGCTCTAAGCTGGCTCCTGAGAATACCATGGCTGCAGTTGAGAGAGCCATTGACGAGATGGCCGATTACTGTGAGATTGACGTCCAGACCTCGGCAGACGGAATTGTGATGGTTTGCCATGATCAGAACCTGAAACGTGTGGCAGGGGTGGATCGGCGGCTGGGAACCATGACCTACACTCAGTTAAAAGAGCTGGATGTAGGAAGCTGCATGGGAAGCCGGTTTGCCGGTGAAAGAATCCCTTCTCTGGAGGAGGTTCTGGCTGCCTGCAAGGGCAGGATTAAGTTAAATATTGAGCTTAAGAATATAGGCAATAAATCCAGCCTGCCAGAGCAGACGGCTGCACTGGTGAAGAAATATGGTATGGAGGATCAGTGTGTGATTACCTCGGTCAAGCTGGGGTATCTGGAGCGGGTAAAGAGGATGAACCCGAATTTGCGTACCGGCTATATACTGGCCGCCGCTTATGGAAAATACTATGAGAATGAGGCGATTGATTTTATCAGCATCCGTTCCAGCTTTGTAAACAAGCCTCTGGTGGAGGCGGCTCACGAAAATGGTAAAGCCGTCCATGTGTGGACTGTAAACAGCAAGACGGAATTGGAACAAATGAAACTTTTAGGCGTAGATAATATCATCACGGATGATCCTGCACGCGCCCGGGAAATACTATACAGAGAGAAAGCGACGGAGGGAATTTTGGAATATCTGAGGATGATGCTGCGGTAGATGAAGGACAGGAGACAAAGAATATGAGAGCAGTGGTACAGCGGGTAACACAGGCCAGCGTTACAGTAGACGGGGAGCAGATAGGGAGAATTGGAAAAGGATTTCTAATACTGCTTGGAGTAGCAGAGGGAGATACCAGGCAGCTGGCGGAGAGGATGGCCGATAAAATATGCCGTCTGAGAATATTTGAGGATGAAAGCGGAAAGACGAATCTGTCGCTGGAGGATGTAGGAGGGGAGCTTTTGGTAATCAGCCAGTTTACCCTTTACGCAGATTGCAGAAAAGGGAACCGGCCAAGCTTTATAAAGGCGGGGGAGCCTCAGCTGGCAGAAGACCTCTACAGGTATTTTATGAAGCAGTGCGAAACGCATGTGGATGTGGTGGAGCATGGAAGGTTCGGAGCAGATATGAAGGTGGATCTGTTAAATGACGGACCCTTTACCCTGATGCTGGACAGCGGGGATTTGTTTGGATAGAACTTAAAAGGACAGAGGAAAGAAGACATGGCAAAGATGATGGAGCGTGTGTTGTATTATAATCCGGGCACGCCGGAAACGATGAAGCATGTAGCCGTGATGAAAAGCGTGCTGGTGCGCATGGGAATCAGAATTAAGAATGTAGGGCCGGAACAGGTGATGGAGCAGGTCGGATACCTGGCAGGGCTTCCCGGATATGAGGCGGCCGGGAAACATAATGAGCCCCAGAGCATCTGCGAAAAGGAGGGCTATGGCAAGACTGAAGGGAGAGAGGCTGATACGCTTCCTGTTATTCCAGTGCAGATGCTGGTTCTGCATCAATTTTCCAACCGGCGGCTGGACGAGCTGCTCTTTAACCTAAGAAAAGCAGGTGTGCCTAAGATTGAGCTTAAGGCAGTGCTTACGGAGTACAACAGCGGATGGACGTTTTACCATCTCTATCAGGAACTGAAGGAAGAACATGAAGCTATGACCGCAGGGAATCAATCATGATAGATCCAACCAGACACAGGCAGCTTGAGGAGCTGGATCTGGTAGAGCTGTGTTCCAGAATCCTCTATCAGTCCAGAAATGAGCTATATCTGAATATGCGTTTTCTGGATGTTTCTCTGAGTAGCCTTGGATTTGAGGCTGACTGGGGGAGACAGGGACTGGCTACGGACGGGTGGCTGATTTATTATGGGCCGGATTCGCTTATAGAGCGTTACCGGCAGGGTAGGGCCTGGATAAACAGGGCCTATCTTCATATGCTTTTGCACTGTCTCTTTTGCCATATGGATACACGGGGAGACCGGGAAAAGCTCTATTGGGATCTGGCATGTGATATTGCCATGGAGAATATTATAGACGGCTTGTACCAGAAATGTATTCATGTTCCAAAGTCACCTCTGCGCCGGGAGACCTACCTCAGAATCGGAAAGCAGCTAGCAGGAACTGAGAAAGACGTGAAGCAAAATCCGGCCGGAATGGATAAGAGAGCCGGAGGAGACTCAAACTTTCCTGTGCTGACGGCTGAACGCGTCTACCGGGCTCTTTTGGATATGAAGCTGCCTGAGCCCCGCGTCCATCTGCTCCAAAAGGAATTTATGGTGGACAGCCACGATTTGTGGAATCAGGATCTGCCTCCTAAGCAGATCCAAACACGCCGGAATCAGTGGAAGGATAAGAGGGAAAAAATGCAGACAGCACTGGAAACGGGCCATGACCATTCAAAGGATGACAATGAAAGCCTTTTAGAGCCGATTCAGGTGGAGAACCGGGAGCGGTATGACTACAGACGTTTCCTGCGTAAGTTTGCGGTTCTTAAGGAGGAGATGGAGGCAGACCCGGACTCCTTTGATTACGCTCTTTATACCTACAGCCTTTCCTTATATGGAAATATGCCCCTGATTGAGCCTTTGGAATCCAGGGAGATTTACCGTGTGGAGGATTTTGTAATTGCCATTGATACTTCCATGTCCTGTTCCGGCCAGCTGGTGAAACGGTTTCTGGAGGAAACCTATGATGTGCTGTCGGAGACAGAAAGCTACTTTAAAAAGGTTCATGTACACATTTTACAATGTGACGACAGGGTACGTTCGGATGTGTTGATCGCCAGTCCTCAGGAGCTTAGGGATTATATGGAACGCTTTGAGATCCAGGGACAGGGCGGCACGGATTTCAGACCTGCCTTTGAATATGTAAGCGGACTGAGAGCCAGAGGTGAAGTAGGCAATCTGAAGGGGCTGATTTATTTTACAGATGGAAAGGGAATCTACCCTGTAAAGGCTCCCCCCTATGATACGGCCTTTGTTTTTGTAGAGGACATGTTTTCGGATGAGTCCGTTCCGCCCTGGGCCATGAAGGTAGTGCTGGAGGAGGAGCAGATAATGGAGTATGGAAATAAGAAGGAGAGCAGCATATGAACATTAAACGGGCGAAGGAAGAAATAAAGGATACCGTTCAGGCCTATCTTTTAAAGGATGAATGGGGAGAATACGCTATACCCGCCATCCGCCAGAGGCCGGTGCTGCTGATGGGTCCGCCGGGAGTCGGAAAGACACAAATCATGGAACAGGTTGCTAGAGAATGCGGTGTAGGATTGGTGGCTTATACCATCACCCACCATACCCGGCAGAGCGCGGTGGGCCTTCCTTTTATAGACAAGAAAGTGTTTGGAGGCAGGGAATATTCCGTCACAGAATATACAATGAGTGAGATTGTGGCCTCTGTCTATGACAAGATAGAGGAGACAGGACTTAAGGAGGGGATTCTTTTTATTGATGAAATAAATTGTGTGTCCGAAACGCTGGCTCCTACCATGCTTCAGTTTTTACAGTGCAAAACCTTCGGAGGCCACAGGATTCCTGACGGCTGGCTTATCGCGGCGGCAGGAAATCCTCCGGAATACAATAAGTCGGTTCGGGAATTTGATGTAGTGACTCTGGATCGCATTAAAATGATACAGGTAGAGCCGGATTTGGGAGTATGGCAGGAGTACGCTTTCAGAGAGAACATTCACCCGTCCATCATTTCCTATCTGGATATTAAGGGGCAGTATTTCTGCCAAATAGAGACTACAGTTGACGGAAAGCGGTTCGCGACTCCCAGAGGCTGGGAGGACTTATCCCAACTGATATGGGTTTACGAAAGGCTTGGCAAAAAGGTGGATCGGGAGGTAGTGGGTCAGTATATTCAGCATCCGAAGATCTCAAAGGATTTTGCTAATTATCTGGAACTTTATTATAAATATCAGAATGAGTATCAGGTGGAGGAAATCCTGGAGGGCGTGATCCGCGAGGAGCTTTGCGACCGGATAGCCAGAGCTCCCTTTGATGAGCGTCTTAGCGTTACCGGCTTGCTGCTTGCTAAGCTGAGAGAGGGCTTTAAGGAGCTGCGGATTAAAAATCAGGTGATGGAGCTGCTTATGGAACAGCTTAAGGAGTACCGGCAGGAGCTGGAGGGGGTTCAGAAAGTCTCTTTGGAAGAGCAGGCTGGGCAGAGCTACAGGCTTGAGAAAATGTCAGGAAGGCCCGGAGCTGTAATGGAGGAGCTGAGAGCCCGGCTGGAAGCTCAGCGCGTTTTCAGGAAAAAGCAGGGGCTTTTGGACAAGAGGAAGGAACAGCTTTTAAGGCAGGTAGAGGCTGCCTTAGAGGACTATGCAAAAGCGCTTACAGCTATGTCTCTTACGGATAAAGAGGAAATCTGGCAGTGGGTGCGGAACCGGTTTATGGAAGAAAGCGACCGGTACGAGGATATGAAGGGACGCTGCGGACGCCGGTTGGAGCATGCCTTTGACTTTATGGAGACGGCCTTTGGAAACAGCCAGGAGATGGTGATTTTTATGACAGAGCTGAATACGGGGGAGGCCTCCATTCAGTTTCTCAGTGAATATGAATGTGAGCGGTATTACCACTATAATAAAGAGCTGCTGTTTGATCAGCAGGAACAGAGGCTTAGCAGGAGGCTGGGGTAGAGCTGGCAATAAGAAATGCCGGAATGCCCCCGGTGACGGATGTTTTGTCAGGTGAACCGTCCTGATGACTTTGGGAAACTGATGAGACAGGGCCTGCTGCGGAACGGTTAGCCCAGGGAACCTTATTTTAATTACAGTTTAGGAGGGGAGAACGGAAAAGCGTTTCTTATAGATGTAGTGTGTAGTATATAGAGAAAGAGCAGGATGATTAGTATGAAGATTACGTATATCCATCATAGCAGCTTTATGGTAGAAATGGCGGAGGAGGTTCTGCTGTTTGATTATTTTCAGGGGGAGGTATCCTTGCCCCGGTCTGGTAAGCCGGTGTTTATATTCGCCAGTCACAGACATGGGGATCATTTTTCGCAGAATATTTTCAAGCTGGCCTACAGCGGCCAGGAGGCATACTATGTTCTTTCCGATGATATAGGGCGCGGGCAAGTTCCGGAGAGTCTTCAGGAACGGACGGTATTTATAGGGCCAGGTCAGAAGGCAGAGCTAGAGAATGGAGCGGGCAGGAGGCTGGAAATAGAGACTTATAAGTCCACGGACAAGGGTGTCGCGTTTTTAGTGACAGTGGAAGGAAGGACCATATACCATGCCGGGGATTTGAATAACTGGGTGTGGGATGGTGAGCCTGAGGCGGATAACCGACGAATGAGCGAGCGCTTTCACAGGGAGTTGGGCAAGCTGGCGGGCCGTCATATTGATGTGGCGTTTATGCTGATCGATCCCAGGCAGGGGAACTCCTTTCATCTGGGAATGGATGACTTTATGCGGCGCGTAGGAGCCGATGTGGTGTTTCCGATGCATTTTTGGGGAGATTTTCAGGCTGTTGACAGATTTAAGGCTCTGCCTGCAGCGGAGGGATATAAGGATAAAATACAGGAAATCCGGTACGAAGGACAATGCTTTACAGTATGAAGAACAGACAAAGAGAGGACAGGGATATGATATGGATTCGCAATGGCCGCGTTATAGACCCGGCTTCAGGGAGAGATGAAAAAGCGGATGTTTGGCTGGCTGAGGGGCGTATAGTAAAAATCATAGCCTCCGGCAGCAGGAGGGAGGGGGAGATGACCGGGGGGCTTCCGTCAGAAACGGGAAGGGAGCTTCAGGTGATTGACGCAAAAGGTCTCACCGTCGCGCCGGGGCTTGTGGACGTCCATGTACACTTCCGGGATCCGGGGCTAACCTACAAGGAAGACATACAGACCGGCTCAAAGGCAGCTGCAAGGGGAGGCTTTACCACGGTGGTTTGCATGGCAAATACTAAGCCTGTTGTAGACAACCCGGAGACGCTTGGATATGTGCTGGAGGAAGGTAAAAAGACTGGTATCCATGTATTAAGCTGTGCGGCTGTGTCCAGGGGCTTTCAGGGAAAAGAGCTGACTGATATGGAGGGACTTTTGAAGGCCGGGGCAGCGGGATTTACGGATGATGGGAGCCCTCTCATGGACGGGGAATTTGTAAGAGCCGCTATGAAAGAAGCCGCAAGGTTGGGAGCGGTTCTCAGCTTCCATGAAGAGGATAAGTCCTATATAAAGGAAAATGGAATCAATCATGGAGCCATATCAGAGGCTCTGGGCATCTATGGCTCGCCGGCTGTGGCAGAGGAGTCCCTGGTAGCAAGAGACTGTGAGCTTGCTCTGGAAACAGGAGCGGTAATTGATGTGCAGCATATAAGCTCTGGAGGGGCCGTCGATATAGTGCGTCGGGCAAAAGGCCGGGGCGCCCATGTATGGGCAGAGGTGACGCCTCATCATATTGCGCTTACAGAGGAAGCTGTGTTAAAGTACGGGACTCTGGCTAAGATGAATCCGCCCTTAAGAACCGCTGGGGATCGCGACAAGCTCATAGAGGGTCTTAAGGACGGTACCATAGATATGATAGCGACTGACCATGCGCCTCATAGCCCACAGGAGAAGGCAAAGCCTCTCACAGAAGCTCCCAGCGGTATTCTGGGCTTGGAGACAGCCCTGGCCGTTTCGCTGACAAAGCTGGTAAAGCCTGGTCATCTGACTCTTTGCCAGCTTATGGAGAAGATGAGCTTAAACCCGGCCAGACTATATAAGCTGGATTGCGGACGGCTTCAGGAGGGAGCTCCGGGGGATATTGTAATATTTGATGAGAACAGGGAGTGGACAGTGTCTGAATTTGCCTCTAAGTCGAGGAACAGCCCCTTCCTTGGAGAGATGCTGACCGGGAAGGTGATGTATACGATCTGTGGGGGTAAAGTGGTTTGGATGAATTGATGGGGGATAAATTTTATCCAGTTTCTCTTTACACATTTACTTTAGTATGCTAATATGATAGAGTGTCAAACCTATGGGAGGTGAATATAGGCACAGGCTTAAGCGGTCATTGGAAACCCGCTGGATGTTAATTAAGAGGAGGAAGAGTATATAATGAAGAAACGAATCGTAGGTATAGCTATGGCGGCAGTAGTAGTGGCGGCATCACTGGCAGGCTGCGGCGGTGGATCGGCTGAGACGAAGGCGGCAACTGGTACAGCGGCAGCGGAGGCTGATACCTCAGCAGCGGAGAGGGATACAGCAGCAGCTTCGGAGACAGCGGCAGCTGGCGGGGGAGAAACCTTGATCGTAGGCTTTGACGCGGATTTCCCGCCCATGGGCTTTATGGACTCCGACGGAGCGTATACAGGTTTTGACCTGGAGCTGGCACAGGAGGCTGCCAAGCGTTTGGGCTTGGAATATGTGGCTCAGCCAATTTCCTGGGACGCCAAGGATATGGAGCTTGAGACAGGAAATATCGACTGTATCTGGAATGGGTTTACCATTACAGGACGGGAGGATGACTATGAATGGACGGAAGCCTATATGGCTAACACACAGGTGTTTGTAGTGGCCAGGGATTCTGGTATTAAAAGTCAGGCGGATCTGGCAGGAAAGGTTGTGGAATGCCAGGTGGATTCCTCGGCAGAGGCGGCTTTGAAGGCAGCGCCGGAATTAACCGCGACTTTTAAGGAGCTTCTCACAACCGCTGATTATAACAGCGCGTTTATGGATCTGGAGCAGGGGGCGGTGGACGCCATTGCTATGGATGTAATTGTGGCAGGCTATCAGATTCAGCAGAGAAACGCGGATATGGTGATTCTGGAAGATTCTCTTTCAGCTGAGGAATACGGCGTGGGCTTTAAAAAGGGTAATACAGAGCTGAGAGACAAGGTTCAGGCTGCCCTGGAGGAAATGGCTGCAGATGGCACTCTCAAGGCTATTTCAGAGAAATGGTTCGGAGAGGATGTTACCACCATTGGAAGGTAGGCGTCCTGCTGTGGGAGGCTAAGTGGAGACATAGATTGAAAGCCGTTGCAAAAGGTGCCCGTTCTGTCTGGATTTTGGCAGAGAAAGGCGCCTGCCGCAGCGGCTTTCCCTGTTGGAAGAAATTAAGTACACAAAAGGATAGAAGGCGGGTAGGGCTTATGGAGAAAATGACAATTCAGCAGATGGTAGTACAGTTGGCGGGAGGAATGGGAGTAAGCATACAGATTTTTGTGGTGACGCTCTTGTTTTCTTTGCCTTTGGGATTGGCGGTAGCCTTTGGGCGCATGTCCAGGAATAAGCTTCTTCAGACGATTGTTAAGGTTTATATATCCATTATGAGAGGCACGCCGCTGATGCTGCAGCTAATGGTCGTGTATTTTGGGCCTTATTATCTTTTTAGGATTCGTGTAGGCAGCGGCTACCGCCTGTGGGCGGCCTTTATCGGATTTGTGCTCAACTATGCCGCCTACTTTGCGGAAATTTACAGAAGCGGTATCCAGTCTATGCCGGAAGGCCAGTATGAGGCTGCCAGGGTGCTGGGCTACAGTAAGCTGCAGACCTTTTTCAAGATTATTCTTCCTCAGGTTGTCAAACGGATTCTTCCCTCTGTGACCAATGAGGTAATTACCCTTGTAAAGGATACCTCACTGGCCTTCACCTTAAGCGTAGTAGAAATGTTCTTTATCGCAAAGGCGCTGGCGGCATCCCAGACTAGTGTCATTCCCCTTGTGGCAGCCGGCGTGTTCTATTATGTGTTCAATTTAGTGGTAGCCATGGGGATGGAATGGGTAGAAAAAAGACTTGCATATTACCAGTAGAGTCAGGAGGATTGGGGATTATGAAGCTGTTAGAATTAAAGCATGTAGAAAAGTCGTTTGGTGAGCTGGCAGTCATTAAGAATATCTCCCTTGAAGTGGAGGAAGGGGAGATTGTTTCTATCATTGGCCCCTCCGGCTCCGGCAAATCCACCCTTCTGCGGTGCGCCACCCTGCTGGAAGCAATCGACAGCGGCGAGATTCTCTATCTGGGCCAGAAGGCGGTCTGGAGTGAAGGGCAGGGAAGGCTGCGCTATGCAGGGAAAAAGGAGCTGAAACATATTCAAAGCCAGTATGGGTTGGTGTTTCAGAATTTCAATCTATTCCCTCATTTTTCCGTTATGAAGAATATAACTGACGCTCCCATCCATGTTCAGAAGAGGGATAGGGAGACGGTGTACAGGGAAGCCAGGGAGCTTCTTAAGAAAATGGGGCTGGAGGATAAGGAGGAGGCGTTCCCCTGTCAGCTTTCCGGCGGTCAGTGTCAGCGGGTGGCCATTGCAAGAGCCCTGGCCCTCCATCCGAACATTTTATTCTTTGACGAACCCACCTCGGCTTTGGATCCGGAACTTACAGGGGAGGTTCTAAAAGTGATCCGATCTTTGGCAGAGCTTCATATAGCCATGGTGATCGTGACCCATGAGATGGCCTTTGCCAAGGATATATCCAATCGCGTTATCTTCATGGCTGATGGAGTAATCGTAGAGGAGGGAACTCCTGAAGCGGTTTTTGCCTCCGGCAATGAGAGAACTCAGGCATTCCTGGGACGATACGGGGCGCTGCTGTAACAGACGGTGCCTGGGAAACCGGAAACAGCCTGGCATTGCGAAGGCGTTGGAGGGAACAGCCTTGTTTCCGGTTTATTGTAAATGAATCCTGGCTATACTGGTAAGAAAAAGGAACGGTATGGCTATGGATTTATCTCCCGAATTTAAAAAACTTATTGCTCTTATGTATCTGATTCACCTTCCTGGGATTCTATGGACGAAGCGTAAGGGGCCTTTTCCTCCAAACTAGTAGCATTTGGAGCAGCGGGTGTATCCCTTGGCCAGTGCGTCTGATAAGGACAGTTGAGTCGCCTTATCTGGATTCATCCGGCCACAATTAGGAATGGAGTGATATTTTTTTCCTGTTGCTGGTATCCATACGGTAGCTGTGACGGGAAGGGACGCCGCTTCTGTTTGAGCTGACTGTGGGATAGCGGTTTTTGCCGGTGTGACTTGTGTCTGGACGATGCCGTTTACTGTAAGAGCGCCGTTGGCATTCACTGTACTGCCGTCGGGGGTAGTGGTATTTGTCAGACAATATCCATCCGCATCAAAGTAATAGTTTTCTGAAATACCGTCCCCGTTCCCGTCAATCCACTGCCATGTATTCTCTGGATACGTTCCGTCATCGTTTTGATACCACCATCCCGTGGAATCGCTTTGCCATGTTCCTGCCAAAGCTGTACTGCTGAATGCCGCCGATAGTGAAAGTACAGTTAGTAATAGTCTGGTTTTCCTCATACATAATTCCTCCTTAGTATTGGTTGTGCTCACCTTTGCGTATAGTATAAAACGTAAAAATGATAAAAGCAACAGGAGGGAGGGATATAAGAGCTTTTTTATTTTCCGGAGGACTTTGTCCTCCGGAAGCTGAAAGGGTCTTTACATGCAATCCGTGAGCAGCGGAAGGATGGAATCCAGCTTTGCCTTTAATACTCCCTCAAGTGTGGTAATCTGTTCTAAAGTGGCTTGTACAGATGTGTCGATGGCAAGTAGGGTTTCGATATCGCTGTATGCAGATACCACTTTATTTATTTTAGCACATTCTGCGTTTAATATGCAGGCAAGGGCATCCTCCTGATGTGCTATGGAGGTAGCAATACTTAAAATAACAGGGCAAGGGCAGCTCCTTGGACAGGTTGATGAACAATAGCTAATTTCTTTTTGATTCATTATAGTCTCTCCTTTCGATTATGCGGTAACATAGTTGATTGTGAAAGCAGCTTGTATTTAGTATGAAGCCGGAGCGGCTTCTATACAAAGTTGGTAAATCTCATCGGATAGCTTCACAACCATCTAAGTAATAATAATATATGGACGAGATAAAAAAGTGTGACAAGCCAGCGGATCGCCTGATGACAACGAGCGGTAGATGCTTAAATTAGGCTGAAGGGATGGGGAATATAATCTGGGAAAGGATTATAAAAAGGAGCCGCAAAAGCGGCTCCCATCTATATTATCTCCAGGGCCAGTTACGGTCGTCGCGTCTGTCCCAACGGTCGTCGCGTCTGTCCCAACGGTCGTCACGTCTGTCCCAACGGTCGTCACGTCTGTCCCGGCGGTCGTCACGTCTATCCCGGCGGTCACGGTCACAGCGGCAGGGCGGGAAAAAGGGGCAGCCAGGTCTGCAGCGGCGGTTCTGGAAGAATGGTTCGAAATTATCAGGCATAGGTTTACCTCCTTTAGCATTTATCAATGGGATTGTTAATCAAAGAAGCCACTCTAAATTCGTGGACGTGGTCATCATCCATGGTTGTGAAGGCATTGGCAAAGTGAACGTGTCTGCCATCACCCACGGGTATAGCAGGAGAGGATACCCCGCTAAATTCATGAATGTGCCCGTCATAGGAATCCGTACGGAAGGTTATTCTATGAACATGGCTCCCCATAAAGGGTCTGGCCTCACCGGATACAGTTGCGAAGCGGTGATTATGAGGGTCTTCGCAGCGTTCGGCAATTAGAGTGCTCCCTACGATCTCGTGTACATGCTGCATGTCGAAATCGTTAAGATTCATTTCATCCATGTTTGTTTGCTCCTTTCTTGTGGTTTAATATAGACTATGAGCATAAGGATGAATGTGTGACAAGCCATGGGGAAGATTGCGTGTTCACTATCTAGCAGATACATGAATTAATAAAAGCTTAAGGGGAATTTCGTTGAATATTCTTCTGGTTAATGATAAGCTGTTTAGAGAAGCAATGGTGTGAAAACCGTGTATGGAAATTTATGCCTTTTTATAAAACAGAGTTGATTTACTGATGATACAAGTCTGGATTTGCTTAAATATATCACTATCAGTACTAAAAGCAATTTGGTAAATAGTCAAGAGTTATTTTGAAAAGATTTTTATCCAAAAGG
>ERZ773217.103-NODE-103-length-75631-cov-9.648870_pt1 | contig 75631 bp, 78 predicted proteins | sample MGYA00580995_ERZ773217 | MGnify/ENA primary metagenome ERZ773217 (study PRJEB29015, sample SAMEA2737772) | human gut metagenome | biome: human gut; feature: human-associated habitat; material: faeces | place: China | collected 2012 ...
CCGCTTTCAGAGGTATATCCGGTACTCTACATAGACGCCATCCATTACTCGGTTCGTGATAATGGGGTGATCCGCAAGCTTGCGGCCTATGTGATTCTTGGCATCAATCAGGATGGGTACAAAGAAGTCTTGACCATAGAGGTTGGCGAAAACGAAAGCTCTAAATACTGGCTGTCTGTACTAAATGGCTTAAAGAACCGGGGAGTGAAAGATATCCTGATTCTCTGTGCAGATGGGCTCAGAGGCATCAAAGAGGCAATCGCCGCAGCGTATCCAAAGACGGAATATCAACGCTGTATCGTCCATCAGGTCAGAAATACCATGAGATATGTGGCGGATAAGGATAGAAAGCCCTTCTGTACGGATTTGAAGACTATTTATCAGGCACCCACAGAAGAAAAGGCATTGGAAGCCCTAGAGCGTGTTACTGAAAAATGGAGCGAAACATATCCGAATTCCATGAAAAGCTGGAAACTCAACTGGGATGCCATTTCTCCGATGCTCAAGTTTTCAGCGACTGTCCGAAAGGTTATTTATACGACTAATGCCATTGAAAGCCTGAATGCAGCATACCGGAAATTGAACCGTCAGCGCAGTGTTTTTCCAAGTGACACAGCATTGCTGAAATCCCTCTATTTGTCCACCTTTGAAGCAACGAAAAAATGGAGTATGCCCATTCGGAACTGGGGACAGGTCTATGATGAACTGAGCATCATGTACGAGGGACGTCTACCTGAATAAGCATAAAAAAGCTTTTTCGCACGGGCGGCAGAATCTGCCTGTCCTTGACATGCACCGGCATGTGCTGTTATATATATAACAAGGGCTGGAAGCTCAGCAGAGAGCCTTCAGCCCAGTTCTTATCATAGAAGATCAATATTTACAGACTTTTCTTCACACACTCAAGATTGATTTAACCTTGGAATATGCCCTGATATTCGATTTTATTTTTATCCAAGTCCATCTTTGCGACAATCTTTTGCGGTTGACTGTCTATATATTTTTTAATTAGGGTGCAGTCGATTTTATGCCCTCCGTTATCAAATAAATGTACACATACTATCACTTGCGGAACAACTCATCCAATATTTTTCCGTCCTTGTTCTTCCATTCGACCCAACCATTTGTGCTACCGCCAAGAACGAACATGGCAGCAGAGCTGGGAGAGGTAAAGGAAACAGATACATTCAACTTGTGCTTACCATCAATGTCAGAAATATTACCGTTTTGAATTGCAATCTGCCGCTGTTTTTCAACGTTGTGGGAGTGGCATCTACGACTCATATCAACTTCAGAACCTTCCAGAACATCAAATTTTTCTCCATCGTAAACCCCAAATGCTTTAATTCCATTTCTGGTAGTGTGCAGAATATTTACTTCGTTCAACCTTGTTTTAGAATTCTCCATCTTATAGCCCTGCGTAGCCATGATGAACTTGATTTCTTCGTATACTTCTTTAATCAAGGGCAAATCTTATTCATCAATTTCGTACTTTGGATTAATTGTGTTTTCTACCTTGTACCGCTTGGATTCCGTGGCCTTATTGATGGCATAAGCTTCAAGACCGCTTATCATATCCAAGGAGAAGGTTTTGCTGTCTGCCAGGAACATAATTGCCTTATTCCAGAAATCTTTGGAACGATTGTGATCATCCAGTCTGCTTACACCGTTTCTTGTTTGACCTACATAGATCTGAGCAATCTTGTTATCGTCATTTTCGCTGATGAGGTAGAAAAATCCGGGGCGATTGATGCCAGCTAGCTTTTTGGCTTCTGAGAGCAGCGGACGAGGAATTACATAGGTAGTCATTGTAGATAAATGGCGACGAATGGATCTAATACCATCCGGCTGACCATTGTGATATATAATTTCAAGCCATATCATGAAAGTATTCCGTTATTATCGTTGTGTGAATATCAAGAAAAAGAAACTCTACGACAAGAAAGCGGTCAAGAAAGACTGGATTGAGATTTAGTTGTCAGCTACACCACAAAAGCGATTATGAACGATACCGCCATGGAACGTCTGATTGATACGCTTATGAAATTGCAAAAAAGAGAGCACCCGGCTGCCAGGAGTACTGGAGCTGCCGCAGGATAAGCCTGAAATCAGAGGCAGCTTGAAACGATCGGTCTTCTACAGATCCGGCTCATCCGCAAACCGCGTATTCACCACGGGATAGAAATCCTCTGGCCTAGAAATCAACACAGCCGCGCTATGGGCCGGCATTTCTATTGTTAATAACCCTCTCCTTACGTGGTACATCATAATTCCCGCGTTGTATCCCTCCTCCACAGTAAGCATAGGTCTTCCCAATACCATATCATCTGTGATTCCCAGCTGCCACACTGGAACCTCCACCCTACGGCTGTCCGGACTGTTGCTGACAATTACTACGCCATGGTACTGCCTGTACATACGGCCATATGCGATCAGGTGATGCTCTGCCAGAAGAGGCTTTATAGAGCCCAGCCGGAAAACGGGAAGCCTCTTGTGTATTCCCGCCATATACCGGTGGAACTCAATCAGCTCCAAATTCTCATGCCCCCATGGATAGGTTCTCCGGCTGTCCGGGTCCGTCCAGCCGCATACCCCAGCCTCGTCCCCATAATACAGAGTTGGCGCACCCGGCCAGGTCATCTGAATCACCACGGCCTCACGAAGCACACAGAGCTTTACATTTTCCTCCGCCTGTCTGCCCCCCATGGTTCCTATTCTTCCCACTGTCTGATTGGTTCTTGTAAGGAACCGGGAATGGTCATGGTTGGACAACTGATTCATGGCTGTCATGACCGTATTGGTCTGCATCCGGCTCATATGGTAGCTCATAGCATTAAAAAAGGCTTCCCCATCTCCCCAGAGACTGTCATTATAGCTGTCACTGTGCTTTTCCATTCCTGTCAGAAACCAGGTCAACGGCTCCATAAATGCATCGTAATTCATGATGGAATCCCACTGGTCTCCCTCCAGCCAGGGAGCCGGATCTCCATAGTGCTCCGCCAAAATCAGAACATCTGGATTCACCGCTTTAACCGCCCTGCGAAACTCCCTCCAGAATTCATGATTATACTCAGCCGTATGGCCCAGATCCGCAGCTACATCCAGTCTCCAGCCATCTACCGAGTATGGAGGCGAAATCCATTTCCTGGCTATATGCAACACATATTCCACCAGCTTTTCCGAATTTTCATAATTCAGCTTTGGCAGGGTATCGTGCCCCCACCATCCGTCATAGGTTCGATTATCAGGCCAGGCCCCCTGGCTCTCATCATGGAAACGAAAAAAGCCGCGGTAAGGACTGTCTCCTGACTCATAGGCTCCTGGCTCATAATCCCCAGCGCGGCGGTAAATCCCCTCCACATCCAACCATTTATTAAAGGAACCGCAGTGATTAAACACGCCGTCCAGAATGATCCGCATCCCTCTCCTATGGATTTCCTCTACAAACCTGGCAAACAAATCATCGCTGGCCTTCAGATTATCCTTTCCCGCACTGCGTACCACATATTTCTCCGCTTTTTCATTATCCACGGCATTTTCATCCACCAGACAGCCCCCATCCCTTATGATTCTTCCAAAATGAGGGTCAATATGCTCATAGTCCTGACAATCATACTTATGGTTGGAAGGTGATACGAAAACAGGATTCAGGTAAATAACCTCCACACCCAGACTCTTGATGTAATCCAGCTTATCCCATACTCCCTGTATATCTCCGCCATAAAAGCAGCCCACATCCATGGCAGAGGGAAGTTTATTCCAGTCCTCTATGTGCTGTACCGGCCTGCCGATATAAACATACTCGCAGGTTTCCACATCATTGTTTGTATCTCCGTTGCAAAACCGATCCACAAAGATCTGATACATAATCGCACCCTTGGCCCAGTCCGGTGTATGAAAGCCTGGGGTTATTTTAAAATCAAAACAAGCCTGGCTGTCCATGGTTGCTCCAAGCCTGTTAAACAGACAGACATCCTGTCCGGCCTCAACCTTAAAGTGATAACGTACCTGTTCAGTGCCTGCTGTAATCTTATACTCATAATAATCAAACAACTGGTCAGACTCCGCCTTAGTCATCTCAGCCTGGGTATTGTCCGTCACATAGTATACATGCTCAGCATTGCCCCTGGCTGTCCTCATACGAATTTTTACATCCTGATAAGCATCTGGCTCCATCGGACATCTGTAATCCTCCATCTCAGAAGAAAAAAGAGCGTCTCTGTTAATCAATCCTTTTATATTGTCTCCCACGGCTGATATCCTTTTCTGTGTTTAGTCAACTATCCACGACCTAAAGGTCTGGAAACTTTTATTCAGGGTCATTGAACTGCCAAAATGCAGATACATTGCGGTCTTTCGTCATAACAGGCTCTGCAGCATTGCGAACAACGGTCAGGCCCTCTAAGGCTATGAGATTATCGCTATGGAAACAGACAAAGACCACCTTGATTTTCTGTTAAGCTACGATACTACTGACAGAGTACGCAACATTGTTAAGCCTGTTAAGCAGGAAACTGCACACCATCTATGGAAGAAATATCCTGGTTTCTTGCCGGAACAATACTGGAAGAAGAACATCTTTTGGTCTTACGGATATTTTGCCTGTAGCATATGGGAAGAATCATCTGCAGCCATAGAAGGATATATTGTAAGCCAAGGTTATCTTTCTCAGAGGACTCCAACACACTCAACTGGCTAACGTCATTAAATTGAAAAGCCTGGCGGGGTAGCCAGACTTTTCAGGAGAAGGTATTTCGTTTCTTATGGGGTGTAGCAAAAACTATATAATGTATTGGGGGGGTTACGTCTATTATAATAGCACAGGACAGATAAAAAGTGTGCACAAAGATAAAAAATTTTACGCACACTTTATAGTCAAAAATAACAATCCTGTTAGGAAGCCGGTGTAAATAAAGCCTCAAATTCCTGCTGGTTAATCTTTTCCTTCTCTATCAAAAGATCCGCGCAGGCGTGAAGCACATAATCATATTCCTTGATAATACTCCTGGCCTTCGTATAGCATTCATCAATAATCCGTTTTACCTCGCTGTCAATGGTGTCTGCCACCTCATTGCCGTAAGATTTGGTATGTGCCAGATCGCGGCCAATGAATACCTCATTTTCATCCCCGCCATACTGGATCATGCCTACCTTGTCAGACATGCCGTACTGAGTCACCATGGCTCTTGCAATCTGGGTTGCCTGCTTTATATCCTGGGAAGCGCCGGTGGTAATATCATCAAATACCAGCTCCTCCGCAATTCTGCCGCCCAGATCCACCATAATATGCTGCATCATACGCCCCTTTGTGTTAAAGGTCTCATCCTTCTCAGGCAACGGCATGGTATAGCCAGCTGCTCCCACACCTGTAGGAATAATAGAAACCGTATGAACCGGCCCAACCTCAGGCAGAACATGGAACAAAATGGCGTGACCTGCCTCATGATAAGCAGTGATCCGCTTATCCTTATCAGAAATTACCTTGCTGCGCTTTTCAGCTCCGATTCCCACCTTCACAAAGGCACGGTCAATGTCACTCTGCTTAATAAATCTGCGGTTCTCCCTGGCTGACAGGATAGCAGCCTCATTCATCAGATTCTCCAGATCCGCTCCTGTAAAGCCAGAGGTGGTCTGAGCCACTCTGTGAAGATCCACATCCTCGCTGAGGGGCTTTTCCTTGGAATGAACCTTTAAAATATCCTCACGTCCTTTTACATCCGGGCGCCCTACCGCTACCTTCCGATCAAACCGTCCCGGACGGAGAATAGCCGGATCCAAAATATCCACACGGTTAGTGGCAGCCATTACGATAATTCCTTCATTCACTCCAAAACCATCCATCTCCACCAGAAGCTGGTTTAGTGTCTGCTCTCTCTCATCATGACCACCGCCCATACCCGTTCCTCTGCGGCGGGCAACTGCGTCAATCTCATCAATAAATACAATGCAGGGGGAATTTTTCTTGGCGTCCTCAAACAGATCCCGGACTCTGGAAGCGCCCACGCCTACAAACATTTCCACAAAGTCGGAGCCTGAGATAGAAAAGAAGGGAACCCCCGCCTCACCGGCTACCGCCTTAGCAAGAAGGGTTTTACCAGTTCCGGGAGGCCCTACCAAAAGCAGTCCCTTAGGGATTCTGGCCCCCACGCTGGTGTATTTCTGGGGATTTTTAAGGAAGTCCACTACCTCCTCCAGCTCCTCCTTTTCTTCAACCAGCCCTGCCACATTTCCAAAATTCACCTTGCTGTCCCGGCTCATTCGAGCCCGGCTTTTTCCAAAATTCATCATCCTGGCATTGGCTCCGCCCCCGCTGGCATTGCGGTTCATTACCATGATAATGATCACCACTACAATGATGGAAAGCGCAAAGGGCAGGATAATCGTCACCAGATAATTCTCCTGGGGAACATCTAATACCGTATATTCCGTATTATGATCGTTTAAAAGCTTCTCCGTATCCTTTACATCTGTAACATAAAGACGCTTCACCTCGCCAGTTGCCAGCGTCACCGCCACTTCTCCCGTAGGAGTTTGAGGATTCTGGCGAATGACCGCTTCCGCCACCTGGCCATTTTCCAGCATCGCGATAAAATCCTGATTGCTGACCTTATCCGCCTGTCTTGCATAGGGCAGCCGCACTGCCGTGACGATTAAAATCAGCATCAGGAGAATAAATATAAAACCTCTGAATGTCTGCTGCTGTCTCAACAAATTGCCTCCTTAGACCTTACTTTTCTGTTTATTTACCAACCAGCTCCACCACTCCGATATAGGGCAGGTTACGGTATTTCTGGTCATAGTCAAGACCATATCCCACCACAAATTCATCTGGTATGGTAAAGCAGGTATATTTCACTGTCACCTGCTTCTTTACCCGTCGCTCCGGCTTATCCAAAAGCGTACACAGGGTTATGCTCTTTGGCCCTCTCTGCTTGAGAACCTCAATTAAATAGGCCAGGGTTCTACCAGAATCAATGATGTCCTCCACGATGAGTACATCCTTTCCCTCCAAAGGTTCATCCAAATCCTTTACAATCCGCACCACACCGCTGGACTCCGTCCCTGCCCCATAGCTGGAAACAGACATAAAATCCATAGATACGGGCACAGTCAGCCTTTTTGCCAGCTCACAGGTAAAGAAAACCCCGCCCTTTAAAATACAGATAAGGTGAATCTCCCTGCCTGCATAATCCTCACTGATTTGTGCCGCTACTTCATTGATGCGTCTATCAACCTCCTCCTCTGTCAGCAATACATGAATTTTATCTGCCATCCTCTTATCCTCCGTTATTATTGTTTACTTCTTTAGCCGGGTAAATGGCGCAGGCCTCAAATATACGCTTTGTATCTGCCTCTATCTTATAGAACTGGCTGATACGGTAGCCCATAATCCACATCACATGGCTCCCATCTGCCAGAAGAGGAATCTCATCCCGCATCTGTCTGGGTATTTTTTCATCAATCATAAACCGCTTTACTGTCTTGGTTTTTCCGTCTGACAGAGTAATAAAATCCCCTGTTTGCCTGGTTCGCACCACGGGCGTATCTTTTATTTTATCATAGTCGAACCATTTCGTATACATTTTTTTCGGAAATTCTGCTCCTTTTTCACAAGAAAATATCCTGGTCTTTACCTGGGGGCATATGAAGCCGCGCTGCTTCCCCTCGAAAAAAGAGAACCCCAGGAATACTCCCTCATATTCTTTCCTGGCAGTAAGATAGTATGGAAGCTTTACCTTCCTGCCCACAGGACGCAGAAAAAGCTCCAGAACCTGCTGCACATGGCGCTCTCCCAGGTTCCTGGCATGCCCGGAAAGGGTTTTTAAAAGCTCCAGGACAATATAGGAGCGGATAATCTCCGGCTGGGCGAGGAACTCCTTTGCAGGGATCAAAATCCCCTCTGCCCCAGCGTCTCCGGCCTCCCCCAAACTCTCTGTATTCAGTTTCTGGCTCTGCCCTCCATCAAAAGAAGCCCTTACAGGTACAGCAGGCTCTCCCCCTCTCACATAGCGTTTAATCCACAGATCGGCCTGCTCCCTCAGGTATTGATCCGCCTGGTCCGCCAGCCGTCCCAGACGCAGTATATTTCCTACTGCGCCTTGGTTTACCTCACTCTCGATCTGGGGCAGAATCCTGCTTCGAATACGGTTACGGGTATAACAGCCTTCGCTGTTGGTAGAATCTTCCACAAAGGAAAGCCCCTTTTCGGACAGCCACTGAAGAATCTCCCCCCTCGGTTCGTCCAGCAGCGGACGGATAATTCTTCCCCTTACATAAGGGATACCTCGAAGGCCATGAAGCCCGCTTCCCCGAAACATATTATGGAGAATCGTCTCCGCCTGGTCATCCCTTTGGTGGGCCACAGCCACCCGTACCAGGCCCGGTCCTTCCTCCGGCTCTTCTTCCTCCCAGGCCGCCGCCTCCCGCTCAAAAGCCTCATACCGTAGATACCTGCCCGCTTCTTCCTCAGACATCCCTTTTTCCTCTGCCAGTTTTCTCACATCCACTCTTATGATATGACAGGGGACACCCAAGGCGGAACATAGCTCAGAAACGAATTCCGCGTCTCTGTCTGCCTCCCCCTCTCGAAGCCCGTGATGGACATGAACCGCCCGAAGGCAAAGCTTAAGGCTTGCACGCATCTCTTTTAACAGAGCTAAGAGGCAGACGGAATCTGCCCCTCCTGAAACTGCCGCAATAACCCGGTCTCCCGGCTCCAGCATATGATATTCCTTCACGGTTTTCCTGAACTTCGCTTCAAACCCTTCCACTTCATTCCACCTGCAAATACGCTTAATTACCAAGTCTCTCTTCCATAAACAGAGCTTTCCTTATATCCTCTCTATACTATACCCGCATTTTCCTCTCTATGCAAGACCGGCCAGGAGAAAATTCAGCTCTTTCTTCTCCACAAGCCTGCCACCAAAGCCGTCATATCATCTCTTGGGGCCGGTATGCAGGACACAGCAAACTCCAAAATCCGATCTGCCAGCTCCTGGGGCGTCATCTCCCCCAGACTTTCCAGAAACGCTCCCATAGCCTGCTCTTTATCATCTCCTGGCAGAGCGTCCAGCACCCCGTCCGTTACCATTACAACCTGATTGCCCTCCCACAGCTTTCTGGACAGCAGCACAGGCTCCACTCCATTCATCACTCCTACAGGCACCTCCCCTGCCGCCAGTATCTCCACCCCCTCCTCTCCAAGGATAAATGTAGGAACCGCTCCCAGCTTCATCACCTCAAGAACACCCGTATGAAGATCGATGCAGCTCACATCCAGAGTAGCAGGATGCTGCTCCGCCCCTGCCAGCAAAAGAACGGTATTCACCAGCTTAAGAGCCGCCCTGGTAGAAAATCCGGTTTCCAACAGCTGCTCTGTCAGCTCCACCACCTGCCTGCTCTCCCTGGAAGCAGCTTCCCCGCACCCCATACCGTCAGAAAGACTCATAACCACCTGACTTCCCTGGCTCTCACAGAAGGTATAGTTATCCCCGGAGCACTTCTCGCCCTGCCTGGGAATTCTGGACGCGCCGAACAGAATCCGGTAGCCTCCGTCCTCCAGAAAGCGCACAGTTCCATACTGCCTGGTGATAATACTCCGGCTGTCCCTGGCCGGACTCCACCTGGTTCCCTTCATCACATCGCTCATAAGCTCCGCAGCGTCTCTGGCCGTAATACACCGTCCGCCGCTTGTCCTGACTGTGAGAAAGGCTTCCTTCTGTCCATTCTCATACTGGAGCAGCAAAAGCTTTCCTACTGTCATATGATAACGCCGGAACTGCTTCTTCAATATGTATTCGTACTCCGCCGAAATATCCGTAGCCTGATCGATCTGGTGGGAAAATTCCTCTAATATCACTGCCATCTCACGAAACTGGGATATCACCGCGTCTCTACTCTCCAGAAACCGGTTCTTCCAGGACAGGTTCATGGTAGCCCGTCCTAGGCTCCGGTTCAAATGTCCCAGATAGGCCTCCCGCTTTCTGCACCTGGTCTGAAACATCTTAGGCATGTCCTCAAAATCGATCCGTCCCTTTTGCTCAAAGGCTCTCAGAAGGTAATACAGATAATAACTATCTTCCTTTTCGCTGTCTGCATATAGGTTGCACTTACTGCAATCCTCGCACACTAAGGCAGCAGAGGACTGCAGTGCTGACAATCCATCCTCCCTGGTAAGCTGTCCCTGGCTCTCTATTTCGTCATCAAAGGCTTTGGCCAGCTGGCTTAAGGACTGAGCCATATCTCCCAGTCTTCTGGCAGTATAATAATTCACATCCGAATTAACCGATACTTCCTTCTTCCTTGAAAACACAAAAAATCCCTCCTCGCTTTGCGTAACATACAGTATACGCACCAGGAAGGGAAATAAATGTCGCTTTATGTACTGTTTTTCTGAAAATTATTCGCCGTTTTTCGCATTACCGGGAGGGCTTTAACAAAAGCTCATCCGGCTTTACTAGCCCCAACTTTTCCTTGGCTACTTCCTCGGCGTACTGCTTGGTCTTTACATATACTTTGTATTCCTGAAGCTCTTCGGTTCTTTTCTTTTCTAGGCCTACCTGGGAATTTAGATTTTCTTCCCTTATACGGTAGCCTTCATCAGACCGCTTTAAATCAGCCCCCTTTATATTAATAGCAATGGCAAGGCACATCACAACTAAGGTAATCCCCATAATCGCCATCCGGTTTGCCCACTTGTCACGCCTTACACGCCTCGATCTTCCATAGGATTTCATCTATCACTCACCAGTTCTTCCCGACTTCTGTCTCTGCTCCTTGTCCATTGGATTCTTCTTACATTTCATTTTAAAGCATTTTCCAAGCATTTTCAAGCACTTAAAAAAAAATCTGCTGACCAGGCGGTCATATAAAAGCATGCCTCCGAACACTCCTATAATCACATAGGCTCTGAATACTCCGTCATTTTGTTCATACAGAAGGATAAATGTCACAAAACCTGCATAAAGCCAATACAGAAAATCCTCCAGCCCTGTCCAAAAAGAGCCGTGTCTGATAATCAGACGGAATACCCGCAGCGTATCATAGGCCAGCATCAGCCAGGCCCCTGTTATCAAACTCAGCACCATCAGCCAGCCTTCATACTGAATCCTGACGCTCATATTCTGAAACTCCTCCTTATGAACACTTAATGACTTTTAACGGACGGCATTTCATAGCTTTGCACAACAGGTCATGATGTGCCTTTGCCGCCTCTGCCTTAAAGCTTTGCTTCCATTCACTACTTAAATAAGCGTGTAAACAAGGACTCGCCTGATTTTCTCAAAGCCTCGTTAGAGCTATACACCATACTATCAATGGTTCCTTCAATATCCACCTCACCTTTTTCCAGAGTTAGACGGCTGACATGAAGCTCTTTTCCTTTAATCGTCAAAAGCCCCATATCCGTGTCCAGAACAACGGCATTTTCATCAAAAGATACCACATCACAGATACCTGTTATATTTCCCACAGACCGGTTCTGCAATATAAGCTTATGCTGGCGGCTGCCTCCGATTTTTTCTTCCATGCAAAAACCTCCCCATATATCTAACCTAAGTTAAATATATGGGGAGGTTGGCCATTCTATGACTTTTAATTGAACTTCAGTCTCAAATATAACGGTAAAGCTCCTTGGCCTCATCCTTCTTCACAGTCTCCTGCACCTCCAGAACCTCCACTCTCACAGCTTTGGTCCCAAACTGAATTTCAATGATATCACCAGGCTTTACATTAAGGGATGCCTTGGCCAACTTGTCATTCACCAGCACGCGTCCGGCATCGCAGGCCTCATTCGCTACTGTTCTGCGTTTAATTAAGCGGGAAACCTTCAGAAATTTATCCAATCTCATGGATTATTTGTTAACCTCATCCTTTAAAGCCTTGCCAGCTTTGAATTTTGGAGTCTTGGAAGCAGCAATCACCATTGTGTCTCCGGTTTTGGGATTTCTTCCCTCTCTTGCCGCTCTCTCAGCTACCTCAAATGTACCAAAGCCTACCAGCTGAACCTTGCCGCCTTTAACCAGTTCTTCAGATACTGCATCAGTAAAAGCTTTAACTGCCTTCTCCGCGTCTTTCTTAGAAAGCTCTGCTTTCTCCGCTACTGCTGCGATTAATTCTGTCTTGTTCATCAAATTTTCCTCCTAAATATGGTCGGGGCAGGCCCCGGATTCGTTACCCTTTAATGTCTAGTGTACTTAATCATTTATAGCCTTTTTACTATAATTTGTCAAGGTTTTTTGGCTTTTTCCTGCATTTTTATCTGATTCCAAAGAGCCACTCCCTCCTCCACTGAATTTACCTTCATATTTCCGAAAACATGGGGATGTCTGCGCACCATTTTCCGGCATAATCCGTCAATCACCTGGCTGATGGTAAATGCCCCCTGTTCCTCCGCTATCTGGCTGTTTAACATTACCTGAAGAAGCACGTCACCCAGCTCCTCACAGAGGTTGTCCATGTCCTTATTATCCACAGCCTCAAACACCTCTCCGGCCTCCTCGGCCAGGCATTTTTTAAGACTTTCAAAGGTCTGCTCCCTGTCCCAGGGGCAGCCATCCTCAGAACGCAGCCTGGCAATAATCCTTCGAAGATCATCAAACGTATACATAGGAACCTCTCCCTTCACCCCCTGACCTTCGTCCTCTTAATTACCTTCAATCTGGTAAATTCCTCTCTCTCCTTTTCCTCCAGGGCATTGGAAATGGATTTACTTAACTCTGTATAATGAGGAATCGTAATATTTTTCAGGGCATTGGCCCGCTTCTGTGTTTTTTTTATGGAATTAGCCAGGCGGTAGGCAGAATTTTCCACCATAGACAGCCTTATGGTCAGCTCCTTTACTTTCTCAAAATGATATCTGGCCTCGTCCAGGGACTCGGTAGTGTTGTAAAAGCCATAAGTTAGCGTCATAGGCTGCTCTTCATGCTGCACCAGGGGAATCTCCGTTCCCATAATGCTTCTGGCTTTAATTCTTACCCGCTTATCCACAGGTACAGAAGCGCCGATTTCCTGAACATAATGAATACCCAGCTCAATGTTAGCATTTTGAAGGGCTGCATAGGCTGCCTTAAAGGTGGTATCAATCTCCGACTGAATACCCTTGGCCTCGTCTATCAGGCTCATCAGCTCTCGAATTAAGATATTCCGCTTTTTGTCCATAAGCCCATAGCCCATATTGGCCAGTTTTAGGGAATTCCTGGCCAGTATAAGGTTGCCCTTTGTAGGAAACGTATTCGGATCCATTTACATCCTCCTTCATAATGCGCAGGCTGCGGCCTCTCTTGCCACCCGCCCGCGATGCATGTCACTGGCTCTTAGCGGGCGTCTCTTGACCGCTTAGTGCAGTGACTCCCCCTCCTGCTCCGGCTTATAATACTGATCCAAAATCTTAGTATCTATACGATCCAGCTCTGCTCTGGGCATCATCCCCAGCAGTCTCCAGCCGATGTCCAGAGTTTCCAGAACCGTCCGGTTCTCATGGGGAGACTGGCCCACGAACTGCTCCTCAAAGGCCCTTCCAAACTCCAGGTACTTCTTATCAATGGGCGACAGCTCATCTTCACCAATAACAGATGCCAGGGCTCTGGCGTCTCCTACCTTGGCATAGCAGGAGAAAAGCTGATTCGCCACATCCTGGTGATCCCCTCTGGTATAGCCCTCGCCGATACCATCCTTCATAAGACGGGACAGGGAAGGCAGCACATTAATAGGCGGATACACATTCTGGCCGTGTAACTGGCGATCCAGTACGATCTGACCCTCTGTTATATACCCGGTTAGGTCAGGAATGGGATGGGTAATATCATCGTTGGGCATGGTAAGAATCGGAATCTGGGTCACTGAGCCCGGCCTTCCTGCCACAATTCCCGCTCTCTCATAAAGCGAAGCCAAATCACTGTAGAGATAACCTGGAAAGCCCTTTCTGGAAGGAATTTCCCCCTTGGAGGAGGAAACCTCACGCATAGCCTCCGCATAGGAGGTCATATCCGTAAGTATAACCAAAATATGCATTCCCTTTTCAAAAGCCAGATATTCCGCTAAGGTCAGGGCTATCTTCGGCGTAATCAAACGCTCTACCACCGGATCATTTGCCAGATTTACAAACATGGCCACATGCTCCGACACACCGCTCTCCTCAAAGGTTCTTCGGAAAAAATCAGCCACATCATACTTAACGCCCATCGCCCCAAATACGATGGCAAACTTCTCGTCGGAATGTTCCCCCAGGGAAGCCTGCTGTACAATCTGGGCGGCCAACTGGTCATGGGGAAGGCCGTTTCCTGAGAAAATCGGCAGCTTCTGCCCCCGTATCAACGTAGTCAGTCCGTCGATGGCGGAGATACCGGTTCTGATATAATCCCTTGGGTACTCTCTTGTCACCGGGTTTAGGGGCTTTCCATTAATATCCAGCTTCACATCGGATATAATATCCCCCAGCTCATCTATAGGCTGTCCGATACCATTGAAGGTTCGGCCCAGCATTTCCTCCGATACCTGAATTTCCATGGGATGCCCCGTAAGCCTTGTATGGGTATTTCTCAACGCCATGCCTTCCGTACCCTCAAAGACCTGTATGATAGCCTTATCACCGTAAATTTCAATAATACGTCCGATTTTTTGGACATTGCCCCCTACAGTCATCTCCACAATCTCGTCATAAGCCCCATTCTGAACGCCCTCCAGGACGACCAAAGGGCCATTGATCTCACTTAAACCAAGATATTCTATTGCCATGCGTCCGTCCCTCCTCTATGCATTCCGCTCCATTACACGATTGTAGAATTCATCGATCAGCTTCATATATTCCTGAAACATCTGCGGCTTGTCATTCGGCACATCATATTTGATGGAAATAATTTTATCAAAAATATCCTCCTCCTTAAGGACAGACATAGGCATACCCATAGAAATCAAGGTTCTGGATCTCTTATAAAGGTACAGAATTACCTCCATCATTTTAAATTGCTTCTCCAGCGGCACACAGGTATCGTCCTTATGAAATGCATTCTGCTGCAGAAAGCCTACACGGATTACCTTGGCTATTTCCAGCACCAGCTTCTGGTCGTCCGGAAGAACATCCGCCCCAATCAGCTTTACAATCTCCATCAGGCTGCTCTCTTGGTTCAGAATTGCCATCAGGCGGTTTCTGTTATGCACAAATTTTTTATCTACATGATCCATATACCAGGGGGCCAGATCGTTTATATACTCTGAATAGCTGGTAAGCCAGTGGATGGCAGGAAAATGCCTCGCATAGGATAGAGATTTATCCAATCCCCAGAAGCAGCGCACAAAGCGCTTAGTATTCTGAGTCACCGGCTCGGAGAAATCACCTCCCTGAGGAGACACCGCTCCGATAATTGTCACAGAGCCTTCCGTTCCATTCAGATTCTGCATCATGCCCGCCCGCTCATAGAAGGCCGACAATCTGGATGCCAGATATGCGGGAAAGCCCTCCTCAGCAGGCATCTCCTCCAGACGTCCTGACAGCTCACGCAGCGCCTCTGCCCACCGGGAGGTAGAATCGGCCATAATAGCCACATGATATCCCATATCCCTGTAATACTCAGCCAGTGTAAGCCCTGAGTAGAGACTGGCCTCACGGGCAGCCACAGGCATATTAGAGGTATTGGCTATTAAGGTTGTCCTGTCCATAAGAGGATTGCCGCTTTTAGGATCAATCAGCTTTGAAAACTCTTCCAAAACCTGGGTCATCTCATTCCCCCGCTCGCCACAGCCAATATAGATAATTACATCCGCATCCGCCCACTTCGCCACCTGATGCTGGGTCATGGTCTTTCCTGTACCAAAGCCGCCCGGAATGGCAGCCGTCCCTCCCTTAGCCAGAGGGAACATGGTATCCAGAATACGCTGTCCTGTAATCAGCGGCTTCACAGCAGGAAACCGTTTGGCTGCAGGCCTTGGAATACGGATGGGCCACTTCTGAGTCATCGTCAGCTTTCTCTCGGTTCCATCCATCAGCTGCAGGGTTAAAAGCGGCTCCTCAATGGTATACAGTCCATCCGAAACCACATCCAGCACATAGCCCTCAGTATCAGGAGGAGCCATCACTTTATGAACGATGGCTCTGGTCTCCTGAACTTCCGCGATGATAGCGCCCGGCATGAGCCTCTCGCCCTTTTTCACCGTCAAATGTGTATCCCATTTCTTATCCGTATCCAGACTGTTTACCGATATACCTCTGCTTATATAATAGCCGCTGCCCTTTGCAATCTCCGTTAAGGGCCGCTGAATGCCGTCAAATATATTGTTCAATATTCCCGGAGCCAGGGTTACAGATACGGGAGAGCCTGTGCCTATCACTATTTCCCCCGGCTTAAGGCCGCTGGTTTCCTCGTAAACCTGAATGGTCGTCTTTTCCGAAGTAAGTCCAATGACCTCCCCCACCAGATTTTCCCTGCCCACATAAACCATCTCGTTCATCTGAAACCCAGGATCTCCCTGGAGGGAAACGACAGGACCATTGATACCGTATATCACACCCGTCTTAGCCACTTTACTTACCTCCTAATTCAAATTTAAACTCATGGCGGGCCTCACGAAGCTTAGTCTCAAATGAGTTGTCAATGAGTATGTGCTTATTAGGCAGAACCGCTCTGGTACCGCCTGAAAAGGAATACTCACTTATTTTGATCATAGCATTATGATGAAGGGCTATCCGCTGTACCTTGTCCGCATCAGACGGATCCATGTAAATCACCACTTCCTCATCTCCCGCAAACTCCTTGGCAGCCTTCACCTGCCGCTCCAAAAGCTGCTGATACTCCTGGGTTTCCATAAAGTTAGCCAGCCTGTCCCTCAGCTCCACGAAAAGCTTATCCTTAAGCTCCTCCTGCCTGCGGCTCAGCTCACGCTTCAAATCCAGCTGTCCGATGGAAAGCCGCTTATTGATCTCCCGCTCCAGCTTTTCCGTCTCAGCCTCCACCTGCATCCTGGCCCGGCGCTTCCCGTCGGCAACATGCTCCTCATAGGTAGTCTCCAGGGCGCTCATATAATCATCCAGCATCTTCCCGCTGCGCTCTCTGGCATCCGTCATACAAATTTCCTGAAAATGCTTTAGCTTCTCCTCTGTTGTCAAGCCCCTCACCTGCTTTCTATTTAAATAATGACGCTTAGGCCCCTCTGCCCCCCTCCGGAAAGGAACATTTACAGCTTAAGCCCTATGGCCTCATTTACATAAGAGGTGATAAAGTCCGCCTTGCGGCCGGTCCCATGGCGGTCGGGAATCTCCACAATCAGAGGAAGCTTTCTCTCCAGCTTCACATTATCAATTATCTCCGGAAACTCCCTGCCGAACTTCTCAGTCAGCAATATAATGCCGATGGATTTATCAGCCAGAACCTTATCAAGAGCCTCTTTTAGCTCCTGCCTCTCATGAACCACCATGCCCTCCACCCCGGCCAGCCTCATGCCAGTCAGAGTGTCAATATTGTCACTTATGAGATACATCTTCATAGTCTTACAGCTGACCCAGAATCATAAAAGAAATAATCAGGCCATAGAGACACACACCTTCGGCAAGACCTACGAAGATTAAGGATTTACCAAGTATGGAGCTGTCCTCGCTGATTGCTCCCAGGGCAGCAGAAGCTGCCGCAGACACAGCGATACCGCCTCCCAAGCAGGAAAGCCCTGTGGACAAAGCGGCAGACAGATATCCCATCCCAGCGGCAGAAGCCTTTCCAGCTGCTGCCGCTCCCTCAGCCGCCATGGCATTCCCGGAAAACATAAGCACAGCCGCAAAGGCCAATGTTCCAAAAAACATAAGCAAATTCACAGCCAGAGCCGTCTTATACCTTCCCTTCGTCCTCTCTCCCGCCGCAAAGGCCCCGAAGGGAACTGCTACGCTTAAAACCAGCGCTGCCGTAAGTGTCATCTTTACCAATAAACTCATCTCTCATATCTCCTTTTCATATCCTATTTTTTACCGGTCTTTGTCTACCGCTGCTGCACCGCTTTTCCATATGGCTCAAAGGCACGTCCGCTTCCCCGGTAAAACCGGCTGAACAGCTCATAGTATTCCAGACGAAGCACCTGGATGCCTACAATCAGCCCCTCCATGCCGCAGACAAACAGGTTTCCTCCAATTACGATTCCCCAGTTTACCGAACCGCCTGCCTCTGCCCCTGCAAGCATCAGCACTACCTGCATCATAGCCGCATGGCTCACCGCAAAAGCGCCCACCCGGACAAATGACAGAGTATTTGAAAAATAGCTTAAAAGCACCTCAAACAGCTCAAAAATCCCCTGGGTAATGAACATGCCCACACCGCCCTCGATTCCTTCCGACTTCTTTTCTACAAATGCAGTCAGCGGCTCCTTAAAAAATATAATAAGCAGCGGAATCACAAACATTACCACCAGGATGAAAGCAGCCGGAAGGGGCTTGCCTGTCATAAACAGCACAACCACAGAAGCCAGCGCAAAGTAGAACACCAATCCCGCCACGCCGTTGGTATCAAAATAAGTTCTCTCCACATCATGGGAACGGAGGCTGTTGATAATATTGAACACCATGCACATGAGAATAATTCCCATACCAATGGCAATAGCCACTACAAACACCGTGTTCAGTCTCCCGATAAAGGGCAGATCCGTCATAGCCTGCTGGGGCCTCAGCCACACAGGCTCCAATAAATCCTCAAATCCGAAAACGCTGCCGAACAGCAGGCCGAAGATGACGGAGAACACACCACAGCAGGATATGATTCCTGCCAGACGAAGCTTCTTAAACCGGTACAAAAGGTATCCGCCGATCAAAAGGCACAGCCCCTGTCCCGCATCACCGAACATAAATCCAAAGAGAACTGAATAAGTTACCGCAATGATAATGGTGGGGTCCAGCTCTGTATAGGAAGGCAGGCCATACATCTCCACAAACATTTCAAAAGGCTTAAACAGCCCCGGATTCTTCATCTTGGTAGGAGGACTGCTCATAATATTATCATGATCATCCTCAATGATACAGAAGGTATCCTCGTCATTTTCCACCTCCTTCTGCAGGCTTTTGGCATCCCCTTCCGTCATCCAGCCGCAGAGAATATAGAAATTGTGATTATCATGCTTTGTAAGAGCTGCAAGCTTTCTCACATCATAGTTGGTGGAAAAAGAGGAAATCCGGTTCCAGGCAGCGGTCAGTTCCTCCTTCCTGCTGCTTACATATTCCTGTATCTCCCGCTCGATCTGGTCAATCTGACTTTGCCGCTCCCGTATCCGGCTGTCCAGCACATGGCCTGCCTCCACAGGAGTTCCCTCATATTCGTCCGGCAGGTAGCACCGCTCAAAATGCATAGACGCATAGATAGCGTCAATCTTATCCGCCAGCTTTTGAGGCACAAAGTAAACGACCCACACATAATCCGTTTCTTCCTCACATTTAAACATCACCGCATCGATGGTGTCATAGACGAAGGCTGAAAATTTTTCATAATATTCCCTGGAAATACGGCCGAACCGGAACTTAATGAATTGAAACTTCAGGATGTCCTTTACATTGTAATTCAGCCCAATAAAAGGAGCGACCCTATCCCTGGATTCCTGTAGCTCATTCCTTTGATCCGCCAGCTCATCCCTACGGGCTGTAAGCTCCTTGAGTCTCCCATCCAGCTCCCGGATTACCTCCACCGCTTTCTCCAGGGAAATACTCCCGCCGCAATGCTCCGGCAGCAGGTTTCCATATCTCTCCATGAGGGCTCCTGCCCTGGCAAGCTCTTCTTTGTAAGGATTTACCTCTATATAAGGCCTTAAGTCCTTTACTGTCTTAAGCTCCGACAGGGCATTCTCCAGGTGAATCTCATACCTTGACAGATAGGTGTCCACCACCCGGTCAATATCTCCTTTCGGCCCTGTAATGTTTAGGAACCTCATCTTTTCAATCACGTTTTAACCCCCTCTCGTCATTTGCTCCCACTCCGTAGCGTATCTTCTCAATGGTATTGACGATACGCCTGATTTCTCTTTCCTTGAGATAGAGATAGGAATTTAATATGGCAATGGAATACGGGTCTTTTCTGCTGGTCATCTCATACACCTTATCAACGATTTCCCTGGTAAGGCGATCCATATCCGGCTCGTCATCCAAAGGAAGCTTCCCCAGACGTCCGTACCAGCATTGTCCTATGAGGCTGTAAAGCTGGGGCAGGCCCTCGGCCTCCGCCATCTGGCTGATTTCCTTTCTGGTCAGATGAAGCTGAACAGGAATCAGGCAGGCATAGATCTCTCCGGCTGGCAGGGCGTAATACTTCTTCGCCCGGCAGAGCCACTGAAGATTCAGCATATCCATTCTGGCTCCAAAACACTGGGTCAGGATTTCCCGCTCCTTTTTCGGAAGGTATTTATCCTTCATTCTCCACATAGCTCTAAAATACAGCATGTCCAGAGCCGTCTCGCAGGCGGGCAAAGTTATATTCCCCTTCTGAAGCATGGCGTTTAAAGTCCCATAGTAAGGAGAGCCTTTAAGACCGGCAATCAATTCCTCCATAGATCCAGACTGTGACAGTGCCATCAGATCCAGTCTCGAATGGCGCTTGAAAAAGTCCTCAAAAAGAGACAAATCCTGACGCTGATCTCTTCTGCCAACCACATTCCTCAGACAAGTCTTTAAGATACTGATTTCATAGTTCATAAAATACAAATCCAGAAAATGTCTCTGCTTTATATTGGCAAACTTGTAAAGCTTGGCAAAATCCTGGTACAAAGACCAGTTCAGACGCTGTTCAATCAGCCCTCTGTGAAGCTCCCTATCCTCTGCACCCTCGAATATCTTCTGGTATGGCAAAAACCTTCTCAGATATTGAACCGCCTCAGGCACAGTCTCCAGAGACGACATTTCCTCAAACTGCCGTTCTCTCAGATGCCAGCGCTCCATCGCCTTTACCTTTGTGGCAATGCCGCTGTAAGTAATCAGGCCGGCCATACGATCACTCCTTTATCATCTGCTGAAACAGCGCCTTTACATAGCTCTCATGGCACTGATTGTAATTTTCATCCAGCTCCTCCAAAAGCGCCTTGTATTCAGCCGTCTGCTTAGCCAGGAGGACGTTCATATCCGCTTCCTTTTCCTTCTGAATCCGGGCTATTTCTTCTGCTGTCTCCTTTTCCAATTCAGCGTCAAAGGAAGCCGTCCGTTTTTCCATCTCCACGGCAAATGCCTTCTTGCGGACTCCCGCCTCGTCCATGATGGCATCGGCAGCTTCTTCAATCTCTGATAATTTGTCAATTACTATATCCACACGGCAGTCCCCCTTTCCTATTCATTCCTTCATGATACTACTTTTTTTCTAAAAATCCATAGAATTTTCAAAATTAATCTTTTTTTTTAACATTTTCTTTGCACAGAGACGAAGTAAAGGGGAAGAATATAGTTCTGTTCTTCCCCTTTGTCATCTTTTTATCCTATCTATTTCTATTCCTGCTGCTGTACTGTTTCCTCCCCCTCCCGCAGGCTCTGGGTTTCTGCTGCCAGCTCCGTCCGCTCCAAATACTGATTGGAAACGTAAGCCTCCTTACCATCATAGTTAATAACCGCCCAGTCGTCGTTATAACGCTTCACATATTCTACCTCCGTGCCATTGGCAAGCTGTACAAGAACCGTACTGCCAGCGTCGGTAGAAGGAGCGGAGCGTACATTAACCGCGTTGCCCTTTATCTTATAAACAGCTGCCGCCGGCTCTGTTTCCGGCTGCGCAGGCGGTTCATTGGGTGCAGTGGGAGGCGGAGCTAAGGCCGCTGTGGTCACTGTGGGAGCAGTAGTGGTCACATCAGGCTTTTTATCCTTGCCCGGTATAAAAAATTTTATGATCAAAACCAGGAGAATCACCACTAAAACCGGAATCAGCAATCTCAGCAAATAAAACAGGGGAGGCACTCTTCTACGCTTTTTTCTCCTGCCTGTTCCTTGCCTGGCAGCGCCCTGATAGGCATTTCTCGTCCCCTGCCGGGTGCTGCCCTGCCTGTTTCCTGTAGAACTTAAGCCTCTTTGTCCGGAGCGCTGCCCTGAGGCAGAACGTCCAACCATCCTGTCACGGGACGAGGTAAATGAGCGCTGGCCTTGTCCGGGTCTCACCATTTGGTTCCCGGACGAGCTCCTTCCCCGCAGCTCATTGGCAAACCCATAGACCTCCTGGGTCAGCAGCTTATAAGCCTTATCCGCGTCGTAGGGCGTATTGTCCCCTTCATGAACTGCTTTATTACCCAGTATTCGAATGGTATGATAATTGTCCTTCATGGTTCTGCTGATTAACCGGCTCTCAAACAGCTGATCAATGGTATCCGCCAGATCCCCCTCCACCAGGCACGCCCTTTCGGCCATGCACCGGACCATACATTCTAAAACCTGCCTTGCCTTCACCATTACAAGGTTGTACTCATTTCGCCCCAGCAGCCCTTCTATTTCCTTGACTCCTTGCTGAATCTGCTGCCAGCTGGTCGTCCGCTCAAAATTCGACATAAGCTTTCCTCCTTAGTATGTGCAGATCTCCGCCTATTATGTATAGTATAATCGATTTTTTCCAATTTTGCACTATTTTTTATAAAAAATCAGAAAAATAAGAAAAAAGTAAATTTTCTTGCAATAGGCCGGTTCAAATGATAAAATAATGACCGCAACTGCTTGCAAAATCAGTCCCGCAAGCTGCCTGTAATGCAAACAGCGTCTCTTATCCTGACAGACCTGAAAGGACAGGAAAAGCGCCGGGGGAAAGGAAGGAAACTACATGCGATTACGCCATATTAAGGGGGCCGAGTCTGTCATTGCCTCCAGCCCTTTTGTCATCCATGAGCCTGAGAGAAAGCGCGGAAGCTGGGCTGACGTATTTGGCAACAGCAATCCCCTGGAACTAGAAGTTGGCATGGGAAAGGGCCGCTTTATTATGGAATTGGCCTCCTTACATCCAAATACCAATTATATCGGCATCGAACGCTATTCCAGCGTGCTTTTACGGGGACTTCAAAAAAGGGAGGGGCTGGAGCTTTCCAACATTTATTTTATGTGTATTGATGCCAGAGATCTGACAAATATATTCGCTCCCGGTGAGGTGAGCCGCATCTATCTGAATTTTTCCGACCCCTGGCCCAAGGATCGCCATGCCAAGCGCAGGCTTACCTCGCCGGCCTTTATGGCTGTCTATGACAAGATACTTGCGCCTCAAGGCACAGTGGAATTCAAAACCGACAACCGGGGATTGTTTGAATATTCCCTGGAGGCTATCCCCACTACCGGCTGGGAGATTTGCGAGCACACCTTTGATCTGCACAGCAGCCCCATGATCCAGGGAAATGTAATGACGGAATATGAGTTAAAATTTGCCTCCGAGGGTAAGCCTATTTGCAAACTCATTGCCAGACGGAAACCTAAAATTTAAGCATCCATCTGATGCCGCTCAGGCAAAACAGGCCTGGCTTTTGTCACCATCTTCCGGGAGGGCTCATATTTTAATAGTAAGAATATCGTTAGTAAGGAGACGGACCTATGGCGCTCCCTCCCGCTATTACCCGAAAGCTGCTTCAGGCCACCAGCGACAAGACAGATTTAAACAAGAAAGCCCTCCGCCTCAGCCATTCCTTTCAGGAAGTGAATAAGCTTTTAGGCTCCGGCGTTAAGAAAAAGGACAAAAAATAACAGGATAACGCTTTCTGTGAATTTTTTCCCGAAAGGTGTTGACTTTTTTGCTCTAAGGCGATATAATGGCGTTCGTGTCACCGGTAAGGTTTCATGTACAATAAGCTATGCGCCTTTAGCTCAGTTGGTAGAGCAGTAGACTCTTAATCTATTTGTCCAGGGTTCGAGTCCCTGAAGGCGCAGGAAAAAGGTCTGATTTTGCAGATATTGGAAGCTGCGGGGTCGGGCTTTTTGCTTTTGTTTCTGTTCCCTCGTAGCCCTTCGGTCCAAACTGAGCTTTAAACTACGGCCTCCTTCCTTATTATCTCCCCAAGGCTTTATACCATCCGCAAACCTGCAGGGTGCCGCCTTTTGGCTGATGCCTGCAAACAAAGAACTTCTCTGCGGAAGAAATCCCCATGTCCCCCAGATGAACTATGCAATGCGCACAAAAATACCACAACAAAATAACAATTTTCAACAAATCGGATACGGGTTTGAACAAAAAGGACACAAGTCCTTTTTTGCCTGCCCTATTCCGTTTATAATTTATTTATAACCATTTATAATATATATAAATAGTAAGAATTTACGATATTTTTCGCAAGCCAGGGAATGGGACATGCCCAGAGGCTCCAAAATAACGAAGAAGGGCAGACAGCTTTAAAAGACAGAGAAAGGGAGAGGATATTTCTATGAATGATAACGAATTGCTCCAGGAGGCCAAAAAGGCAAGGCTGAAGGCATACACCCCCTACTCCGAATTTCAGGTAGGAGCAGCTTTACTTGGAAAAAGCGGGACCGTTTACCATGGGTGTAATATTGAAAACGCGGCTTATACGCCTACCAACTGCGCAGAAAGAACCGCATTTTTTAAGGCTGTGTCTGAGGGCGAAAGGGAATTTGAAAAAATTGCCATTGTGGGAGGAAAAGCCGGGGATTCCGGAGACGTCTTATGTGCGCCCTGCGGCGTGTGCAGGCAGGTAATGATGGAATTTTGTAATCCCGATACCTTCCGGATCATTCTGTCAGACGGCCCTGAAGCATGCAAGATCTTTACTCTGAAGGAACTGCTGCCCTGTGGTTTCGGACCAGCAAATTTAGATAACTGAAAGGAAAGGAGGCACAGCATGGACTATGTAATTGAGATGAACAATATCACAAAACGGTTTGGCAGCTTTAAAGCCAACGACAATGTGACGTTGAAGGTTAAAAAGGGCGAAATCCACGCGCTGCTGGGAGAAAACGGAGCCGGCAAATCCACCCTCATGAGTGTTCTGTTCGGCCTGTATCAGCCGGAGGAGGGACAGATCAAAATCAATGGCAGGGAGGTTAAAATCAACAACCCCAATGACGCCAATGCACTTGGAATCGGAATGGTGCATCAGCATTTCAAGCTGGTACACAACTTTACCGTACTGGAAAGCATTGTATTGGGCAGAGAGACCACAAGGGGCTGCGTTCTTCAGATGGAGGACGCCAAAAAAAGGGTGATGGAGCTAAGCCAGCGATACAAATTTAAAATTAATCCGGACGCTTATATTTCGGATATTACAGTCGGAATGCAGCAAAAGGTAGAAATATTAAAAATGCTTTACTGCGATAATGACATCCTCATTTTCGACGAGCCTACCGCCGTACTTACTCCCCAGGAAATCACAGAGCTGATAAAGGTTATGAAACAGCTTGTAGCAGAAGGGAAATCCATCATTTTTATAACACACAAGCTGAATGAAATCAAGGAAGCCGCCAACCGCTGCAGCGTACTCAGAAAGGGGAAATTCATAGGAACCGTAGAGGTTTCTGAAACCTCCAAAGAGGCCATGTCCGAGATGATGGTTGGAAGAAAGGTTAACTTTATCATTGACAAAAAAGACCTTCGGCCAGGGAAACCTGTTCTGGAGGTTCAGGGCATGACCATCAAGGCAAAGCACGGAGGGAAGGAGGCTGTAAAAAACGTCTCCTTTCAGGTTCGCGCAGGGGAAATCCTTACAGTAGCCGGAATCGACGGCAATGGCCAGTCGGAGCTTGTATATGGAATAACAGGCATGACGCCCATTGACGGGGGAACTATCTTTTTGAATGGAAAGGACATTACGAAAGAGAGCATTCGCCAGAGATGCCTGGACGGCATGGCCCACATTCCTGAGGACAGGCATAAGGACGGGCTGGTTTTGGATTATACCCTTCAGGAGAATCTTATTTTACAAAGCTATTATACAGACCGGTTCCAAAGACATGGTTTTCTGAAATTTGACGCTATAAGAGCCTACGCGAAGGGGCTGATTCAACGGTTCGATATCCGATCCAGCCAGGAAGAAAAAAGCATCGTCAGAGGAATGTCAGGAGGAAATCAGCAAAAAGCAATCATAGCCAGAGAGCTGGATCGCAATCCAGAGATCGTAATTGCCGTACAGCCCGTCCGCGGTCTGGATGTGGGTGCAATCGAATACATCCACAGGCAGCTGATTGCGCAGAGAGATGCCGGAAAGGCAGTGCTTTTGGTATCCTTGGAGCTGGACGAGGTTATGAATGTAAGTGACAGGATTATCGTTATGTACGAAGGCGAAATCGTTGCGGATGTAAATCCCAAGGAAGTAACGGTAGAGGAGCTTGGATTGTACATGGCAGGAGCAAAAAGGAGTGTGCCCAATGAAGCGTAAAAAATACAGCATTTTTCAGGGAGAAGGAATGTTAAACTTTAGTTCCTCCATTCTCGCTATCATATGCGGGCTGGTTTTTGGATGGATCATTTTGCTGGTCAGCAACCCAAGTCAGGCCATGGGAGGATTCATGATGATACTTCAGGGCTGCTTTACAGATGGGATTCAGGGAATCGGACAGATGCTTTACATAGCAACGCCGATTATCATGACCGGTCTGTCTGTAGGCTTTGCCTTTAAAACCGGCCTGTTTAATATTGGCGCCTCAGGGCAATTTACAGCAGGGGCCTTTGCCGCTGTGTTCGTAGGAGTAAAGTTCACCTTTCTGCCGGAAGGCATCCACTGGATGGTGGCGCTGCTGGCAGCAATGGCCGCGGGAGCGCTGTGGGGGCTTGTGCCGGGTATTTTGAAGGCATTTATGAATGTGAATGAAGTAATCGCTTCGATTATGATGAACTATATCGGAATGTATCTTGTGAACATGCTGATTCAAAAAACGGTTTACAACCCAATCAAAAACCAGTCCCAGGCAGTAGCTGCCGGGGCCAACCTCCCCAAGGCGGGGCTGGATAGGATCTTTCCTCAAAGCAGCATTAACATTGGAATCCTGATTGTTATTCTGGCCGTCATTATCATTTATATTATTTTAAATAAAACAACCTTTGGCTATGAATTAAAGGCCTGTGGGCAGAACCCCAACGCGAGTAAATATGCAGGCATCAATGCCAAACGAAACATTGTGCTTTCTATGGCAATCGCAGGCCTGCTGGCGGGACTTGGAGGCGCTCTTTTGTATCTGGCAAACTCAGGAAAGTATCTTCAGGTTCTGGATATACTTTCCCCGGAAGGCTTTTCAGGAATTTCCGTTGCTCTTTTAGGACTTTCCAATCCCATCGGAATCCTGTTTGCCGGATTATTTATAGGCTATATTACCGTTGGCGGAAGCAATATGCAGCTATTTAACTTTGCGCCGGAAATCATTGATATGATTATTGCGGTCATTATATACTGCGGAGCCTTGTCCTTACTGTTTAAACATTTTATACACAGGCTTCAGGAGAGGGCAGCTATAAAACCAGGCGCTGTCAATAAGGAGGGGAACGAATGAATATCGTTTATTTTATTATGCAGCAAACCATGTATTTTGCAATCCCGCTTCTTATCGTAGCCATTGGAGGAATGTACGCAGAGCGAAGCGGTATTATCAACATTGCTCTAGAGGGCATCATGGTAATGGGAGCCTTTGCCGGGATTTTATTTATCAATCAGTGCCAAAGCGTAATGAGTGGTCAGGATCTGTTGTTGCTTGCGGTTTTAATCGCAGGCGTAACCGGAGGAATCTTCTCCCTGCTCCATGCCTTCGCGTCCATTAACATGAAGGCCGATCAGACAATCAGCGGCACTGCCCTTAACCTGTTCGCGCCGGCATTTGCAATCTTCGCGGCCAGAATGATTCAGGGCATCCAGCAGATACAGTTTACAGATACCTTTCAGCTTAATAAGGTTCCTCTGCTAGGAGATATTCCTGTAATAGGACCCCTATTCTTTCAGAAAAGCTATATTACAACCTATATTGGGCTTCTGATTTTCGCAGTAGCCGCCTTTGTTATCAAGCGGACAAAGTTCGGTCTCAGGCTGCGGGCCTGCGGTGAGCATCCGGGCGCGGCAGACTCTGTAGGTGTTAATGTATATCGAATCCGCTATGCCGGCGTTATCATCTCAGGCATCCTGGCAGGAATCGGAGGGCTGGTATTCGTGGTTCCTACCTCAACGAACTTTAACGCAAGTGTGGCAGGTTACGGATTTCTGGCTATTGCGGTTCTGATATTCGGACAGTGGAGAAGCAACAAGATTTTTATGGCTGCCTTCTTTTTTGGAATCATGAAAACGCTGGCAAGCGCATATTCCGCAATCCCCGTATTAAAGAGCCTGCCAATCCCCAATGAAGTTTATAAAATGATTCCTTATATCGCAACCCTGATTGTGCTTGCATTCGCATCTAAACATTCTCAGGCGCCAAGAGCAGAAGGAATCCCTTATGATAAGGGAAGCAGATAACGTATGGTTTGAAAGGGAACAAAGATTATGAGAATGTATGATTTAATCATGAAAAAAAGAAACGGAGCGGCCCTTACCGCAGAGGAAATGCAGTATATGATAACAGAGTATGTAGCAGGCCGCATACCGGATTACCAGATGTCGGCATTTTTGATGGCTGTGTACTTTAAGGGAATGTCAGAGGAAGAAACCCTTGCAATGACTCAGGCGGTAGCTCATTCCGGAGATATGGTGGATTTGTCTGGAATCGAGGGAAGCAAGATCGACAAACACTCTACCGGAGGCGTGGGGGATAAAACGACCCTCATTATCGCCCCCATTGTGGCAGCCTGTGGAGCCAAGGTTGCTAAAATGTCCGGAAGGGGCCTAGGTCATACCGGAGGTACCGTAGACAAGCTGGAATCTATTCCGGGAATGCATACCTCCCTGGACGAGAAAAAATTTTTTGAAATAGTCAATCAAACGGGGTTATGCGTCATCGGACAATCCGGCAATCTGGCGCCGGCAGATAAAAAGCTGTATGCGCTTAGGGACGTGACCGCAACGGTTGACAGCATCCCTCTGATTGCGGTATCCATTATGAGCAAGAAACTGGCTGCCGGAAACGACGGCATCCTCCTGGATGTAAAAACCGGAAGCGGAGCCTTTATGAAAACAGTTGAGGACTCCATCGCCCTGGCAAAGGAAATGGTATCCATCGGAGAAAACGCCGGCAAAAAAACCGTGGCTCTGATTACGGATATGGATATTCCCCTTGGACATAATATTGGAAACAGTCTGGAAATTATCGAGGCAGTAGAAACCTTGAAAGGAAAGGGCCCCTCGGATCTGACAGAGGTTTGCCTGCAGCTTGCGGCCAATATGCTATTCCTTGCCCACAAGGGAAGCCTTAAGGAGTGCCGGAATATGGCACAGCACGCACTGGACAGCGGAAAGGCGCTGGAACGCCTGATTGCAATGGTAGAAGCTCAGGGCGGAGATGTATCTGTTATCAGAGATACTGGAAAATTTCCAAGGGCTCCCTTTGCTCATCCAGTCTTTGCGAAAAAAACCGGATACATCACAAGTATGAACGCGGAAAGCTGCGGCATTGCCTCAGCAATTCTGGGCGCTGGAAGAGAAACAAAGGAAAGTCAGCTTGATTATGCAGCAGGTATTATTATAAACAGCAAAACTGGCGATTATGTAAAGGAGGGCCAGATCATAGCCACCTTGCACGCATCCGATGAGAGCCTGTTTGCGGCAGCTGAAAAGAGGTATCTTGAGGCCATTCAGATAGGCGATGAAAAACCTGAGGAAAAGCCTCTGGTCTATGCCAGAGTTACAAAAGAGGATGTAGAAAAGCTATTTTAAAGGAGAAGTATATGAAAACGCAAGAAATCTTAAGCCATGTGGATCATACTCTGCTGAAGGCCTTTGCAACCTGGGAGGATATTCAAACCCTTTGTGAGGAAGCAATCAAATACCAAACAGCATCCGTATGTGTTCCACCCTGTTATATCAAACGAATTCATGATACCTATAAGGACAAAATCAACATCTGCACCGTTGTAGGCTTCCCCCTGGGATACAGCGCCACAAAAGCCAAGCTTGCGGAGGTCAGGCAGGCCCTGGAGGACGGCGTAAATGAGGTGGATATGGTCATCAATATTACGGATGTGAAAAACGGGAATTATGATGGTGTGACAGAGGAAATCCGCGCCTTGAAACAAGCAGTTGGAGATCGGATTCTGAAGGTCATTATTGAGACATGCTATCTTACAAGGGATGAAAAGATCGCTATGTGCAGGGCTGTTACGGAGGGTAAGGCCGACTATATCAAGACCTCTACCGGCTTTGGAACCGGCGGAGCGTCCATGGAGGACGTGCTCCTCTTTAAGGAGCATATCGGCAATCAGGTAAAAATCAAAGCTGCCGGGGGTGTGAAAAGCGTAGAGGATATGGTGGCCTTTATAGAAGCTGGCTGCGACAGAATCGGAACCAGCTCTGCCATAGCACTTATCAAAGGGCAGCTATCAGACAGCTATTAAAAAGGCGCATATAAGCAGCCTTTAAATAAGGAGGATATTAAAATGAAAAAGAAAATTATGAGTTTGTTTTTAGCAACGGCAATGGTGGTTTCAATGACTGCCTGCGTACAAAAGCCAGGGGCTGCTTCCAGCGGAGGGACTGCTTCCAGCGGAGAGTCTGCTGCGGCAGGAAACACAACGAGCGGCTACGAACTGGCTTTGATTACAGACGTAGGAACCATTGATGACAAATCCTTTAATCAGGGCTCATGGGAGGGACTGGAAAAATACGCAAAGGACAACAACATCTCCCATAAATATTATAAGCCCACAGAAAAATCAGATGAAGCCTGCTTAAATGCAATCGAGCTTGCAGTAAAGGGCGGCGCAAAAGTAATTGTAACCCCAGGCTTTTTGTTTGAGGTTCCAATCTATCAAGCGCAGGAAAAATATCCGGATGTCAAGTTCATTATTCTGGATGCGGCTCCAGTTGACCCGGAGGGAAATCAAGTTATTAAGGACAATGTCCTTTCTATCTTCTACGCAGAAGAGCAGGCAGGCTATCTTGCAGGCTACGCAGCAGTGGAGGAAGGCTACCGTCAGTTAGGCTTCATGGGAGGAATTGCGGTTCCCGCTGTAATCCGTTTTGGTTACGGCTATATCCAGGGTGCTGACGCTGCCGCAAAGGATCTGGGCCTCGCACCAGGAGATGTAACTGTAAAATATACCTATGTAGGCAACTTCGACGCTTCTCCGGAAAATAACGCAAAAGCTGCGGCCTGGTATAATGAAGGAACCGAGTGCATCTTCGCGTGTGGCGGCGGAGTTGGAAACTCAGTTATGAAGGCTGCTGAGACAGCTGGAAAGGTAGTAATCGGCGTAGATGTAGACCAGTCAGGTGAATCCGCAACCGTCATTACCTCTGCTATGAAGAATCTTGGAGGCTCTGTTTACTCCGCCCTTGATTCTTACTATAAGGGTACCTTTGAGGGAGGAAAATCGGTTACTCTGGATGCGTCCTCTGACGGAATCCAGCTGCCAATGGAAACCTCTAAATTTAAAACCTTTAATCAGGAACGCTATGATAAATTATATGAGGGCTTAAAAAATGGCGATATTAAAGTAACAAACGACACGGTAGGAGAAAATGCTACTGATGTTCCCACAGAAATTGTTACCGTTGATTTAATCAAATAACACAGCAAATTTAAGGAAGGAGTCCCAGGCATTTTTTATGACCCAACAGGAAATGCCTGGGTTTTCCTCTTTCCATCTAAAAGCGATACGTTTCATCTCTATTGTGTGAATGAAAAAGGAGACAGATACTATGCTGAACAATGAAATATTGCAGCTTCCCAAAATCGATCTTCATTGTCATCTGGACGGCTCCCTTCCATTAAAAAGTATATGTGAGCTTCTGAAAAGGGATGTTAAAGCCCATCAACTGCAGGCAGGTGAACACTGCGGAAATCTTGCGGAATATCTGGAAAAATTTGAGCTTCCCCTCAGCTGTATGCAGACGAAGGAAGGCATCAAAAAAGCCAGCAGGGATTTTCTGCTGGAGACGGCAAAGGAGCAGATCCGGTATATCGAAGTGCGCTTTGCCCCGCTGCTGTCCGTCAACGAAACCCTTAACTGCCGAGATGTGATAGAAGCAGCTTTAACCGGACTTAAGGAGGCCAAGGCAGCCTGCGGCGTCCACTATAACGTCATTGTCTGCGCCATGCGGCATCACACTCAAAAGCAGAATCTGGAAATGCTAAAAATCAGCAGAGAATTTTTAGGTTGCGGCGTATGCGCCGCAGATTTAGCCGGCAATGAAGCGGCCTTCCCTATGAAACATTACACCGAGCTTTTTGAACAGGCAAAACGGTGGGGTATGCCTTTTACCATCCACGCAGGAGAGTGCGGAAGCGTTGAAAACGTAATTACCGCAGTAGAATGTGGGGCGGCGCGTATCGGACATGGAATTGCATTAAGAGGAAACAGAGAAGCCATAGGGCTTTGCAGGGAGCGGGGGATTGGAATTGAGATGTGTCCAATCAGCAACATGCAGACGAAAGCCATAGATGATAAAACAAATTACCCGATCCGGGAATTTATGAACGCAGGCTTATGTGTTACAATTAATACGGATAACCGGACGGTAAGCAACACAACCATTACAAAAGAGCTGGAATTTATACAAAGGAATTACGGGATTCAGGATGATGAGATAAGGCTTCTAATGAGAAATGCCGTTTCTGCAGCCTTCGCGGAGGATTCAGTGAAAGAAGAACTGTGGAAAGAACTGCAGAGGTAAGATTATGGAATGTAAATATTTACAGCAGGCATTACCTTTTTTGGCGGATATTGACAAGGACCGCAGAGAGCAGTTTGAACAGTATTTTGAAACAGCGCCTTTATGGCTGCTGGAATCCATTCAGATAGAACGTCTTGGAAAAGATGTGATATTTACCAGGGAAAATACGCCGGTAGATACTATATATTTTATAGGCAAAGGCAGAGTCAAAGCCATTGATTACCGTATCTATGGAATCGCCTATGATTTTATGCGGTTCGACAAGGTTTATGCCCTGGGCGGTATGGAAATCATCATGGATTTAAAGGAATACTGCACCACACTGGCTACAATTACCCCATGTACCATAGCGAAAATTCCGAAAGCAAAGTTTGATAAATGGGTAAAAACAGACATCAGGGCATTAAGAAACGAGGCAAAGCTGGTTGGTGAATATCTTTTAGAGCAGAGCAGGCGAAGCAGGGCATATTTATTTCTTCAGGGGGCGGACAGGCTAGCCATGTTTTTTATTGAGGAATATGAAAAGTATGCAAAAAAGGAAGTTCTGACCATCAGAGAAACCAGACAGGAATTGTCTGACGCAACAGGGCTTTGTGTCAGAACCATCAACCGGGCTGTAAAAAAATTTGAGGAACAGGGAGATATCTCAAGACAGGGAAATAAGCTCTTAATTAGCTGGGAACAATATCAGAAATTAAAGGCTGTTGTTTCCTCCATTATAGGGCAAGCATAAAAGGAGAAAAACTTAAATTATGAACGTGCAATATCAAAAATTGGCCACATGCCTGGAAAGCGTAAGAAAAAAAATAAATTTTAAACCGGAAACTGCCTTGATATTAGGCTCCGGGCTTGGAGATTATGCAGATGAAATCCAAATAGAACAGACCATTGCGTATACAGAAATTGAAGGATTTCCTGTTTCCACCGTAGCCGGACATAAGGGGAGATTTGTATTTGGATATATTCAAGGGGTTCCTGTGGTAATTATGCAGGGCCGGGTGCACTATTACGAAGGCTATCCCATGTCAGACGTGGTTCTTCCAACACGGCTTATGGGGATGCTTGGAGCAAAAAAGCTGATTCTGACCAATGCGGCAGGCGGACTGAATTATGAATTTCAGGCCGGAGATTTTATGATGCTTACGGATCACATTGCCATAGGCGTTCCAAGTCCACTGATTGGGAGTAATTTAGATGAGCTGGGCCCAAGATTTCCCGACATGAGCCAGGTTTACAGCGAAGAGTTTAAAAAGGTCGTGAGAGATGCGGCACAGACAGTAGGAATCAGCCTGAAAGAGGGCGTGTATGTTCAACTTACCGGCCCGGCTTATGAAACTCCGGCTGAGGTGCGTCTATGCAGAGCCCTGGGAGGAGATGCCGTTGGCATGAGTACTGCCTGCGAGGCAATCGCGGCAAGGCATATGGGGATTGAAATATGCGGTATTTCCTGCATTACGAATATGGCAGCAGGAATGTCAAAGGGAACGCTGAATCATGGAGAAGTACAGGAAACGGCAGACCGGGTATCGAAACAGTTTAAAGAGCTGATAACAGAAATTGTACGAAAATCCCGGTAAACCACGAAAGCAGGTGGGTGTCTCAAACTTCATATAGCTTTCGGAGATTGTACCTAAAGCGGGCTTGGGGCGCCCTCCCTCATTGCTGGCCACAATATAAATATTTACTGACACAAAGGCAAAAATATATTTTGTTAAAATTTAATTTAATTCTTGACATCCTTCCCCATTACGCTTATAATAATGGACATGTCAATCAACCAAACAATGCAACATAAGCGCCTTTAGCTCAGTTGGTAGAGCAGTAGACTCTTAATCTATTTGTCCAGGGTTCGAGTCCCTGAAGGCGCACTAAAAGGTCTGACTTTGCAGATACAGGAAGCTGCGGGGTTGGGCTTTTCTTTGTTACATGAATATGTTTCTATTACGATCAAACCCACAGGAGGCCCTATGAAATATTTACACCGATTATCTGGAATCACCACTGCGTTCTGCTTAATGATTATCCTCTTCATCACCTCCGTGGAGGCAGTAATCTACTGGACTCCCGGATATTTTGAACAAGAATACACAAAATACAATGTACTGGACAGACTTCCTCCAATGACTATGGAGGATCTTCTGGACGTCACCAGCCAAATGATGGATTATCTAAAAGGCCGCCGCCAGGATCTTCACGTTATAACCACCATGGGTGGAGAGCAGCGTGAATTTTTCAACGAGAGGGAAATTGCCCACATGGAGGACGTCCAGGCTCTCTTTCTGAAAGCCATATTCATCCGCCGCGTCTGCCTGGGCCTTTCCGCCGTCCTTCTGCTTTTTATGGCTTTTACCAGAGCCTGGATGAAGCGTGTCCTGTGTCCCTCCCTCTGTGCTGGCACCGGTCTGTTCTTTGGAGCCGTCACAGTCCTGGCTTTAGTTATATCTGCTAATTTTACAAAGTACTTTGTCCTATTTCACCATATCTTCTTTACCAATGATCTGTGGATTTTGAATCCTGATACCGATATGCTCATCAATATCGTTCCGGAAGGCTTCTTCATGGATACTGCCGGCAGGATTGCCCTTCTCTTCGGATTTCTTTCCCTCCTTCTTTTTGGAATCTGCCTCGCTCTGACTATGAAGCATATGAAAAAAGAAAGGGGATAATTTTATCAGTCTTTACTTAAGGACAGAAATATTTTATACTATTTCTTATAATATGCCGTGTGTATTCCCTTTTACCGGAAATTTCTGCGGCTGGTTTGCGCTTTTGCGCGCCCTTTGTGATTCACAGAATTGGAGAATATTTGGATGAAGCGATTGTTAATGCTCCTTATTTGCATCTGCTTAAGCGTGGGCCTAGTGCCCGTAGCAGCGCTGGGAGCGCCCCTCTGGCCAACAGATGTGTCTATCCAGGCAGACGGCGGTGTCCTTATGGATGCAGACACAGGAACCATTCTATATGGCAAGAATGAAAATCAGCCATACTATCCGGCCAGCATTACTAAAATGCTGACAGCCCTGATTGTGCTGGAGCACTGTTCTCTTGACGAAATGGTATCCTTTTCGCATGATGATGTATACAACGTGGAGGCAGGCTCCAGCAGCGCAGGTATCGACGAGGGAGACGTCCTTACAGTGCGCGACTGTCTCTATGCTTTGATGCTGGCCTCTGCCAATGAAAGCGCTAACGCCCTGGCCTGTCACGTGGCCGGCTCCAGGGAAGCCTTTGCCCAGCTCATGAACGAAAAGGCCAGCAGTCTTGGATGTACAGGCAGCCATTTCACCAACCCTAGCGGTCTTAACGATGAAGACCACTATACAACCGCCTATGATATGGCCCTCATTGCCAAAGAAGTTATTAAAAACCCGGAGTTTCTCACCATCAACAATACGCGGAGCTACCAGCTTGCTCCTACTAAAAGAACCCCGGAAGGTGGTTATGTTGCCAATCACCATAAAATGCTCAATAAAAATGAATCTGTATACTATCCAGGCGCTTTTGCGGGAAAAACAGGCTATACCTCCCTTGCAGGCAATACTCTGGTAACCTGTGCCCATAAAAACGGCATGACGCTCATTGCAGTTGTCCTCAATGGACACCAATCCCACTATTCTGACACGAAGGCTATGTTCGACTTCGGCTTTCGCAATTTCCACTCCTTTCGGGCTGTGGACTACGAGACGAAGTACTGTTCTCTGGAAAATGATATGACCATCGGAGGTATGACTGCCCAGAATAGCATTTCTCTTCTCCTTGCTCCCGAAGGACGGATCATCCTTCCTGAAGGCGCGGAGTTTAAAGATGCGGAGTCTGCCCTGACCTTTGAACTGCCAGATCCATGTCCCAAGGACGCCGTTGCCCTCATCCGCTACACCTACAATAGCAGAGAGGTAGGAGCCGTATATCTGTATTCAGAAGCCTCAGATCTGAAATCCACGGCCCCTTCCGCTACTTCCTATCAGGCTACAGGGCTGCAGCCGGACAGCGATGCGCAAACGGATGGCGCAAGTCAGAAAAGTCCTCCCTCTAAGGCTCCCACAAAGCCGGATATTGTCTCTAAGGAAGGCACCGCCTCCAGTATCAGAATTCCGGTTAACGCCTGGACAATGGCGGGAATCGCCCTTTCTCTGTCCCTGATCATCGCTGTAGTGGCTGCAGTGAAACTTCACGTTAAGAAGCAGGAGGAAACCGATCTTCTTCTACGCCGCCAGCGCAGACTGGATCGGCTGGAGGATTTAGGATATTCCTCTGACGATTTTGAACAGCTGATGGCAGAACGCAGAATTTCCTTCCCCTCCTCCCTTCAGAAGCAAAAGGGCAGGAAAATACGGCGTAAAAAGTCCTTTTTCCGTTGAATTTCCTATATATATGCATTATAATAAAAAAGTCTCATCTTAAAGTATACAAAAGCATGTAACCGATACTAAAGGGGGGTTACAGGATGAAGGGTTTCCATATAAACTCCGAACATACGAAACGGGCTGTTATGAATTTGATCAGGAATCTACCCATTACCATTGAATACATGGCAGCAGCTACCCTGGTTTCCACCTTGTTTTTCCATTTCAGTAAAAATGTTACTAATATTTCCATTATCTATACGTTGGCTATCATATTGATCGCCAGAGCCACCAGCTGCTACGGGGCAGGAATCGTAGCTTCCCTTTACGGAGTTTTCTGGGTCAACTTCGCGTATACCTATCCTTATATGTCATTTAACTTCACCCTGAAGGGCTATCCCATCACCTTTGTTGGAATGACCCTTATCTCCTGCCTTACCAGCAGTATCTGCATTATGCTTACCAAGCAGAATGTCCAGCTTAAGGAGCAGGAGCATATACTGATGGAGGCGGAAAAGGAGACGATTAAGGCCAACCTTATGCGGGCCATGTCCCATGATTTGCGCACCCCGCTGACCACCATCATTGGCTCCAGCTCCTTATATCTGGATCAGGAAAAATCTATGTCAGATGGGGATAAACGGCAGCTGATCCTAAATATTGCGGAGGATGCCCAGTGGCTTCTCAATATGGTGGAGAATCTGCTTTCCATTACCAGAATTCAGGACGAGCGTGGGATTGCCTCTGTAGCCAAAACCGAAGAATCCCTGGAGGAAGTTATATCCGAAGCTGTCATACGGTTCAGAAAACGGTTTCCTGACGTGCCGGTCCGTGTTTCAATCCCGGAATCTTTTATTACCGTTCCTATGGACGCAACCCTGATTGGACAAGTAATCAATAATCTTCTGGAAAATGCGTATTTCCATTCCGAAAGCAAAGGGCCCATCGACCTGGTTGCCATCCCCAAGGGGTCCTACATCTCTATCTCCATCAAGGATTACGGAAAAGGCATCCCACCGGCGCTTTTAGATACCTTATTTGAGGGAGGCGGTATATACAAAAACCAGACAGGGGACGGACACAAAGGCATGGGGATAGGACTGAGCATCTGTAAAACCATCATCAATGCCCATGGCGGCGAAATTCATGCAGATAATCACGAGGAAGGAGCCCGTTTTACCTTTACCTTACCAGATTGGAGAGAATATTAATTATGAACATCAACGCAAGCATTATCATGATTGAAGACGAGAAGAATATTTGCAGCTTCATAGAAAATGTCCTTACTCCTCAGCATTACCAGATTGCCACTGCTGGAACTGGTACGGAAGGGTTGAAGCTAATTACCGCTCTAAATCCGGATCTGGTGCTTCTGGATCTGGGGCTCCCTGATATGGACGGACTGGATCTGATAACTGAGGTAAGATCCTGGAGTTTGGTTCCCATTATCGTCATTTCCGCCAGAACAATGGAACGAAGCAAGGTTGCGGCGCTGGATATGGGTGCAGATGATTATCTTACTAAGCCTTTTGGCGCCAATGAGCTTTTGGCCCGTATCCGAACAGCTCTGCGCCACAGCCAGAAGGCTGTTCAAGTCCCCGTCAAGCGCTATGAGGTGGGGGAGCTGCTTATAGATTTTGAACGGCGTTTAGTAAAGGTTAAGGGCAAGGAGGTTCATCTGACTCAGATAGAATATAAGCTGGTGTCTCTCCTGGCACAGAATGCCGGAAGAGTGCTGACCTACGAATCCATTATATCAAAAATCTGGGGGCCCTACGCTGACAGTGACAACCAGATTCTCAGAGTCAATATGGCCCATATCCGCAGAAAGCTTGAGGAAAATCCAGGAGAACCCAAGTATATCTTTACAGAAATCGGTGTAGGCTACCGGATGAAGGAGGATTAATGGCTTCAAAAGCCGGCTTGCCAGGGTGGAAGCCAGGCAGGGCAGGCTTTTTGCTGAACTGATTAAACTCACGCATGTTTCCGGCGGTTTCTTGTGCTTCGGCGTCTGCGAACATCCTCCCTTTTTTGAAGCAACTGCTGAACATCTCCCTCCCATGCCGTCCTTATGGTCTTAACAGCATAGTAGTTCTCATCCTCCGACCGCTTCACACGTATCTTTCCCCGTATATAGCCATGCTCCGGGCAAACCGCAATGCACAGATAAAATCTCTGCCCATAGGGAAACCAGCGGATTCTCTTGCGCAGCATCCGTTTGCACTTAACACATACCACATCCGTCACAGCCTTGTCCTTCATAATATCTTCCCTTGTTTCAAATTCCCTGGAAACAAACTTGGAGTATTCTGGAAACTGAAACATAAATTCTTCCCCTCTTTTGCTAGGAAGCCTGTAATAATCCACAGAAAAATAAGCCCCATAGGCCTCCATGTCCAGAGCTGCAAAAATACATTTCGTATAGTGCGCATCATCCAGTGCCCGGTGAAAGGGGCGATCCGCCTCCATATGCTGAAGCTGCACCGCCAGATCCAAAGAGATCCTGTTTTTACCGTCCCCATGTTGAAGACAGTACAGCTTTTGGATATCATAATAAAGGAGAGGCACAGGAAATGAAATCTCCAGTCCATAATAGGCCATATTTCTCTGAAGCTCTGTCAAATCCATGGAGCCCCAGGTACAGAACATAAACTCCGCCTCACCGCACCACTCCATAAAAGCCTTCATAGCTTCCGGAAACGACACCCCTTCCTTAAGCAGCCTGTCTATATCCATATGAGTTACCTCTGAGCTTTTAAAATGCATCTCCCTGTAAACCTGAGGCTGAATCAACCGATGAAACTGCCCCAGCTCCTGCAAGCAACTATCCAGCTTCACAGCGCCTATCTCAATTATCTCAAAAGGAAGATGCTCCACAGAGTCCGCCTTACCGCCTGGGCTCTGATTCCATTCAAGGTCAAACACAATGTAATTCATAGCTTCATCCTGTCATTCACCATTGTCTAACTACTCATCTATCATACCATATCAGAGGACTAATGGAAAGGGGATTTCCTTTGGCATTTCCGGATCAGAGACGGCAGGATGAAAAGAAGATTCATTGAATTGTTAATCTTATATTATTCAAAGTTGACAATCGTTTATAAAAACTATATAATATACTACATATAAAAATATAGCTTATCGTATCAGGAGGTACATATGAAAACTACGTTTCAGACCAATGAGCTGACAAAAATAGCTCTGTTTTCTGCGCTGATATCCGTATCAGCCTACATTGCTATCCCCCTTCCATTTTCCCCTGTAAGTCTGACTGCCCAAACCTTTATCATAAACCTTATGGCTCTGCTTCTCACACCCCGTCAGACTATCTGCACCCTTCTTCTCTATATTCTGCTTGGCCTAATTGGCCTTCCAGTGTTCTCAGGAGGCGCAGGAGGACCGGCCAAGCTGTTTGGACCTACAGGCGGATACATTTTCTCCTGGCTTATCGCAGTGCCCTTGATGGCCCATTTAAAAGGCTCCCGCTACCACTTCTACCGATACTGTGCCGTCACAATCCTGGCGGGTATGCCCATCATCTATCTCCTGGGAACGGTTTATATGAAATATCTCACCGGGATGGATTGGGCTGCAGCCTTTACATCTGCAGTTCTCCCCTTTATTCCTCTGGATCTTTTTAAGTGTGTCGCGGCCTCACTGGTGGCAAAGCCTGTACAGTTAAGCCTGTCGGCTCTGGAAAACAGCCGCTCCTGACAGACTGATTTTCTTTTCTATTCCGACTCTCTGAGCGGTATATACAGCTCCAGACAATATGTAACCTTTTCCCTTGAAAAAAATGTTGTCATATTATTCGAATATACACGCTCCTCTGCCTTTAGACCGCGGCGCCGGCCCCACAGAACCATCTTCTGAATCATTCCCATATCCGGCAGCACATCCTCTGACTGGGCTACCATATAGATACACTCCGCCTCCTCCGTCAGAGGGTAACGGGAGCCGTCAAAGGCATCTCCTAATTCCCCTTCCAGCCTCTTATAAAGAAGTAAATCAGTGCCCTGGCTGATGAGGCTCTTTTCCGTGTATGTAAGAACATTATAAAAATAGGTCATATCCAGCCCCGGCACTTCAGAGGACAGGCGAAACCACTCCCTAAGCCCCTCCTGAAGACTGGCGCAATGCTCCATTACATAGGCTGCCGGAAACCGCTTTACAGAGCACTGATCCAGGCATTCCTCAATTCGACTAATATCCCGCGCTACCAAATCCAGCCTTGTTAAAGCTTGCTGGTGTCTCATAACCGCCTCCTGCTCCTCTGCTCTCCTCTGTGTAATATGATTTTGTATAACAGGCAGGGAGTTCCTTCCGCTCATCAGACCCTCCAGCTCCTCCAGGCTGGTATTCATTTTTCTATGATAAAGAATACACATCAGCTTATAAATATCATCTTCTGAGTAATAACGGTATCCATTCTCTTTTTTCCTGGCGCTGATAATGCCCTTTTTCTCATAAAACCTCAGGGCGTCTCTGCTTAAGCCCACCATCTGGGCTACGTCTCCGATCAGATATTCCACCTGCTCACTTACTGCCGCTTTCTCCATTAAAAAACCTCCGCCTTTTTTCATGCTTCTGCCTATATATTAAAGGCGGCTGTCTTTAAGGTCAATGGAAGCAAGGAAAGCGCAAGAGAACCGTAATAAAAATGAAAAGGTTCCCCTATTCCATACCCTTTGGTGGATAATGTGGATAACTTGGGGATAACTTTGTTAATTTTATGGGGATAGTCATGGATAAGTCAAAAAAAACAGAAAGAGAGCTGGTTTTATACCAGCTCTCCCATTAGCTCCTTTATAACGTTATCCACAGTTTCAATTTTTTTTGTCCTGAACGCATTGCTTCCACAGAACAAAAGTGCATTATCCACATCTCCAATGGCTGCATTTACAAGGGCCGTCGTAATACAGTAGGGAATGGTTTTAATATCACATTTCTCAAGACATTGGTAGCAGGCTTTGATGGAAGGCCGGTTCCCATTCTTTATCCGGCTTAAGAAGGGATTTAATATAGCCCTTCCAGGCATCCCCACCGGACTTTTGGTGACAACAATATCCTCCTTTGAAGCCTTGATATAGGCCTCCTTATAAGCCTGAGAGGCGTCGCATTCCTCTGTGGTGACAAACCGGGTTCCTACCTGAACCCCTTCTGCCCCCAGCCCGAACTGGTGAAGCACATCCTCATGGGTATAGATCCCTCCGGCGGTTACAACAGGAATATGGCATCTGTACTTAGCTCCATACTCCTTAACTACCTGAATAATCCCTCTTACTTCCTTATCAAAGGTTTCCCTGTCATAGGTAGCAGGCACGTCTGTGGTATCTGCCCCATACTCAGACAGCTGTTCCCTGGAAAATCCCAGGTGTCCCCCTGCCAGGGGTCCCTCTACTACAAACAGATCTGGCGCTACGTGAAATTTTCTGTCCCACATTTTGCAGATAACCATGGCAGACTTGGCGGAGGATACGATAGGTGCCAGCTTAACCCTGCGCTTTGGCTCCCTCTCCATCTCATGATAGGCAGCCTCAACATGCTCTGGAAGCGTCACTGGAAGACCTGCCCCAGATATAATAATATCGGCTCCCGACTTCACCGCCTCCTTTACCCACAGGTCGTAGCGCCTGGTAGCCACCATAATATTAAAGCCGATTACACCCTCAGGCGCAATCTCCCTGGCCAGCTTCATCTCCCTGCCTATGGCCCTGAGATTGGCCTCTACAACATTCTTCTGAAAATCAGGTTCCCGAAAGCCAATCTGTGCAGATGAAATAATTCCCGCACCCCCGGCTTTAGCCACAGCTCCTGCCAGCCTGTGCAGACTGATGCCTACTCCCATTCCCCCTTGAATTACAGGCTTCTCAACTACTAAATCACCAATCACCAATGGCTTTAACTCTGTCATTACATTCTCCTAAATCTCTGATACCTGTGTTCTGTCAGCTCTTTGCGTGACATAGCCAGATATTTATGAAAAAACTCTGTCATAGCCTTATCCATGTGCTGGATCAGATGGTTAAGGCTTTCTGCTGAGGCAGGCTCAGCCTCCGGTACAATCCTCTCAATCAATCCCAGCTTAAGCAAATCCTCAGCCGTAACCTTCATAACCTTGGCTGCCTCAGGAGCCTTCTTGCTGTCCTTATAAAGAATGGAAGCAAATCCCTCTGGTGAGAGAATGGAATAGATAGAATTTTCCAGCATCCACACCTCATCTGCCACGGCCATAGCAAGAGCTCCGCCGCTGCCTCCTTCTCCGATTACCACAGAAAGAATCGGCACCTTCAAATCCGACATCTCAAACAGGTTCCGGGCAATGGCCTCTCCCTGTCCTCTCTCCTCAGCCTCCAGGCCGCAGAACGCTCCCGGCGTATCCACAAAACAGACCACAGGGCGTCCAAAGGCCTCTGCCTGCTTCATAAGCCGTAGGGCCTTACGGTAGCCCTCAGGAGAAGGCATACCAAAGTTACGCTTTAGATTATCCTTGGTGTTCTTTCCCTTCTGCTGTCCGATCACGGTTACAGGCATGCCGTGAAACATTGCGATTCCGCCCACAATCGCTCCATCATCCTTATAATAGCGGTCTCCGTGAAGCTCGATAAATTCATCAAACATAGCGTTAATGTAATCCGTTGCCACCGGGCGATCGGATCTTCTGGACAACAGCACTGTATCCCAGGGAGTTTTTCCACCAGCTTTTCCACTTTTAGAAGGCTTATCCACTTCCACACCAGCAGTTCTTCTTACATAAACCGGACCGGCCCCTGGCTCCATCTGACGGCTTCTGTGCATATATAAAAGCTGGCCAAGCATCTTTTTCTGATCCCTGCGCTCCACAATCTTATCTACAAATCCATGTTTCAGCAGAAACTCCGCTCTCTGGAAGCCCTCCGGAAGCTTCTGCCCGATGGTCTGCTCAATCACCCTGGGCCCTGCAAAGCCAATCAAAGCTCCAGGCTCCGCAATGATTATATCTCCCAGCAAGGCAAAGCTGGCCGTAACCCCTCCGGTGGTTGGATCAGTAAGAACGCTGATAAAAAGCTGGCCTCCTTCATGATGACGCTTTAAGGCCGCAGAGGTCTTAGCCATCTGCATCAGGGATACAATCCCCTCCTGCATCCTGGCTCCTCCCGAACAGGCGAATAGAATCACAGGAAGTCTCTCCCTCGTAGCCCGCTCTACCGCTTCCGTAATCTTCTCACCAACCACCCGGCCCATGCTGCTCATAATGAACCGGGCGTCACAGACTCCCACTACAGCCGGATTGCCATTAATGGTTCCCTTTCCGGTTACAACTGCTTCGTTAAGCCGGCTCTTTTCCCTCGCAGCCAGGACCTTCTTCTCATAGCCTGGAAAATCCAGAGGATTCGAAAAGGGCATCTCCTTATTCCATTCCTCAAAGGAGCCCTCATCCAAAAGCATTTCAATCCGGCGGTATGCATGAACACGGAAATAGCCGCTGCACTTTGGACATACGTAATAGTTATTTTTTACGTCTTCCACATAAATTGGCTGACCGCATTTATTGCATTTACGCCACAGCCCCTCCGGGATCACCGGCTCCTGGCCTGAATCAGACTGGGGCTTATATTTCGTATCTATCTTCGTATATGTTTTTTTAAACATATTCCGCAACATAGGCAGTATCCTTTCCTTCATGCCCAGGCCTGCTTTTACGCATGCCCATTAACGCTTAACCTTAACTAATACGAACGCACATACTCAGGGAACTCCTTTTCAATAAAGCCCGTATCCGTATCTCCCTTCTGGAATGTGTCGTTTTCCAAAATCTCATACTGAAAATTGATGTTAGTCTCAATTCCCTCAATGATCACCTCGCCCAAAGCGCTGCGCATCTTGGCTATAGCCGACTCCCTGTCCTTATCAAACACAATCAGCTTCATCAGCATGGAATCATAATTGGCAGGAACCCTATAACCGGCATAAATATGAGAATCTACCCTCACTCCGTTGCCTCCCGGAATATGAACATTGGTGATCAGCCCCGGACATGGCATAAAGTTCCTGGAGGGATTCTCCGCATTGATGCGGCACTCAATGGCATGGCCTTCTATGGCTACATCCTCCTGGCGCAGGCTTAAGGGCTCTCCTGCCGCCACCCGTATCTGCTCTTTAATCAAATCCATACCTGTCACCAGCTCCGTTACAGGATGCTCCACCTGAATCCGGGTATTCATCTCCATAAAATAAAAGTCCTTATTCTTATCCAAAAGAAACTCTATGGTTCCTGCATTTTCATATCCTACAGCTCTGGCGGCCTTTACGGCAGTTTCCCCCATTTTCTTGCGAAGCTTAGGGGAAATAGCCTCACAGGGCGCCTCCTCCAGCACCTTCTGGTGACGTCTCTGGATGGAGCAGTCCCGTTCTCCCAGATGGATTATATTGCCGTGCTTATCTGCCATAATCTGAAATTCCACATGCTTTGGCTTTTCAATGTATTTTTCTATATACATGGTGTCATCGGAAAAGCCCTTTACTGACTCCATCTGGGCCGCATTGAAGTGCTCCCTAAAATCCCCGGCGCTTCTGGAAATCCTCATCCCCTTTCCTCCGCCGCCTGAAGATGCCTTTATCATAACCGGAAAGCCGATCTCCTTTGCCATGGCAAGGGCTTCCTCTGCCTCATGAACCGGCTCCCTGCCGCCTGGCACAACGGGCACTCCCGCATCTATCATAGTCCTTCTGGCCTCTGACTTGTTGCCCATCTTATGGATGATTCCAGCAGACGGCCCTATAAAGGTGATATTGCACTCAGCACACAGCCTGGCAAATCGGGCATTTTCCGAAAGGAAGCCAAAGCCCGGATGAATCGCGTCGGCCTTCACCGCTGCAGTAGCCGCCAGTATCCGCTCTATATTCAGATAGCTCTGATTTGAGGGCGCAGGCCCGATACAGATGGCCTCGTCAGCCAGCAGGGTGTGAAGGCAGTCTCTATCCGCCTCGGAATATACAGCCACAGTCTGAATCCCCATCTCTCGGCAGGCCCGGATAATGCGGACTGCAATCTCTCCTCGATTGGCAATTAAAATTTTGTTAAACATCGACATTTTCCCTCCCTTCCCGTATCCCCACATCTGTTGCGGGATATATAACTAACCAACCATAAATGTAAGCTCTGCTGTCACAGCCAGCCCGCCGTCCACCGTGGCAGTCGCCCTTCCGATTCCCAAGGGCCCTTTTTGCTTAATAATTTCACATTCCAGCCTTATCTTATCTCCCGGCCCTACCTTCCGTTTGAACTTCGCCTTATCAATACCGCCGAAATATGCAATCTTTCCCTTAAAGCCTTCCTGGGACAAAATGGCTACCGCGCCGGTCTGAGCCAGCGCCTCAATTATTAACACCCCCGGCATAACCGGCTCCTGTGGAAAATGTCCCTTGAAAAAAGACTCATCGTAGCTTACACATTTATAGCCTACCGCCCGCACCCCCGGCTCCAGCTCCTCAATACAGTCCACCAGTAAAAAGGGGTGCCTGTGGGGAATAATTTCCTCTATCTCCTTAATTCCCATTAACATATAATCCTTACCTCCTCGTTATAAGCCAAAAGGCCCTGTTCCTGTCTCCTGCAACCGGTTGTCTCCACTTATCGGCCTGCCTGTACGCCCTAACTGATACGGAACAGAGGCTGGCCGTACTCCACCACCTCCTCATTATTTACAAGGATTGCTTCTACCACTCCGTCGTATTCACTTTCTATTTCATTCATCAGCTTCATAGCCTCGATGATTCCCAGCACCTGTCCCTTCTTCACCCTATCCCCTGCCTTTACAAAGGCATCCCCATCTGGTGAGGATGCGCTGTAAAAGGTTCCTACCAGCGGAGAGGTGATGACCTTGTCAGATCCAATATCCACAGAAGCTGCCCCTGCTGCAGGCGACGTCAAAGCTCCCTGATCTGCCGCAGAAAGGTCCACTCCTGCCGTCCCGCCCATGCCGGGAACCGTCATCACAGGCGCTGTCACTGCCATTACCTGGGGCTGCTCTCTTTCGCATTTTAAGGAAAGCTTTATATTGCCTTCTTCCAGCTCAAAGCTGGTAAGCTTATTGTCGGAAACTGCCTGAATTAATTTTAAAATATCGTCTATATTCATAGCCCATACCTTCTTTCTGTTACTGACTGAACATTACCCTCTGAACTTCTTTACAATCAGGCTGGCATTGTGTCCGCCAAATCCAAGGGAATTGCTGATAGCGGCATTCACCTCCATGGATACGCCCTCGCCCTGGGTATAGTCCAGATCACAGCCCTCGCCCGGCTTCTTAAGACCAGCAGTTGCATGAACAAAGCCATCCTCAATGGACTTCACACAGGCGATAAACTCAACTCCGCCTGCCGCTCCTAAGAGATGTCCGATCATAGATTTGGTGGAATTGATTTTCACCCTTTTGGCGTGATCCCCCAAGGCTCTCTTTATGGCCAGCGTCTCAAAGAGGTCATTGTGGTGGGTACTGGTGCCATGGGCATTGACATAGTCAAGCTCCTCCGCCTTCATCCCCGCGTCTGACAAAGCATTTTCCATGGCCCGGGCAGCGCCGCTTCCGTCCTCAGCAGGGGAGGTGATATGGTATGCATCGCAGGTCGCGCCATAGCCTGCAACCTCTGCCAGAATCCTTGCGCCTCTGGCCTGTGCGTGCTCCAGAGACTCCAGAACCACCACGCCTGCGCCCTCACCCATAACAAAGCCGTTTCTTTCCTCGTCAAAGGGAATCGATGCCCTCATTGGATCGCTGGTGGTATTTAATGCTGTCAGGGCTGTAAATCCGGCGATACCAATCGGAGTAATGCTGGCCTCAGATCCTCCTGCCACCATTACGTCCGCCTCGCCATACTGGATCGAGCGCATGGCCTCGCCGATGGAATGGGTCCCTGTGGCACATGCTGTTACCACATTAAAGCACTTTCCCTTAAGCCCGAACTGAATGGCTACGTTTCCTGCGGCCATGTTGCTTATCATCATAGGCACCAAAAGGGGATTCACCCGGCTTGGCCCCTTTTCCTTCATCTTCAAAACGTCCTTCTCCATGGCCTGGAGTGAGCCAATGCCGGAGCCTACGCAGACGCCTACCCGGTAGGGATCCTCCTTCTCCATATCAATGCCTGCCTGCTCTAAGGCTTCCCTGGAGGCAGCTACCGCAAATTGAGAAAAGGCTTCCATCCGGCGAGCCGCCTTTTGATCCATATAATCCTTTGCATGAAAGCCCTTTACCTCCGCCGCCAGCTTACATTTAAAATCAGTTGTATCAAAATAAGTAATAGGGCCGATTCCTACCGTCTTGCTTTTAAGCCCCTGCCAAAAGCTTTCCACATCGTTTCCAATGGGGGTGATGGCACCCATACCTGTTACTACCACTCTCGTCTTCATACGCTCACGCTCCTGCTTTATAATCCTACATTGCCATACCGCCATCGATGCTGAGCACCTGGCCTGTAATATACTTTGCTTCATCAGAGGCCAGAAAAGCAACTGCCTCCGCAATATCCGCCGTCTCCCCCAGCTTCTTCATCGGGATCTGCTCTATTATGGACGCTTTTACGCTGTCGCTGAGCACATCCGTCATATCCGTTACAATAAATCCGGGCGCTACCGCGTTCACTGTAATCCCTCTGGATGCCAGCTCTCTTGCCGCCGACTTGGTCAGGCCGATAACCCCTGCCTTGGCTGCGCAGTAGTTCGCCTGACCTGCATTTCCCAAAACGCCTGATACCGATGAAATATTAATAATTCTTCCTGCCCTTTGCTTTAGCATCTGACGGGAAATATGCTTGATACAGTTAAATACACCTTTCAGGTTGGTGCTGATAACTGCATCAAAATCCTCCTCGGACATCTTCATAAGCAGGTTATCCCTTGTGATGCCAGCATTGTTCACCAGGATATCCAGACGTCCATATTTTTCCACTACCTCTGCCAGCATGGACCCGCAGCTCTCAAATTCGGCAACATTACACTGCACTGCCTCCGCTTTGCCTCCTGCTGCCTTTATCTCATTTACCACATCCTCTGCTTTCGCAGCAGAGCCATTATAATTTACGATTACAGCCGCTCCCTTAGCTCCCAGCGTTAAGGCTATCTGGCGTCCAATACCACGGCTTGCGCCTGTTACTAATGCAATCTTGCCTTCCAGCATAAGCTTCTTCTCCTTTCGATGGCAGATGCCTGCCCTATATCCCTTTACGCTGCTCCTGCCGCAGCTCTTCCACTACCGTATCTATATCTTCCATTTTTTCCACATTCATGGTTCTCACTTCTTTATTGATTTTCTTCATAAATCCGGTCAAAGTTTTTCCCGGTCCAATCTCAATGAAGGTATCCACGCCGTGGGCAATCATTGTCTCAACGCTCTGCTGCCATCTTACGGAAGAGGAAACCTGCTTTGTAAGCAGCTCCCTCACCGGCTCAGCCGTTGTGACAAACCTTGCGTTTACATTGGCTACATAGGGGATCGCAGGAATGCTTATAACCACTCTTGCAAGGATCCCTCCCAGCTTCTCCCCTGCATCTGTAAGCAGGCCGGAATGGAAGGGTCCACTTACATTTAGCAGGAGCGTTCTCCTGGCCCCTGCGTCCTTAAGCCTCTCACAGGCTTCCTCTACTGCTGCCTTCTTACCTGAAATTACAATCTGCCCCGGACAGTTGTAGTTGGCAATCCATACGCCGTCCATTTCTCTGATTACTTTCTCTATTACAACCCCATCCAGGCCCAGGATTGCCGCCATCGCTCCCTCTCCTACCGGAACTGCCTCCTGCATAAGAATTCCTCTCTGACGCACAGTAGTAATAGCGTCCTCCTGGCTCATGACACCTGCCGCTACCAGCCCGCAGTATTCTCCCAGGCTCAGGCCCGCAGCCACATCTGGCCTGACACCTCTCTCCTCAAGCACCTTCATCATGGCAATGCTGGTGGTCACCATCGCTGCCTGGGTATATTCCGTAATATCCAGCCGGTCATTCTTCTCAAAGCAAAGCTCAGCCATAGAGAAGCCTAAAAGCTCGGAAGCCCTGTCAAACACGGCCTTCCCAATCTCTGTCTGTTCATAGAAGTCCTTACCCATACCGGGCACCTGGGCTCCCTGTCCCGGAAATATAAATGCTATTTTGCTCATCCTCTTACTCCTTTAAATGTGCTGGCCGGCCGTACACAAATCCCAGTGCATCAGTCTGGAAGCCTCTCCCATCATTTCTTCTATCATTTCCTTACAGCTCTGTCTCCTGGACACCATTCCCGCAATCTGTCCGGCCATTACCGTTCCTCCGGTAACATCCCCCTCCTGAACCGCCTTGCGCAATGTGCCTAAGGTAAGGTACTCCAGCTCCTCAAAGGATTTTCCTTCCTGCTCAAGCCTTGTGTACTCCCTGGTCATCTGATTTCTTAAGCATCTCACCGGATGACCGTGGGTACGTCCTGTCACAGCAGAGTCGATATCTTTAGCCTTGATAATCCGCTCCTTATAATTTTCATGCACAATGGATTCATCAGCAACCACAAATCTGGTTCCCATCTGAACCGCTTCGGCCCCCAGCATAAATGCTGCCGCAATGCCTCTTCCGTCACCAATGCCGCCTGCTGCGATTACAGGTATGGACACCACATCCGCTATCTGAGGAACCAGAGTCATAGTGGTCTGCTCACCGATATGGCCGCCGGACTCCATTCCCTCTGCCACTACGGCGTCAGCGCCGTATTTTTCCATGCGGCGCGCCAGGGCTACGCTTGCAACCACAGGAATCACCCTAATTCCGGCAGACTTCCACATATCCATATATTTTTCAGGATTACCTGCTCCGGTGGTGACCACCTTGATTCCCTCTTCCACAACTACCTTTGCCACATCCTCTGCGTGAGGGCTTAAAAGCATGACATTCACACCAATAGGTTTCTCTGTCAGAACCCTTGCCTTGCGGATCTCATCCCGAACTGCCTCGCCCGGAGCATTGGCCCCGCCGATCAGTCCCAGCCCTCCTGCCTCAGATACAGCTGCAGCCAGATGATGCTCTGCAACCCAGGCCATGCCTCCCTGAATAATCGGATACTTGATTTCAAGCATTTCTGTAATTCTAGTTTTCATTCTGTTACCTCCGGTCTCTGTTCGGTGCTGCATCGGTCGAGGTTCCGACCTGCCCCGCCTGGTGTCCCCCCTTATAAAGCCGGAAAACCGGATCGGTGGGATTAGCTCCAGCTTCCTTTTTTATGTGCTTATGAAGGAAACAGCGTGCAAAGCCTCACACGCTGTCATTTTCCATTTCCACCTGTGGATTTATGCCTCTACGCCTTGATTTTTTAAATATGCCATGACCTCTCCTACAGTTGTCAGCTGCTCCAATTCCTCAGCAGGAATCTCTACAGAGTACTCGTCCTCTAAAGCCATAACCAGCTCGAACAGATCTAGGGAATCAGCGCCTAAATCCTCTTTAAAGGAAGATGCCTCTGTAATGGTATCTGCCTCTACACTCAGCTGCTCCGCAATAATTTCCTTCATCTTCTCTAACATGTTCATTTCTCCTTTTATATTTTTATATTATTTTATCATTACCCCTTTTACCACTCTAACAGGGTAGCTCCCCATGTAAGACCTGCTCCAAAGCCTGAGAGCACAACCTTGTCGCCCCGGCTCAGCCTTCCTGCCCTGTTCATCTCATCCAGAAGAAGGGGAACAGAACCACTTGAGGTATTGCCATAAAACTCCATATTCACCGGAAACTTCTCTAAATCCACCTTAAAACGTTTTGCTATAGACTCGATTATACGGTAGTTGGCCTGATGAATGATAAAGTACCGCACAGCCTCCGCCGAAACCTTTGTCTCTTCCAGAAGCTGTCCGATGCACTCCGGCACCCTCTTCACTGCAAACTTAAATACCTCCTGGCCTTCCATAGACATATATCCCAACTCCGGCTTCTTTCCTAAAAGGAAATTTCCGTTGGTTCTTGCGCCGCAGGTTAGCACCTGACCCTTTTTACCGTCAGACCTCATATGTATGCCCATAATTCCCTTTACATCTGCTGTTACCACAACCGCGCCCGCGCCGTCCCCAAATAGAACACAGGTGCTTCTGTCTGTCCAGTCGATCAGTTTACTTATAACATCCGAGCCAATAACCAGAGCCGTCTTATATATCCCGCTGCTAATAAATGCATGAGCTGTATTCAACGCAAATACAAAGCCGGAACAGGCTGCGCTTATATCATAGCAGACTGCGTTAACCGCCCCGATCATACCCTGAATCTCGCAGGCTCCGCTGGGAAAACAGTAATCCGGCGTGGAGGTTCCAAGAAGGATCAAATCAATCGCTTCCGGCTCCACTTTCGCCTGCTCCAGGGCCCTCCGGGCTGCTCTGGCTGCCATCTGGGACGTACCCTCAACCGTTGCGATCCTTCTTTCGCCAATTCCCGTTCTGCTGCGGACCCACTGGTCGCTGGTCTCCACTATCTGTGCAAGGTCATTATTCGTCACTATCTGCTCCGGCACATACGAGCCGGTTCCTATGATTCTTGTTGTCATTCCTTTTACCTGTCCCGAATCCATCCAGCAATCAGCGGACTCACGCCTTCCTTTTTCTATTGAGAAAACTTTGAATGTCAAAGTAATACTACCGGATCGTTTCCTGTTTGTCAAGAAATATTTTTCTCCCTATTTCGCGTTTCTTCTCCGATCTTTACTAACTTCTTACATTTCTTACCAATTTCGTAGCCTTATACGATTGACTTTGCATACAAAATTTGTTAAGTTAAAGTTGTAAAAGAAGGCATTCCATTTAAAAGGGGGTGTAACAAATGAAGACCACTGGTGTTATCCGTAAGCTGGATGAATTAGGCCGTATCACGCTTCCCATCGAATTGAGAAGAAGTCTGGATTTAGATGTAAAGGATGGTTTGGAAATTACCGTCCAGGATAACTGTATCATCCTGAGAAAAGCAGAATGTGCCGATATTTTTACCGGCAGCACTGAGGATTTGCTGGATTTTGAAGGAAAAAAGGTTTCCAGACAATCTATTATCGCTCTGGCCAAGCTGGCCGGATTAAATGTAAGTGAATCACTCTGATTGTACATAGAAAAAGCCCGGTTCAGTCCCAGGCTTTTTCTATTCTCTTATTCAGTTAGCAGCTGCTGGTACACCTCCCTTTTGCTGATCCCTCTATCCCTGGCCACAGCCTTCATAGCCTCTTTTTTGCTCTGTCCCCTGGAAAGGTAATAGCCCAAATGCTCCTCTATGCTCATCTGCTCCCAGGCTTTTATCTCCTCTTTTTTTATCTCCTCCGGAGCCTTTCCATCTATCACTATCACACACTCGCCTTTCGGCTCTTCCGCTTCATAGTGATCCAAAGCCTTTTCAAAGGTCGTCTGGCAGGCCTCCTCATGCTTCTTAGTCAGCTCCCGGCACACGGTAATCCTGCGCTCTCCCAAAGTCTCATAAAGCTCCTTTAACGTCTTAACCAGACGGTGGGGAGCCTCGTATACAATAATTGTCCTTGTCTCGGCTGCCAGCTCCCTTAAGATCCTCATCCGCTCCTTCTTGTGACTCTTTTCATTGGGGAGAAAGGCCTCGAAGCAGAATCTTCTGGTGGAAAGCCCTGACAATGTAAGAGCTGTAATACAGGCCGATGGCCCCGGAAGGGAGGTAACCTCAACCCCGGCCTCATAGCATTGCCGCACCAGCTCCTCCCCGGGATCGGATATTCCAGGAGTACCTGCATCTGTTATCAGGGCAACATCAGACCCAGCCTTTAGCCGCCCTACCAGATATCTGGCCTTCTCTTCCTTATTATATTCATGGTAGCTGGTCATAGGGGTCTTGATCTCAAAATGATTCAGCAGCTTAATACTGTGGCGGGTATCCTCTGCAGCAATCAAATCTACTTCCCTCAAGGTTCTGAGAACCCTTAAGGTAATATCATCCAAATTCCCTATAGGCGTTGCGCACAAATATAGTTTGCCAGCCATATCCTTCTCCCTTCCAACTACTGCTCTACGCAGTATATATGAACATGTAATGCCTGACCACCGGCATTTAATAGCCGTAGGTAGTGCGGATTTCCTCTGAATACTCTCCCTGCTCATTAAACACGATAACCGGCGCCTCCACCTTAAGAAGAGCTCCCCCTCCTCTGACAGCCTCTATGAGAACCATATTAGCCTCTCTGTCCGCGTAAGGATGAACCAGCTTCATCCGTTTCGGCTCCAGTCCGTTCGCCTTCATAGTCTGTATAATCTCTATCAGCCGTCTGGGCCTGTGAACCATATAGAACCGCCCGCCCGGCCTCATCACCTTCGTACCCTCCCGTATCACATCCTCCAGGGTACACAGCACCTCATGGCGGGCTATGGCTTTCCCATCGCTTGGATTCTTAAGCCCGTGGGCGTCATTCATATAAGGCGGATTGCTGGTGACTACATCAAAAGAAGCCAGTGCAAACAGCCTGCTGGCCTCCTTAATATCCCCTGTGACAATCTCTATCTTATTCTCCAGATGGTTGTAAGCCACACTCCTCCTGGCCATATCCGCAGACTCCTCCTGGATCTCCAGGCCGGTAAAATGCTTTCCTTCTGTTTTAGCAGTCAGAAGGATAGGGATTATTCCCGTACCTGTTCCCAGATCCAGAACCCGCTCTCCCTCCTTAACCACAGAAAAACCCGATAAAAGCACGGCATCCATGCCAAAGCAAAAGGCTCCCTTCCTCTGGATAATGCCATAATGGTTTCTCTGCAAATCATCGATCCGCTCGTCATCCCGCAAAAGCACAGGGCCGGCCTGGATCCAGGCATGCTCTTTGGCCTGTGCCTCTGCTTTCCCCTCCGTCCTTCTCTCAGACACTCTAGTTATCATCCAGCTTCGACTTTCCTTCCTTCTTTTCCAAAGCCTCCAGCTCCTTCAGAGCGGCTTCCTCAAAAGCCGGCTTCTCCTTATCACCGCCCTTGCCCTTCTTTCTTCTGGGCTTAAACCGCAGCTGCTCCACCTTATATTCACGGATTTCCTTCTCATCCTTCTCTACAACCACAATCACCTTAACCAGCTGGCGGAGCACATTCACACTATGAACCTCTCCCTTTAAGCCATCGTTGGTAGTAACATGATCTCCAACATTTGGAAGCCTGCTGTTGAGAACCTCATAGGTTTCCTCCTCGTTCTTAAGGCAACACATCAGCCTTCCGCAGACGCCGGATATCTTAGTAGGATTCAGTGAAAGATTCTGCTCCTTGGCCATCTTGATAGATACAGGAATAAACTCCGACAAATAAGAGTGACAGCACAGTGTTCTTCCACATATGCCAACTCCCCCCATAATCTTTGTCTCGTCCCTCACCCCTACCTGCCGCAGCTCAATTCTGGTCTTAAACACGCTGGCTAGATCCTTTACCAGCTCCCTAAAATCAATACGCCCGTCAGCAGTAAAGTAAAACAGAACCTTATTATTGTCAAATGTATATTCAGCATCGATCAGCTTCATTTCCAGATTGTGTTTCTTAATCTTTTCCTGGCAGATTCTGAATGCCTCCTTTTCCTTTTCCTTGTTCCTGACCTCAACGCTCTCATCCTCAGCGGTAGCCATGCGGATAACCGGCTTTAAAGGCGGCACTACCTTGGATTCCTCCACGTCCCGGCTGCCTAAAACCACATATCCAAACTCAATCCCTCTGGCCGTCTCCACAATTACATGATCCCCTGTTTTAATCCTGCGGCCTGCCGGGTCAAAATAATATATCTTACCTGCAGTGCGGAACCGCACACCAATTACTGTTATCATATACAAATCTCCTTCTTATACCGGCCTCTCTTAGCTGAGCCGCCAGAAAGCTTTACTGGAACTGTTCCCTTCCTAATCTCTGCTATATGCTCAGCCTTCAAATGCCATCTATCCATCTCATCTATTCCAGCTGCACCTGAAGTCCCATTTAAGTCCCCCGGTCAGTCTAATTCTCCTGCATCGTCAAAAGCATAAGCTCCATAGTCAGCTCCATATTTACATTCGCTCCCAGCCTTACTCTGGCTTTGTCAATAGCCTCCAGTATCCGCTCCAATCCCTCATAGCCACTGACTGTGCTCATCTGTTTGATAGAAGAAAACTCATTCTTAAATATTAGCAGGTTAATATCCTTCGTAGTCTTATACATCAGCACATCCCTGTACCACATCTGCATAAAGTCCAGGCAGATGCTTATATCCAGCTTTTCATCCTTCAGCTTTCGGATATAATCCAGAAGCTCTGATATATCCGTATCCTTTAAATGCTTCAGCAGATAAAGAACCTCTGAGTACATCTGCTTAAACTCCTCCGAATCCGCCAGATAAATTGCCTTCCCCAGATTTCCTCTGGCAAAAGCCGCGTAAATCTCAGCCTGGCTTTCTTCCACTCCTGCGGACTGTACCAGATACTCCTTAACCACCTCATCCTTAAGCGGCCTCAGCTTAAGCTGCATGCATCTGGACAATATGGTTGGAAGAAATCCTTCCGGGTTGGTCGTCAAAAGCAGTATTACTGCATAGGAGGGCGGTTCCTCAATGGTCTTAAGAAGAGCGTTCTGTGCCTGAACCGTCATCTTCTCCGCCTCATCCACAATATAAATCTTGTAGTAGCTGCTGTAAGGACGCACCATAATAGTATCATTGATCTGTTCCCTGATATCGTCCACTCCGATATTGGCCGACTTCTCATGGGTCACATAAATCAGATCCGGATGGTTTTTACTCAACACCTGCTTACAGGCATGGCACTGCATACAGGGCTCTGCCAGCCCCTTTTCGCACAGCAGGCTGAGAGCAAAGGCATTTGCCAGGGATTTCCTGCCCATTCCTGCTTCCCCGCTGAGAATATACGCATGGGAAACCTTCCTCTTCTGCACCGCATTCTGAAAATGCTCCTTTATCTGCTCATGGCCTAATATTTTGTCAAATCCCAGCATCCTGACAATCCCCCTTGTTGAGGCGTCCCGCACATATTTAACGTGAGGTTGGCTCATTCAAATGTACGAGGTTAGTATAACATAAGTTAAATTTTATGTATACCCTTAAGTTTTTCCATCCTTTTATTAGATCAGTTACCGCTGGCTTCCATATAAGCGGCAACAGCCAGAAAATCAGATATACATAGCTTTCCATCTATCCGCTTATGAGAAAGAGAACATCCTTGTTTTTCGATGAAGCAAATAACAGAGTTCCTGTTTTTTTAATAATCGTCCAACTATTTAACAATCGTCCATAGACAAAACGTAAATTAAAATTTAATATTTCATTCAGATAGTCTACACTAACCTACTGAATGGAGGTGCTTTTAGAATAAAACGAACAAAGCTTATTGTATTTGTTTTAATTCTGGCAGCAATAGGGTCAGCTATGATTACTCTATGCATGGGCGCAGTCAGGATTCCGATTGCTGATACCTTCCGCATTTTGCTGGAAAAATTATATATAGGTATAGGCTATGAAATTTCTGTATCTTATGAACAAATTGTATGGCAAATTCGTATGCCGAGAATTATTCTGGGGTTCTTTGCCGGAAGCGGGCTGGCGCTTTGCGGCTGTGTGATGCAGGCGCTTGTTCAAAATCCTATGGCAGACCCGTATATCCTTGGCATTTCGGCGGGAGCAACTCTTGGCGCAACTTCTTCCCTATTTCTCGGTCTGGGTACGATTTCCGGAATATGGGCGTTTCTAGGAGCAGGAATAGCATACTTTTTAGTTCTGATGCTATCTTCGGCTGATGGAAAAACCACATCTGTAAAGCTGATCCTGTCAGGGATGATTATAAATGCGCTTCTTACTGCTTTTTCAAATTTTATTATTGCAATTACAGGAGACGCAGATGGAATAATGTCAATCAAATTCTGGACAATGGGTTCTCTTACAAGGGCAAGCTGGAACAATATAGGGGTGATAGCAGTGATTGTTGTATCGGCAATTCTGTTTTTTGTGATTCAAGCGAAAACCCTGGATGGCCTTATGCTGGGGGAAGAGGTAGCCACAACCATCGGAATCAATACCTTTCGGTGCAGGCTGATTTATTTACTTGTAATCTCTCTGCTTACAGGCATATTAGTGTCTATTTGTGGAACCATTGGATTCATGGGCCTTATTATTCCCCATGTGGCAAGAGCGCTTGCAGGAACTGGACACAAAAGTCTGATACCGATTGCAGCTCTGACAGGCGGAATTTTTATGCTGTGGGTGGATGCCGCTGCCCGCAGTCTGATTCCTAACACAGAATTGCCTGTTGGAATATTTACAGCCTTCATTGGCGCTCCATTTTTTGTATATGTGGTGGTAAAGAAAAAATACGGATTTGGAGGAAATTGAATGAATCTGACAGCAAAAGACGTAGAGGTATCGATCTCAGGAAAAAAAATTATCCGAAATTTATCCGTCCAAATTCCCAACCGGAAGTTTTCAGCTTTGCTTGGCGCAAACGGCAGCGGAAAGACGACCCTTTTAAGAGCAATTTACCGAACGCAAAAAATGGATAACGGAGTAATCTATCTTAACGATCTGGACATATCTAAATTTTCTGGAAAAAAACTGGCCAGAAAACTAGCTGTTATGGGACAGTTCAATCAAATCAATTTTGATTACACTGTTATGGATGTTGCTCTGATAGGCAGATATCCCTTTCATTCGCTTCTTGAACAGGAAAAGGAAAAAGACTATGAAATTGCTTTGGAGGCATTGGAAAAAGTCGGAATGAAGCAATATAGAGAGAGAAATTTTCAATCTCTGTCCGGTGGAGAAAAGCAGCGAGTTATTCTTGCAAGAGCGCTCACCCAGTCTCCTCAGATTTTGATTTTAGACGAGCCCACAAATCACCTGGATATCCGATACCGGCTTGAAATATTGTCTATTATCAAAGAACTTAATATTACCGTCCTGGCAGCCCTTCATGATCTGGGACTTGCAGTGCAGTTCTGCGATTATCTCTATATGATGAAACAAGGAGAAATCGTAGCAGAGGGAAAGCCGAAACAAGTCATCAATCACGATACCTTATGGGATATATTTGAGGTAAATGCAGAGGTATATCCAAGTCCTGTAAACGGAAAGCTCATGATTCAATATGTATGAGGGCCAAAATGTAACGTACGATACACCTGCATGTCAAAACATAACTTTTGAACCCGTAAAGACATGAGAAGCAGACCGATCCGGAAGGATTGCAAAATACCTTTTGACCAGCATCATATGTATAAAATGATAGCAAGCATAGTAATACATTAACACAGAAAGAGGAACAAACATGTATAAAAAGAAATTGGCAATTACTTTAACCATAGCATTTGCATCAGCACTACTGTCCACAGGCTGTGGACCGGCTACAAAGACAGCAGAAAAAGCCACCTCGCAGGCAGAGCCGGTATCCCAAACTACCGCAGCAGGGTCAGAAGCAGCAGCTCAAATTACCGAAACATCGGAAGCTGCATCCCAAACTACTGCAACAGCCCAAGCTGCAACCGAAACGGTCTATCCATTTACCATGACTATTTACGACGCAGATGACAAGGAAGTAGAAATAACCTTTGACAAAGAGCCGGAGCGCGTACTTTCCACCCAACTTTCCATGACAGAAGCATTAATTAAACTGGGACTAAAGGATAAAATCATCGGAGTGTTTGACAACGATAATGCACTAAAGGGAGAGATTGGGGAAGAAATCGCAGCCTTAAACAGTCTTGGCGATAAAAAATCCGTATCAAAAGAAACAATCATAGCCGCAGAACCGGATATTATCCTTGGAAAAGGTCCGCTCATGTTTACGGACACCTCCATTGGAACGGTACAGTCCTATCAGGAATTGGGAATCCCGGTTTATACAGAGCTTGCAAGCGCAAACATCGATCAGTCGTTGTACAACATTGCAGAAGATGTACGTAATATCGGAAAGATTTTCAATGAGCAGGCCGCAGCAAACGCATACGCAGATGAACTTCAGGAGAGAATGGATCGTTTGATGGAAAAGGTTAGAGGGCAGACTGGAAAAACTCAAAAAGTCCTGTTTATGGCCGGCTATTCGGATGGAAGCTTTGCTGCATTTAACTCGAAGATGAGCAGTTGTATGTTAGAGGCTTTGAATGCAGAAAACGTACTGGATAAGGGCGGAAATGACCTGACAATGGAAAATTTGATTTCCATGAATCCAGATATAATCGTATATATACATGCAGACCGATATGCCAAGACAGATAAAACAGCAGTGGAACAGCTTCTTAACAATACCATCATTCAAGACGTTTCTGCGATTGCCAATAGAAAGGTAATCGAGATGAATTATGATGATATTATGGACTATGGGGCAAGAATAATTGACGCTTCAGAAAAACTCTATGATTTCATGTACGGCACTGAATCCTAATGCAGAAGGCTGTCTCATTTCACCAGGCGGTTTGGGGGAAAGCCCATCCGCCTTTTATAAATACGGCTGAAATAGCAGGCATCCTTATAACCCACCAGACATGCCGCCTCCGAGATTGTATAGTCACCGGAACGAAGCAGCTCAGTGGCAATCTTTATCCTGTAATTGATCAGATAGTCAATCGGCCGAATCCTTTTATATTTGAAAAACAGGTAGCTAATGCGAGCAGGTTTTTCATTTACATACTCAGCAAGAGAGCGCAATGTGACAGACTGTTTATAGTTTACCGAAATATAATTTAACAGATCCTTCATTATCTGATTTTCATTATAGACTAATTCAGGCTTGAAATCTGAAAAAATCTCATTGAAATAGCCGGCAATCAGTCCTTCCAGCATATACTGCGCTTTGATATCGGTGTCAGGATTCATTTTCAAAATCTGATGGAGAATGGAAATAGTTTTGTCAGGATTCTTTAACTTCCGGGAAAAAAGCAAATGTTGATCGCTCTCATAATACATATTAATATAATGAAAATCCTCATTTTCAAGAGCAGAGAGCGTAAGCATTTTGTCAGGACAGCCATGTAGAAAAAGACCACGCTTTGCCATAAATGGTTCATCCTCAAAGGAAAAAATCGCCCTACCGGAAACAGGAACTATAATGGCGCTTTTCATCGTTTTATAGCTGTTGCTTTGTCCGGCCTTTAATGTAAAGCTGCGAAATCCCAAAGAAGAAAGTTTTCCCTGATTGTATTGCTCAAATAGAATATCCATCGAATCCTTCAAAACAGTTCTCCGGTTCATTGCTGCGCCTCCTTTCTCCCCTTCTGCATGTATAGGGAAATATAATTCTATTAGACTTAAATATAGCACACTACAAACAGGAATGTCTACTTGAAATTCCAGCACGATCACGGAAGGCACCGTGAAGATACAAACTTCTATTTATGCTTCGCAAAGCCCTATGAAGCCTGAATATAACGTGCTTTCAGTCCAGGCTTGACAGGGCTTGCATCAATCTGGCGAATCCAAAACTCAACTACCTAAACTATTAGTGGAAAAATCATATGGAAGAAATCATAATCGGAAAATATAAAATTTGTGTGGAGCTCCCCATAAGAGGGCTAAAAGCAAAGGGAAACAAAGCCGTCCTTATTAATGACGGAGAGATGGTTCGAGATCAACAATTAAAGTCAGAGCTGGCGATTTTGTTTGGTTTAATCCCCAACAATCGTCTTTATGAGTATACACCGTGGAAGGAAAAAGCAATAAAAAAAGGCGTTCCAGATTTTGGAGGTGGATTGAGGCAGTACCACCAAAAATTAATATCTGAGATTATACCGCAGCTTGACCGGAAATATCATCTGGATATGTTCCATTTGGCTTATGGAGGATTCTCATTGGGAGGTTTGGCTGCTGTTACAAGTTTGTGGCATACCAAATCCTTTCAATTCATTTTTTCCATCTGTGGTTCCTTCTGGTACCCCGGATATATAGATTTTATGTCGGAGTGTGATATTATAAATAAAAAAGCAAGAATTTTACTCATCAATGGTAAGAAAGAAGGTAAGGCTCACGGCAACCGGCTTGAAAGCGCTGCTCTCTGCGCACAGCAAGCACACCATTATCTTTCAAGCCGCTTGGATACGGTGTCAATGATGGATAAGTATAACCATCACGACCGAAAAGAAGAGCGTCTTCAAATTGCAATGAACTGGCTTGACAAGAGCTTCTTAGAGAACGGATCATAATGATTGCGAAATCCAGAAAGCTTCATAATTAACCGCCTCCTAAGTATTGTGAACGCTCAAATCCTGTATATCCCCTATAATTTCCTTTAAGCAATCCTCCAGACTCACATTCTCATACCATTGCTCAATTCCATGGAGCTTAAGCTTCTCCTTTTTAAAATCCTCCTCATCCGCCAGAAACCGTCTGCACATTTCTCTATACTTAGGCACTTTCTGCTGCTGCTCCCGTTCCAAAGCCCGTTTAAGCCTCAGCCCATCCTCTACATGAATATAAAGGGGAACCAGCGCATCCCTGCCATAGAATTCCCTCATCTTACCGTAGGACTCCAGAGTCCCTATCACCAGGTAATCCCCTTTTTCCAAATCAATCTGACCATCATTCACTGTAAAATAACTCCAGGGGCCAAACACCGTTTCATAAGTCCTGCACTCAATCAATGTTCCCTTTTTCCTGCATTCCTCCAAAAACTTCTGGTTCACAAAGAAATATTCCACTCCCTCCTGCTCACCCTCCCGAATGGGACGGGTAGTATACATAGTCATGGTTTTTAACCTAGGAAGGCGTTTACAAAGCTGTTTGAACACAGTATCCTTTCCCGAAGCACTTTTTCCCATCACATAAAATATCTTTCCCATTCCTTTAAACCTCACCCTCTATTTTACCCCTGACAGACTAAATCCCTTTACTCTCTATCCACAATTCTTATAGTCTGAAGCTTGATGTCTCCAACCCCTTGAACCGGAAGCTTCTTATCTATATATGAAAGAATCAAATGTAAAATCTCTTTGCTAATATATTCCCCCGGCACTAAAACAGGGATACCTGGCGGATATATATATACAAACTCTCCTGAAATAGAACCTGCGCTCTCCTTCAAGGCAATGGACTTCTTCCTCCCATCCATCGCTTCAGAAATCGTCATGGCAACAGCATTTGGCCTGCTGTAGATACAGCTGCCTTCTTCAAAGAAAGCAGCTCCCTCTGCTCCCCTTTCCATAGGGCCTATTCCTTCATCTATCTCTAAAAGAGCAGTTCCCAGTCTTTCAAAACCCATCTCCCTGTCCATCGCTGTAGTAATGGCAGTCACATAATCTGCTCCACACATCTCCATTTCCAGATGATACTTATCTCTCAGCCGTCGCTTAAGCCAGACTCCGCTTATGCCTGCTCCTGCTGTAGATACAACTACTTTCGTACGATCCAGATCAAAGACTCCAAACCGCCCCTTAACATCCTCCTTCACCAGCCTCAGCTTCTTCATATGTTCCAGACGCTTCCTCAGCTTTTCCAAAGCCTTTATAAAAGGCTCCATACTCATCCCATTCATCTGAAAAATACTGTTCTCAATACTTGCCATAAGCAGGTAGGATGGACTAGTACTCTGGTATATTTTAAGATATTGGTGAATCCGATCCACATCCACGTAGGACCCTCCTCCCGGACGGTTGTATTTTATATGAAGAAGAGCTGTCTGAGTCAAGCTTGGCAGTGTCTTGTGAACACTTTGAACTACAACATCTGCTCCCAGCTCCAGAGCTGATACAGGAAAATCCTTCCCAAACCGGAAGTGTGCCCCATGGGCCTCATCCACAATGAGAGGAAGGCCGGCTCTGTGTACTGCCTTCGCAATCCCTTCTATATCCGATACGACTCCGTCATAGGTAGGAGAAACGATAAGTACTGCTTGGGTGTCCATGTATCTGTCCAGCATCTTTTCCACATCCCCAGGATGGATTCCTCCCTGTATTCCAAAACCGGGAATCTCATGTGGATAAACATAGGATGACCGAAGCTGCTGAAGATAAATACCATGATACACTGCTTTATGGCAATTTCTGCTTATCAGAATCCTGCCCCCTCTGGTTACGCTTCCACAGATAGCTGAAAGCAGTCCACAGCTGCTTCCATTTACCAGATAGCAGGTCTGATCCGCTCCATAAATTCCAGCTGCCCATTTCATGGATTCCTTTAATATACCTTCTGGATGATGCAGATTATCGAACCCCTCTATTTCCGTAATATCTACCTTAAAAGGATTAAAAAATTCTTCCGCGCCTCTTTGCTTATGTCCAGGCATATGGAATGGGTATATATCTGAATTTCCATATGCCCTTAATCTGTGAATCAGCAAATCCTCTTGTTTCATATCCCTTACCTTCCAAATCCACATGATTGTAACATTTAAGACAGGTAACATTAGCTTAAACCCAGTAAAATCAATGCGTCTGGGTATTTGTCCCCAAAAGCCTACACCCCTTATTCCTCCTCTGGCTTATTAGTTTGTTTCAAAATAGCCATATCTAATAATCGTTCTCATCAAATAATTTTTCCAAGCACTTTTAGTATACACGAAAACAGGGCTTATTCCTACCCCTTAATTTTCATCCCATATCAACGTATAAAAAGGGGATTTGTCTGCTCCAATGTCAATTAGTTATGTTTTTTAATCGCACTAATTTATTCTCATGTTGCCTAATTTTCATCCTTTGCCAACTTGTGAAACCATACATATCGTTTGCAAAAAATACAACAAAACATACTATGACCGAAATATACCTAATATCATATATACTTGCCAGTACCCATAATATAATCAACACAATATCATTAGCAGCATAGGCCAATGCAAAATATGGACTTCTCCTAAAAGTAAGATATACAGCAAGAAAACTTGTAGTAACAGAAATTGTACTCGGAATTACGTTTGCAGTATTGAAGTATTCTAAAATAAAATAGAACAGCAATGTAATAGCCAATGTGCCAATCCACATATACAAATTTTCTCTTTTGCTTATATCGTTTACCTTAACCTCTGCTTTATTTCCATTGTAAGGGTTTCTTAGCCATGATATTAAGGCAAATATAGCCATTGGCATTGTCATTCCAAGATATGTAATCATCTCTCCATAATAAGCAAAAGTGTAAGAAATAATTCCATATAACAGACTAAATGCTACCATAAGCAACTGACCGAATGGATTTCCCTTTGCATTAAAAATCAGTGATGTCACACCTATTAACGATGCACACAAAGTCATATAATTTGTTCTATCAAAAACACAGAACGATATAATAATAACTATTACAGAAATAATCCATAAAACAATTTCAGACTTGGAAAAATAATTCATCAACTTTGACATACTAACCTCCAAAAAAATAAACATCCGCATGCACATCTTCAATGACCTAACGATGTACAAACGAATGCTTTACGCATCTACTACCCGGTGGCAGATTTTATTCTATATTAACATTGGTTATTATAATCTATGATGTAACAAAAAGCAATAAAACGTTCAAATAATCGCATTTTTTATGCTCTTCTTAATGTTTCTTTTATGATTCGTTTACAATTTTACCTGTTATATGTTCTGGACGTAGTTCATAGCATAGTGTCGCATTCCCAAATTTTTGAATCTCTGATTCTATGTATTCAATGTCTGGAGTATATTTCAAACTAAGTTTTTTACAAACTTCCATTGACTCTTCATAATTTTCAACGACATGCATCTTACCAAAAACAATGACACTACTGATATTTAATGCCCATTCACCAGCATTTCTATAGCCAGAATCATAAACACAAAATGAAACCTTATTATTTGCCGTCATAGCATCTATCTTGTGTCCTTTTTTTCCACTATGAAAATATAAATAACCATTTTCTTTATTATACCAATAATTTATTGGCAAACCATATGGATAACCATTATCTCCTATAACAGACAAAACACCACGTTTCTCAGCGTCTAATACTTCTATTACTTTATCCACAGGCAGCTCTTGTTTTTTTCTTGCAATTTCTCTAAACACTTTTGAGCCCTCATCAAACTTCATATTTGTCATTATATTTTTATAATATCATATTACTTTAAACGTGTCATTTTAAGGTTTCCTTAAAATCTATCCGAAAGATAACACTTTCCATGCTATTTGCTCTACGTCTCCTTCGGTACACAGCGGTTTAATCAACTTAACAAGTAAGAGAACACTTTTTGCTACGTTCTCTTTTCCTTTTTGGCAAAGACATTTTGTGCCCCTGTGTATGCGTAAATCATGGGTATTTGCTGCTTATTTATATGTAGTTCCTGTCCGCCAAATCAAGGGTTAGCCCACAGCTTCCTTCCGATTCCACCTCATGATGGATACCCTTGCCATTCAGCTATCCATTTCCCACTACCTGGGCATGTTCGGGACTTGCATCCATTAGAGCCCGTCCATGGTGGAAGAAAAACGGCATAGCCAAAGGGACTATGCCGCATGCTGTAACCATAATTATTATTAAAGCACCTGTCCTATTCTCTCTTTATTAAGTCAATCTTCTTCTCTGCCTGCTAATCCTTTAAGCCTTTCTCTAACTGCATTCCAGTTTACGACATTAAACCAATTATCAATATAATCTCCTCTAAGATTTTGATACTTAAGATAATAGGCATGCTCCCAAACATCCAGAGGAAGAATTGGATACGCACCAGCTGACAAAGGATTATCCTGATTGGGAAGAGCAAATATTTTCAGGCTTCCAGAAGAATCTGCCGACATCCAGGCAAATCCTGAACCAAACTGTCCCAGAGCCGCAGCCTTCATCTCCTTTTTCCACTTATCCTCCCCTCCGAAAGCTTCAGCAATCTCATCAGGAATCTGCTGACCTGCAGGAGCCATCATATCAAAGAAAAGAGCATGGTTATATACGCCGCCTCCGTTATTCCTTACAGCAGCTCTAATTGTATCAGGAAGCTCCTCCAGCCCGGACAAAAGCTGCTCAAGGGTTCTTGAATGATATTCGGGATACCCTTCAATAGCTTTATTTAAATTATCAACATAGGTTTTCAAATGCTTGTCATGGTGATAATGCATGGTTTCTTTGTCTATATAAGGCTCCAGTGCATCATAAGCATAGGGAAGCGGTGGAAGTTCAAAGGGGTAGGTTGCATTTAAAATCATAGTATATTCCTCCAATCTGTCCAATAGACAATCCTCACACCTTTCCATTAATTATGGAAAAGTAAAAAACAAATTAGCGTAAACTAACTTTTTTAATAGTATACCATAACTTCCAAACAATTCTATGTTGCATTTGCAACATATTTTACTTTATCCGAACGATCGATGTTGACACTTTCTTGTTCTGCTATTAAGTCATTTAGAACCATGCTTTTAGTTTAGAGATATGCTATCACATTTCTATTTTGTATTAGACAATCCTTATTTTTCTCTTGTTTTGATTCTCCTCTTTACATCTTCGATAAAGTCATCCAGCTGTGCCGTTCCTAGATCTCCCTTATCCCTGCTTCTGACCGTAATGGCGCCCCCGGCAGCCTCCTTCTCACCCAGAACCAGCATATAGGGAACCTTCTCTAGTTGAGCCTGACGAATCTTATATCCAACCTTCTCATCCTTGTAATCAAGCTCTACACGGATACCTGCTTTCTTTAGCTTCTCATATACCCCTGCGGCATAATCCATGGATTTCTCCGATACAGGGATTACCTTTACCTGGACCGGAGCCAGCCAAACAGGGAACTTACCTGCAAAATGCTCAATGAGTATCCCAATAAAGCGCTCGATAGAACCAAAGCATACACGGTGAATCATAATCGGCCGCTTCTTGGAACCATCCTCAGCTGTATATTCCAGCTCAAATCTTTGAGGCATCTGAAAATCCAGCTGAATCGTGCCACACTGCCAGGTTCTTCCCAGAGAATCCCTTAAATGAAAATCTATCTTGGGACCGTAAAATGCTCCGTCACCTTCATTTACAATATACGAAAGGCCCATGTCCTCCAGAGCCTTTTTCAAGCCATTTGTAGCCAGCTCCCAGTCCTCGTCAGAACCCATGGAATCCTCAGGCCGTGTGGACAGCTCCACAAAATATTCAAAACCAAATTGTGTATAAACCTCATTGATCAGCTTTGTTACACCCTTGATCTCATCCTCTATTTGATCATCTCTCATAAAGATATGGGCGTCGTCCTGGGTAAAGCAGCGTACGCGCATAAGACCGTGAAGCTGTCCGCTCTTCTCATGACGGTGAACCAATCCCAGCTCACCTACACGCAAAGGCAACTCACGGTAAGAATGAGGCTGATTTTTATATACCAGCATACCGCCTGGACAGTTCATTGGTTTAACCGCAAAATCCTCTTCATCAATAAGCGTAGTGTACATATTATCCTTATAATGATCCCAATGCCCAGAATTCTCCCATAGCTTACGGCTTAAGATAATAGGAGTGGAAACCTCCTGATATCCATCTCTGTAATGGATCTCACGCCAGTAGTCAATCAGAGTGTTTTTCAGAGTCATTCCCTTTGAAAGGAAGAATGGGAAGCCTGGTCCTTCCTCCACAAACATAAACAATCCCAGTTCCTTACCCAGCTTTCTGTGATCCCGCTTCTTAGCCTCCTCCATCATAGTCAGATATGCTTCCAGATCTGCCTTATTTGCAAAAGCAGTACCATAAATTCTAGTAAGCATTTTATTCTTCTCGCTGCCTCTCCAGTATGCGCCTGCAATACTGGTAAGCTTAAATGCCTTAACTCCCTTGGTATACATAATATGAGGGCCTGCACACAGATCTACAAATTCGCCCTGCTGATAAAAGCTTATGGTTTCCTCCTCTGGAAGATCCTCTATCAGCTCCACCTTATATTGCTCAGATTTATCCCTCATGAAATCTAAGGCTTCCTGTCTTGGAAGTACAAAGGGCTTAATAGGAAGATTCTCCTTTACAATTTTGGACATCTCCTCCTCCAACTTCTCTAAATCCTCCGGTGTAAAGCCTCCCTCTCTGTCGAAATCGTAATAAAATCCGTCATCAATAGCAGGTCCGATAGCCAGCTTTGTCTCAGGATACAGCCTTTTTACAGCCTGAGCCAGTACATGGGATGCAGTGTGGCGAATGGCCCTTAACTCATCCCCGGCCTCTTGAACACTTCCATCAGGTAAAATAATCTTCATAATCAATCTCCTTTTCTTTTCTGAATATTTAAGATAATTGTGAAATTCTGAAAGCCTTATAAAACCTAGCTTTTTTAAACCTTTTTTATTTCTCTCCTCACCAAATTATAGATTTTTATGTGTCCTGCACAAAATTTTACAGTTTAGCTTTCATTTCTATGCAAAATATAAAGTCTGGTTAGTGAATTTCACAATTACCTATCTGAATATTTTCTGAAATATGCCAGGAGCATGTCCTTAACAACCTAGGAGAGACAAAAAACCCCCTGGACATATTTCTTGTCCAAGGGTGCATATACACGGTTCCACCTTGTGTTTCACTCAATTAGCCCTTAACGCGGGGTACGGTATCATTTCCCTGCGCTATCTACACAGTTCCCTGATACAGCTCAGGACTGGTCTTCATCAATCTTCGGTATGCGTTCCTTCCACCTTAGGGTCCGCTCTCTGGTTACCTCACGATTCATTACTGGTTCCTTCAACGCCTTTTTATTGCATCTCTGCTGATCTTGATTATAACATCTGATCAGGATTTGTCAAGACCGGCGCTGGCTTTTATTACAATAAACCCATTAGTAGCTGCATCTTGGTTTATGTTATTTGATCAAACAAAAGCTTATCTCCATTTACTGTCTATCTATTTCTCCGTTTGTCATTTAAATAATTATATACTGGCCGGTTTATCCAAACTTTTTAATCCTTCATTTATATTTATCCACAATTTGCTTCTGTTTTTTTCATTGATGTGGATAACATTTACTTTTTTCTCTAATTCTGTTAAAATAAATTTTTAGAAAATCATCAGAGAGGATGAAAATTAATGAAAATAGTGATTATAGACGGTCAGGGAGGCAGAATGGGAAAATCCATTATTGAGCAGCTTCACTCTCTTTATCCGGAGCTGGAACTTTATGGCATAGGAAGCAACAGCATTGCTACCTCCGCTATGCTTAAAGCAGGAGCAGCCTACGGATCTACCGGGGAGAACCCTGTTATTGTTAATGTCCAGGATGCAGATATTATAATTGGACCTGTGGGAATCGTTATGGCTAATTCCCTTCTGGGAGAAATCACTCCTGCTATGGCCACAGCCATCAGCTCCAGCAAAGCATACAAGATACTTATACCTGTAAACCGCTGCAACCATTACATTGTAGGCTGTCAGAATCTTAGCCTGTCAGATTACATCAATATGGTATGTGAGGAAGTAAGAAAGGAAGTAAAGCTCCAGTGAGAACTGTAGAATTTAAAATGGAACGCCAGGGTCTGGTAAAAGAAGGAGATCGTGTAAAAATTGTCGAACGGGAAGGAACCAGCAGCTACAGCTATATTATTGATCCGGCTGTGGCTATGTCAGGATGCTTTGCAGCCAGGGATCGTATAAAGTCAGAATACGGAATAGTAAAAGAAATCCGTGAAAACTCCAGAGGTTTTTATGTAATCGTAGATTTGGATGAAGAATAATTTTAATATATTAATCAAACGAGGATTTATCTGCCTCTAATAGGGTTTTGGGGGAAAATTCCAAAGATTATGTAAATCTCGAAACTGATGCAAGATAAATGAGGTTCTCCCCAAAAGTCATACTTTATTAGCGGGACAGTTTGGGCTGTTTCGCTATTTCTGTACAACCAAGAGTTTGCGTCTGTATTGTACAGGACTCATCCATCCCCATTTCTCTTTCATTCCATATTCGTTGCAGTATTTGATATACTGTTCTATTGCGAATTTCAATTCTTCGCAGCTATATTATACAACACTGTAATAACAATTAAACCATTTATTTCCAAAAAAATCAGTTATCGAACAGTGTCTCAAAATACTGGTTTATTCCGTTTTAGCCACTATATCCTTAACTCGTTGCCTCCCTTCAAAAGGAGTTTATATTACTAGCTCCTTTGAAGGGATTCTCATACTCATTTACACTCAGCTTATCATTGCTTAATTTAACCTAAAGGAATAATCTCTACCACATCTTCCGTTTCCTTGGGTACCACCGTAGACGCTGTTGTATCCCCCTTAGGTCCTTCCGTACTGATAACCGGATCTCTGTTCATTGGAGGATAAATGGGCGCAACTGTTTTTTCCTGCTGGGTGGGAGCTGAAGATTCATGCAGCTCTATCGTCATGCCTTCTCCTTCACCCCTATCTACCCTTGTTCCTTCCTCCATCTGATTCTCCTCTGTCATAAGCAGACTACGCACAGAAGCATCCAGTTCAACCCCTTTACTCCAAAGGGTACTGATTATACCTGCAGTCCTGCTCCAACTGCAGTCCTGCCATTGAGCCGTCAGCTTGCCATTCTTCACCATCACCAGCTGCAATCTGTCATTTCCATTTACATACCTCCCGGTTCTCACTTCTTTGTCTTCAATTTTATAAATACTTCCACTTAAGGTAATTGCAACTGCCTCTCCATAGGCTTGATTCCAAAAATCAGGATAATACTCACCGTAAATTTCTCCCTCATCTTCATAATAATACATTACTTCTATAGATCCCGGAAATTGATCTGAAACTTTCTGCTTATTTTCCCCTTCCAGACTGCTCTTGAATATTTGACTGTACCACTGACCACGTTCATCCTTATCCACATAAGCGCTAAAATAAATCTCCTTATCCACAATACAGTAGCTTTGTACACCGTAAGGCTCCTTAATTATTAACTTGCCTCCCTCCTGATTCTTAATACTGACAGCAGAATGATTCCCACTTCCACTAAGATAAAAGATCTTTCCGTCAATCACAGGCTGCGCCCGTTCAACTGACATAATTCTTCCGTCACTCTGGATCTTATACATTCGGTCACCAAGGGTAATGCTGTCTCCTGTCTCGGAAACAGCAGGCTTACCATCCTCATCCACCAGATAGCAGGCGTCATTTTCTATTATAACAGAATATCTGTCATCTCCTGTAGTATACTCAGTTCCTGAGGAAGCTGTGTAAATCTTTCCCCCTTGAGCATAAAATATCATATTATCCACAACAAGATAGCCATCTACATTATCTGCTACCAATTCCTTTTTATTGCTTCCCGGTATCATTCGAAACAGCTTATTACACAGAGCATATTCATTCTGGTCTAGAAAAGATAACTGACTTTCCTCCACCTTTGGAAGAAAGTACAGATAATCCCCATAGGCCTTCATTGAGTCCTTTGTAGTCCTTTCAGGATTTGAAGCATTTCCCAGAACCTTTATTTTGTTCTCTACTGCCTTCCTATACTGAATCACCCTAAATGGACTGTTATTTCCCTCCTCCTGTTCCTGAAGAAAGCACCAAAAAGCATTTGTCTTTACCAAGCTGTCCAAATTTTCTCCAGTCGACTCCGGAACAAAGTTCCAGTCCCTCTGTATGTTTTGAAGATAACCCTTTGTATCGTGAAGTGTAAAAATTTGTCCCTCCTGCTTTAACTCTCCTGTAACCATATAGCCTTTATCCCCAAAATAGTAGAGATATCCGTCTATATTCAACCACTGATTTTGTGCATACTCATTCTTCTTTAGAAGATACTTCCATCCCCTATCTGTCTCATTCCATCCGATCTCTTCTTCCTTTTTTACCTCTATGTCAATGACAGGTGATTCTTCTTTTTTTGTAAACTCCAAATTTTCATAATCACTTTTTATTTTGCCAATGACATTAATCACCGTATAAATCGCAGCTATCATTACTATAGCTGCCGCTAATATGAGGAATATACTTTTTACATCTGATTTCTTTTTTGGTCTTCTACGCCTGCTATCCATCTATTTTACCTCTTAATATTAATATATCTGATGATTTAAATTTTATTTATAGTATCAAAATTCTTTCTTTTTTACAATAAAGGAAACCTTACAAAATAAAAAAAGCATCTATCCTACCAAGATAAATGTTTCTCATGCCTAAAGTTGGAATCAAACCAACGACACAAGGATTTTCAGTCCTCTCCTCTACCAACTAAGCTATCTGGACATCTGATAAGCATGCCGGGATTCGAACCCGGAACAACTTGATTTAAAATTAAAATATATTATGTATTGTCCTATTATTGTTTTATTTTATTCTTAAGGAGGTATTATATGAGGACTAATTTTGGAAAAAGAAAAGGTGGATATGTAAAAAAGCCTAAAGCACGTTTGTCTTTGTGGGTTTTGCAGGAATTTTATGACCGTCTGGAAGCGGATTCTAACCGCTATGGCATTATAAAAACTGTATGGTTCAGAAAATGATTCTTAATTATTATCGCTCTCTTGACGTGTCTCTATCAACTGCCAGAAAACGCTAGGTATACCCTTGGCCTTCGGTATTCTTTCGGCGTTTCTGCTCTGATTTGTAACACATGGTTGTAGTGGCTCCGGCTTGGCCTGGAATTTACTGAGGCAAGAATTGTGTTATATAGTAATAATATATCCCCGGTATAGTGCCGGGGATATTGCTGTTATTGGGCTTTTGGTAATATGCCTTTGGCTTCCAGGACTTCTACTAGTGTGTCTATGTCCTGCCTGGTTTCTCTGAATCCTTTTTTCATTTGGTATTCTAGGTTGTCGATTCTATTGTTTAGATTACTGATGCGGTTGTCAAGATTTCCTATGTCGTTTTCTACGTTTCCTAGGCGGTTGTTGATTTTATCTAATTTAAGGTTAATTGGTTCTAATAGCTGTCTCATTGCTTCAATCGTCTCATTATCCATTTTTATGCCCTCCTTGATATATTTTGCTTTAGGCCTTTAAAACTGCTTCTCGTTCATTCTGGTGCGTTTTAAAGCTATTAATATTACTCTTTTTTTGTTTTTTTATTACTATATCTGCGGCTGCTTCTCCCACTGCCACTCCGGATACTATTTTTAGGCCTTTTATAATTGCGTTTTCCTTGTTTGACTTTTCTTCAATCTAAATTTCCCCGTGTTCTTGTTCATATGATTTTATTCTTTGTTTGATTAGATATACTATTTCTTGTGTGCTACTTCTTTCGTTTTCACTTGCTATATATGCTATTTTGTCTAATATTTCTTGTTCTGCTCTTATTACAAATTGTGGTTTTTTAGAAGGCATTCTTATTAATCCTCTTTATTTTACAAGAATAATTAAGTTTCACTTTGCTAGCACCTATGGTATTCTGGTATGACAAAGATTCTAGCATATAGCTATCTTTTATCTAATTCTTAGATAGTAGGTAATATGTATTTTATTGTACCATTTATTTATTTATTAATCAATGTTTATTTACTGTCTTAACGGAGGTTTTATAATGAGTAAAGAGGATAAAACATATTACATTGGTTTTCTGAATTCCTTTTCAGATTCTGACTTGCCGGCGTTGTTCCGTTTCATCCGTAAGATGACCGATACCCCAGATGTTGTTCAGTCTGAAGCGATTGATTTCTTTGGGGAACTTGAGGATATCTGCCATTTTCTGGTCTGGTAACGTTTTACAAATATTGTGGTTTCCGGAATATGCCACCTCCTCCCCTGTCAGTTAATATTCCTATATTTCTTTAGGCAAGCAATATAGTGACTTGAAAATTGATGATTATGATTCATTTCGGGCTTTTTTAAGACCTGTTGATGATATTTATTATTTTACTGATTCTTGTGTGGAACATTCCAGAATTGAGTTTATCGGTGAAGGATTTAGAACCATTGTTGCTGGTAAGTATAATACTTTTCCAGATAGTAAAGATAGAAAGTAACATTTTTTACTGTGCAAACCGCTTTTGATAAATTGATTCGTTGCAAGTCTCTTTATAATTTCTTTCGCGAAACAATTAGGGATTATGATAACATAGTCAGTATCTTTATTCGCTATATAAATTCAGACATAGATTACATTTCTCTTTCTCTTGATGTTGTAAAAGATTATATTTTATTATCCACTAATATACGGTATTTACTTGACTTTGCAAAATGCTCTGTTTCCTGGCTGAATGTTAGAAACAAGTCTATAATAACCCTTATGCTGGATTCTGGGCTTAGACAGAATGAGGTCTGCACCTTGGACAAGAAAGGCTTAGATTTTGACCGTAGTGTGTTGCAGGTCACTGGAAAAGGTTCCAAGGAACGCCTGGTTCCTTTAGGGTATATTTCCAAAATGTTATTGCAGGATTATCTTTCACAATGCCCATACAAGGATGTGGACTATGTGTTTTGTGACAGGATGGGGAATCAGATTTCTAGGAATGCAATCAAAGTGTTTATGAACCGTTTGAAACATAAAGTTCCTTTTGACATATCTTCACATAAATTAAGGCATAATTTTGCTACTAATTTTTGTATTGATAATTACCGCAGAACTGGAAATACTGGTGTCTACAATTTAAGTATTTTGATGGGTCATGAAAGCATTGAAACAACAAAAAAATATGAGCACTTTGCACATGAAATAATTGCAGCAGAAAACTCTAATTCTCATCTTGATAACATATATCTGAAATAGTTACTTTGGGGATAAACTTTCAAGAACAACGTATTTGCGTACTTTTTAGGAAAAAAAAGCACTTATCTATAACGATAAGTGCTGAGTGCCCAAAGTCGGAATCGAACCAACGACACGAGGATTTTCAGTCCTCTGCTCT
>ERZ773217.104-NODE-104-length-75424-cov-5.202616_pt1 | contig 75424 bp, 56 predicted proteins | sample MGYA00580995_ERZ773217 | MGnify/ENA primary metagenome ERZ773217 (study PRJEB29015, sample SAMEA2737772) | human gut metagenome | biome: human gut; feature: human-associated habitat; material: faeces | place: China | collected 2012 ...
CAGTTCTGATTGTTCTGCTTGTACTTTTGACAAATTATAATCCACAAGTTTTTCCACAAGATATTTTTTATCTTCATTTGTGTAATCTTGAATAGATAATTTCATTAATACGACCTCTCTAAATTCAAATTTTTAAAATTCTCTAACATTCCACCTTCTTGAACTTACGTTCAAGAAGTATCCCTCGCTCTGCTCGGTCAATTCTAATTTTCCTATTTCCTTATACCCTATATTATATCAATTTTCTATATCCGCCACAATAAAATAATGCTGTTCAAACAACCTTTTATCTGCTACAATCAATTTATAGAATTCCTCTGTGAATGGAGGAAATCAGATGAAGAAACAACTAAAAAATCTTACCATCAAAGATAACTTTATGTTTGCAGCAGTGATGCTTGACGAGGAAAACTGCAAAGGCTTTTTAGAAAGGGCATTACAGATGAAAATTGACCGAGTGGAAGTCAGTGCGGAGAAAAATATCGTATATCACCCGGAATATAAAGGGGTACGTTTAGATGTGTATGCAAAGGACGAAAACAATACCCGCTATAATGTGGAAATGCAGGTATCAACCCAAAGTTCATTAGGCTTGAGAAGCAGATATTATCAAAGCCAAATGGATATGGAAATGTTATTATCCGGTTCGGAATACGAAGAACTTCCAAAAAGTTATGTGATTTTTATCTGTGATTTTGACCCGTTTGGTGAAAGAAAATACAAATATACTTTTGAAATGGAATGTAAAGAAACAGCAAACGCCAAATTACAGGACAAAAGAAAGATTGTATTTTTAAGTACAAAAGGTAAAAATGCAGAAGAAGTGCCGGGGGAACTTGTCCGTTTTCTAGAGTTTGTAAAAGCAGACATAAAGGAAAGCCAAAATGATTTTCAAGATGAATATGTAAAGCAGTTGCAGAAGTTTGTAGAACATATCAAAAAAGATAGGGAAATGGAGGAACGCTTTATGCTTTTTGAAGAATTATTGAAAGAAGAAAGAAAATCAGGAAGAGAAGAAGGACGACAAGAGGGACGAGAAGGAATGGCTGAAGCCATAATTGTATTTCTGTCAAAATACGGAGAAGTTCCCGATACTCTTTCAGAAAAAATTAATGAAGAAAAAGATATGGAAGTATTAAAACAGTGGATAAAACTGTCTGTTGAAGTTGAATCAATAGAGGAATTTATTTCTAAAATATCTTAAGTTATTTCTAGGTAAATCAAATCTATAGCCCGCAAAACTGAGAAGGATTGCGGGCATAAATAAACAAGTCGTGCCAATTCAGGCGAATATTCAAAAAGAATGCAGAGGAATTCTATAAAAGTTTGCGTTATTATTTATGATGTTGTAAGATGAAACTGAGGTGATATTATGAATGAACGAGAAGGGATAATTCGTTTATGGTTTGATATGTGGTTATGTCAAAAAGATTTAGGAATTGATGAAATTTTTACGGAAGATGTTACTTATATTGAAAGTTGGGGACCTAAATACACAAATCGTTCCACAGTAAAACATTGGTTTGAAGAATGGAATACACGTGGAAAAGTCTATGAATGGGATATAAAACAATATTTTCATAAGGACAGTCAAACGGTTGTGGAATGGTACTTTAGAAATAAAATGAGTAATGGAGAGATAGAAGAATTTGATGGTGTTTCACTTGTTGAATGGACAGAAGAAAATAAAATTTGTTTTTTAAAGGAATTTGGTTGTAATCTGAATTTCTACAATCCTTATGAGAATGGGGATAAACCGCAGTTTACCAACAAAAAAACAAATTGGTTTTAGAGGGGGAACGAATATGTGATAGAATTGAAATGATTAAACAAGGAACAAATCCATATTTTGTAAAAGAATTGGAAACAGGATATGTTGTTATTGGTGATAATCAGCATTTCAAAGGATATACGTTGTTTTTATGTAAGGAACACAAAACAGAATTATTTCAATTGGAATATAATCAGAAATAAATTAATAAAGGTGACAATAAAAACTAAAAACCAAAAGCCGCAGTTTATTTGACTACGGCTTTTTCCAACGCTTTCTCAATGGCAGAAACAATCATTTGGGAAGTATACGGATTATCTTCGGGGTAAGTAAGGTTTTTAGTTGACTGTGATTCGCAGACCTGCTCGGCAATATTTTCGATTGTCGGCTGTAGCAGCGGATACATTGTCGTAACGGATTCGCTCAGGTTGACACAACGTATAGAGGTAATTTTCGACTGGTCTACCGTAACCTCTATTTCTAAATCCGTGTTATTTAGACTTACCGTAGATGTATAAATTCCGGGCGCGTACTCTTTTGTAGTGTCCAATGCTTTTTTATTTTTTGGGAAGAACATAAACACTAAAAGTAAAATAAAAAGAATTCCCAAAATGACAAAAATGGCAGTGTAAATGATTTCTTTCATATGCAGAACAACAATCTTTGTTTTTGAACTCATGAAGTCCCTCCTCATCTATATATATTAGAAAATGTATCATTTACTTTGTATAATATATGAATGGAAGAAAAAAATATTCATGTCATTGCGTGACAAATAGAAAATGTTCTTGTAGAATAGAAAAAGATAAAAAGAAAACGAGGTGGCGAAATGTACATTATTGTAGGGCTTGGAAATCCAACTTCCCAATATGAAGGAACACGTCATAATGTGGGATTTGATGTCATAGATGCAATTGCAGATAAATATAATATAACAATGGATATAAGAAAACACAGGGCTTTTTGCGGGAAAGGTATTATTGCGGGACAGAAAGTTATTTTAGCAAAACCGCAGACATACATGAATCTAAGCGGAGAGAGTGTGAGAAGTCTTGTAGATTATTTTAAGATTGATGAAGAACAGGAATTAATCGTAATTTATGATGATATAAGTCTTGATGTGGGACAACTCCGCATTCGCAAAAAAGGAAGTGCGGGAGGACATAATGGAATTAAAAATATCATTGCCCACTTGGGGCATTCTGTATTTCCGAGAATTAAAGTGGGAGTAGGTGAAAAACCGAAACAGTATGATTTGGCAGGCTATGTTTTGGGACATTTTTCCAAAGCGGAAAGAGAAGTCATGGAGGACGGCTATCAGAATGCGGTTAAGGCGATAGAGTTAATGGTTAATGATGAGATTGAAACGGCTATGAATGAGTTTAACAAGAAAACAAAATAGAAGAAGGAGGATATATGCAGGCTTTTGTAGAACCGCTTAAGGAACTGGCGGAGTTTGAAGAAATACAGAAAGAAAAGAAAAAACAAAAGGGAATGATACAGATTGCCGGTTGTGTCAATTCTCAAAAAACACATTTGATGTATGCTCTTGGCGATGATTCAACATATCGAATCATCGCTGTTTCAAGTGAAGCAAAAGCGAAACAGATTTACGAAGAATACAAGTTTTTAGACGAAAAAGTATACTATTATCCGCCGAAAGACCTTTTATTTTATCAGGCGGATTTGCGTGGAAAGGCGTTGGTAAAACAGAGGTTGGAAGTGATACAGGCGGTTTTGACAGAGGAAAAGGTGACTGTTATTACTGAGTTTGACGGATTTATGGATTCACTGTTACCGCTCCCAAAAATTCAAGAAAGAATTTTTACTCTGAAAGTCGGGGATACGGTAGATTTTGATTCGTTAAAAGAAAAAGTGGCAGCGCTTGGATATGACAGAGAGGTACAGATTGACGGCATGGGGCAGTTTGCCGTGCGTGGGGGGATTATTGATATTTACCCTTTGACGGAAGAAGTTCCGATTCGTATTGAATTTTGGGACGATGAGATTGACTCCATTCGTACATTTGATGTGGAGAGTCAGCGTTCCATAGAGAATCTTGAGGAGATTGTCATTTATCCGGCGACGGATTTTCCGGAAGAAGAGGGAAAAAGAGTTTCTTTTTTGGAATATTTTCCTGTAGAAGAAACGATGGTATTTTTAGATGAACCGGCAAGACTGATGGAAAAAGGAATGGGCGTGGAAGAAGAATATTTGGAAGCCCAGAAAAATCGTATGGAGGCAGGGTGTGAGATTTCAGACGTCAGAATACCGTTTTATCGGACAAAGCAGGTTATAGATAAGATGAATGAGTACTACTGTATAGGGTTTTCAGCGCTGGAAATACGGACGAGGGAGTTTAAGACAAATAATCTGTACAGTCTTCACACAAAGAGCGTCAATCCTTATAACAACAGTTTTGAGATGCTCACAAGAGACTTGAAACGGTTGAAACGAAACGGTTATCGGGTAATTCTTCTCTCGGGTTCAAGAACGAGGGCGAGACGTCTTGCGGAGGATTTACGAGATTATAATCTGAGTAGTTTTTATAGTGAGGAAAAAGACCGTCTTGTGCAGGAGGGAGAAATTTTAGTTTCTTTTGGTCATGTGGCCGAAGGATATGAGTATCCGATGTTGAAATTTACGGTGATTTCAGAGACGGACATTTTCGGAAAAGGAAAGAAAAAGCGTAAGCGAAAAGTTTATGAAGGGCAGAAGATACAAAGTTTCTCTGAACTGAAAATAGGAGATTATGTTGTCCATGAAAATCACGGTCTGGGGATATATCAGGGAATTGAAAAGATTGATGTGGATAAGACATCAAAAGACTATATGAAAATTTCCTATGCAGGGGGCGGAAATCTCTATATTCCTGCAACGCAGTTGGATTTGATTCAGAAATATGCAAGTGCAGATGCGAAGAAACCGAAGTTGAACCGTCTTGGCACGCAGGAGTGGACAAAGACGAAAACAAAAGTCAGAGGAGCAGTCAGGGAGATTGCGAAAGACCTTGTGGAATTATATGCGGCAAGACAGAGAGAGGAAGGTTTCGTGTACGGACCGGATACGGTTTGGCAGAAAGAATTTGAAGAAATGTTTCCGTTTGAGGAGACGGAGGATCAGATGTTAGCCATAGAGGCGACAAAGCGGGATATGGAAAGTAATAAAATCATGGATCGCCTGATCTGTGGGGACGTTGGCTACGGAAAAACGGAAGTGGCTATCCGGGCGGCATTTAAAGCGGTACAGGAAAATAAACAGGTCGTGTACTTGGTTCCTACAACGATTTTGGCTCAGCAGCATTACAATACGTTTGTACAGAGAATGAAAGAATTTCCCGTAAGAGTTGATTTAATGTGCCGTTTCCGTACACCGGCACAACAGAAAAAGACAATAGAGGATACGAAAAAAGGGTTAGTTGATATTATTGTAGGAACGCACAGAGTGTTGAGTGATGATCTGAAGTTTAAAGATTTGGGGCTTTTGATTATTGATGAGGAACAGCGTTTTGGTGTACAGCACAAAGAAAAGATTAAAAAGTTAAAGGAAAATATAGACGTATTGACACTGACGGCAACACCGATTCCAAGAACACTCCACATGAGTTTAATTGGCATCAGGGATATGAGCGTTCTGGAAGAAGCGCCGATGGACAGAATCCCTATTCAGACGTATGTCATGGAATACAACGATGAAATGGTGCGTGAAGCGATTCAGAGAGAACTGTCAAGACAGGGACAGGTTTATTATGTTTACAATAAAGTAAAAGACATTGAAGAGATTACGGACAGGATTCAAAGTCTTGTTCCGGAGGCGGCAGTGACTTATGCTCACGGGCAGATGAGTGAACATCAGTTGGAGAAAATTATGTATGATTTTATCAACGGTGAGATAGACGTTCTTGTGTCCACTACAATTATTGAGACGGGGCTTGACATTTCAAATGCAAATACAATGATTATTCACGAGGCGGATAAACTGGGACTTTCCCAACTGTATCAACTGCGTGGAAGGGTAGGACGTTCCAATCGAATGGCGTATGCGTTTATGCTGTATAAGCGTGACAAGTTATTGAAAGAAGTGGCAGAAAAGAGGCTTTCCGCAATCAGGGAATTTACTGATTTGGGATCGGGATTTAAAATTGCCATGCGTGATTTGGAAATCCGCGGTGCCGGTAATCTTCTTGGAGCGGAGCAGCATGGCCATATGGAGGCGGTTGGATATGATTTGTACTGTAAAATGTTAAATGAGGCAGTAAAACATTTGAAAGGAGAAATGGAGGAAGAGGCTTACACGACGACGGTAGACCTAAATGTAGATGCCTATATTCCGTCTTCCTATATACCGAATGAGTATCAGAAACTGGATATTTACAAGAGAATCGCCAGTATTGAAAATGAGAAAGAAATGGACGATATGGTGGAAGAACTGATTGACCGTTTCGGAGATATTCCGAAAAAGGTGCAGCAGTTACTTCATATTGCTTCCGTGAAAGCGCTTGCCCACAGTGCGTATATTATTTCTATTGAACAAAAAGGTGAGCAATATAAATTCACCATGTATGAAAAAGCAAAAGTGTGTGCGGAGCGCATTCCGGTTCTTCTGCAGAAATATAAAGGAGATTTGACTTTTAAAATCGAGACAAATCCATACTTTATTTATCAGAAAAAGGGAAAGAACAAAAGAGAGAAAGATGAAAATATACTTGAATGTGTAAAAAGTGTGATAAGTGGGATAAAGGGATTGATAGAATAAGAAAAAAACGATATAATAATGAGGTTAGTAAAACTAAGGAGGACGTTATGGGTAATACAAGAAAGAAGATGGTTGCGTTGATGACAGTGGTCGCTATGTCTGCAACAGCAATTACAGGGTGCGGAAAAATAAATAACGAGGCGACATTAATGACGGTTGGCAAAGATAAGGTATCTATGGGAGTTGCAAACTTCTTTGCCAGATATCAGCAGGCGATGGCTGAGGCGCAATATGGCACATATATGGGCGATGATATGTGGGAATCAGAGATGGCGGAATCTGAAACAATGGAAGATACAATGAAGAAAAGAATTTTAGAGACGCTGAAAACTTTGTATGTACTGGAAGACCATATGAAAGATTACAAAGTGGAATTGACTGCTGAAGAGAAACAGAAGATTGATAAGACTGCGGAAGAATTTCTGAAAGCAAATAAAGACGCTGCGAAAGAAGTGGTTTCAGCAGATAAAGAGACGGTAAGCAGAGTGTTGGAACTTCTTACAATTCAGGACAAGATGAGAGAAGCGATGACGGCAGATGTTGATAAGAACGTAAGCGACGAAGAAGCAGCTCAAAAGAGTATGCAGTATGTATTTTTCACATTTACAAAGACGGAAGAAAATGGAACTTCTTCTACAATAAGCGATGATGAGAAAAAGACATTGAAAGAAAAAGCAACAAAATTCCAGGAAGGTGCAAAAACACAGGCAGATTTTGCGGCATATGCAAAAGAAAGCGGATATGAAGCGGTAACAAAAACATTTGACGCAGACGATGTTGATCCTTCAGAAGTTTTGATTAAAGAAGTTGACAAATTAAAAGCGGGAGAGATGACAGGCGTAGTTGAAGCGCCATCGGGATACTATGTTGCAAAAGTGACGAGCGTGTTGGACAAAAAAGCGACAGATGAAAAAAAACAGACAATTATTGCGGAACGTGAAAATAAGAAATACGAAGAATTAGTGGACAAATTCCTGAAAGATACGAAAATTGATGTAGACAACAAAGAGTGGAAGAAAATCAGTTTCTCTAAACAGAGAGTAACTTTAAAGACGGTTGAACAGCAGGAATCCACAGAACAGAAATAAGAGATAAAATAATGGGGCGGGATTTTAATCCCGCCCTAACTATTTAGTTCATCAAAGAGAGAAGTAAGTCGTTTACTAATTTTCCGTCGGCTTTCCCTTTCACTTTAGGCATTAACTCTTTCATAATCCGTCCTTTGTCTTTCGGTGTAGGAGCGTCGATGCCAAGTTCTGCGAGAGTGGCGTCGATAACGGATTTGATTTCCTCTTCACCCATCATCTTTGGTGCGTACTGCTCTAAAACGGCGAGACGTTTTTTACATTCATCAACAATTTCCGTGCGGTCGGCTGGTGTCATTTCTAAAGTTTCCTTTGTCTGTTTGATTTCTTTCATGATAACCTGTGTCTCTTCCTCGGCTGAGAGGTCGGCACGTTTTTCAATAGCTTTGTTTTTTAATGCGGATAAAAGCATGGATAAAGTCTCTTTTGTTTCTTTGTCCCCTGCTTTCATGGCAGTTACCATTGCACTTCTCACTTCGTCTATTTTACTCATTTTTCTACCTCCTTAAAATCATATACTTTCATTATAAAAGATGACCGGTTAAAGTCAATGTTTGTTTTTGTATTTCAAAATGAATAAAAATTTTCCATTTACAGATACTATTTCCAAATCGGAAAAGAATAATGGAGGAAAAGAAGATGAAAGCAACAGGGATTGTAAGAAGAATAGATGATTTGGGCAGAGTTGTTATTCCAAAAGAAATACGAAGAACATTAAGAATAAGAGAGGGCGATCCTCTGGAAATTTTTACGGACAGAAACGGTGAGGTTATTTTGAAAAAATATTCTCCAATCGGAGAATTGCACAGTGTTTCGTGCGAGTATGCGGATAGTTTGTCGGCGGCGACAGGGTATACGGTCTGTATTGCGGATACGGAGCAGATAGTTGCGGTTTCGGGAAGTGGGAAAAAATCTCTTTTAGAAAAAGGAATAACTCATGAATTAAGAAAAGTGATGGAAATGAGAAAATCTTTTGTGGCGGAGTGCGGAAGCAAAAACTATGTGAAAATTGTTGATGGAGAAATGCGTGAGTATACTTCTCAGGCGGTCAGTCCCGTTATATGTGGTGGGGACGTGATTGGAGCGGTTATTTTGCTTGACAAAAATGACGGTAAAAAATTTGGTGACTTAGAGAGGATACTGGCGCAGACAGGGGCCGGATTTTTAGGAAAACAAATGGAGCAGTAAAGGTATAAAACTCCTCGGACAATCATACATTGTGTTAGAACAGAGGTGAAGGAGGAGTTTTTGTGGGGAAGAAAGAGAAAAAAGAATCAAAAGGGATATGGCTGTTAAAGGCGTTGTTGGCAGGGTATGTGGTGACGGGGGTTCTGCTGATGATACTGGCACTTTTACTGTATAAAATAGATTTAGACGAGCAAAAAGTGACTATGGGAATTATTGCGACATATGTTATTTCCACTTTTACAGGCGGATTCATTATGGGAAAACTTGTCGAAGAACAGCGGTTCGTTTGGGGGCTTATTTTAGGCGTAATCTATTTTCTGCTGCTTTTTGCCGTTTCCTTTGCGGTCAATCATCAATTGCAGAGCAACGGAACAAATCTGATAACGACACTTTTACTCTGTGCGGGAGGCGGAATGCTTGGCGGAATGGTTTCATAACCTTTCGTTTACAAACAGGTTTTCGTTCGGGGTATGATAATTATTCAGCCGTGCAAACTCGAATTGACGGCTGAATAGTTGCAAAAAAGACTTTAAAAACGGAATGTACTGTGTTATAATGAAACAAGTTAATGTATAATCAAGGAGGAATTGATATGAAACACATCAAAACATTAAATGCACAGACATTAAATAATACAGTGAAAAAAGGTGGCTGTGGAGAATGTCAGACATCTTGCCAGTCAGCATGTAAGACATCATGCACAGTAGGAAATCAGACTTGCGAACAGAAGAAATAATAGCGATTGCATAGTCAGAACTGGGCAGCGGCTTCGGTCGCTGTTTTTTCTTGTTAAGGCAGAAAATGTTTACATAAGGAAAGGAGAAAAATTGTGATTCATCAGTACAAGAATAACGGGTACGATATTGTCTTAGATGTCAACAGCGGCTCTGTTCATGTGGTGGACGATATGTGTTACGATATTATCGACTATTTGAATAAACTAGGCGTGGAAGATAATATGGAATTGCTTGAGCAGAATGAAACGCTGGAGAAGATGGAAACGGACTTGGGAGAGACATATCCGGTGGAAGAGATTGCTGAGGCATTTGAAGATATTAAAGAACTTGTAAAAGCAGGACAATTATTCACAAAGGACGTTTACGAAGAATATATAGGAGAAGTGAAGAAAAGAAAGACAGTTGTAAAGGCGCTTTGCATTCACATTGCTCATGACTGTAACCTGGCCTGCAAATATTGTTTTGCGGAAGAAGGAGAATATCACGGACGAAGGGCGTTAATGTCATACGAAGTAGGGAAGAAAGCATTAGATTTTCTTATTGCAAATTCGGGTAACAGAAGAAATTTGGAAGTGGATTTCTTTGGCGGAGAACCATTAATGAATTGGCAGGTTGTAAAAGATTTAGTTGCCTACGGAAGAGAGCAGGAGAAAATACATAACAAAAACTTCAGATTCACTTTGACAACAAACGGTGTGCTTTTAAATGATGAAGTACAGGAATTTGTTAATAAAGAAATGGATAACGTGGTGTTAAGTCTGGACGGAAGAAAGGAAGTCAACGATAAGATGCGTCCTTTCAGAAATGGAAAAGGAAGTTACGATTTGATCGTTCCAAAATTCCAGAAACTTGCAGATAGCCGTAACCAGCAGAAATATTATATCAGAGGAACATTTACGAGAGATAATCTTGATTTTTCAAAAGACGTTTTGCATTTTGCGGATTTAGGATTTGAACAGATTTCCATTGAGCCGGTAGTGGGAGAAGAGAGTGATTTCTATTCGATTAGAGAAAAGGATCTTCCACAGATTTTTGAAGAGTATGATGCACTGGCAAAAGAAATGGTTAAACGTGAAAAAGAAGGAAAAGGATTTACATTCTTCCACTTTATGCTTGATTTGGACGGAGGTCCTTGTGTTGCGAAACGTTTATCAGGTTGTGGTTCGGGAACGGAATATTTAGCTGTTACTCCGTGGGGAGATTTATATCCGTGTCATCAGTTTGTAGGTGAAGAAGATTTCCTTATGGGAAATGTCGATGAGGGAATTACGAAACCTGAAATTGCGGACGAATTCAGAGGCTGCAGTGTATATTCAAAAGAGAAATGTAAAAAATGCTTTGCGAAATTTTATTGCAGTGGCGGCTGCATGGCAAATTCATATAAATTCCACGGTTCTATTCACAATGCATACGATGTAAGTTGTGAAATGGAGAGAAAACGTGTGGAATGCGCAATTATGATAAAAGCTGCATTAGCAGATAAGGAAAGGGTGTAAAAAATGAAAAAAAGCAAAGGCGTCATCAGCCTGCTCCTAGTGACTGTTCTGACAGGACTTCTCGTATTCACAACAGCTGTCGGATTCGGAAGCGGACATATTGGGGCGGCAAAAAACATTAAGTTAGGTCTTGACCTGGCAGGAGGGGTAAGTATTACTTACCAGGCAAAAGGTGAAAAACCGACAGAAAAAGAAATGAGCGATACTGTTTACAAATTGCAGAAACGTGTTGAACAGTACAGCACGGAGGCAGGGGTTTACCAGGAAGGTGATGACCGTATCTCTATCGAGATCCCGGGTGTAACAGATGCAAACAAAGTGTTGGAAGAACTTGGAAAACCGGGTTCATTGGAATTCCAGGATTCTGAAGGAAACGTTGTATTGGATGGAACAGATGTTAAGAGTGCGACAGCACAGATTCAGGAAGATAATTCCGGAAATAAAAAGAACATGGTTTCGCTTGAGATGACAAAAGAAGGTAAAAAGAAATTTGCTGAGGCAACGGAGAAAAATTTAGGAAAGCCGATTTCCATCGTATATGACGGACAGGTTATCAGCAGTCCTACGGTAAACAGTGCAATTACAAACGGACAGGCTGTTATCGAAGGTTCATTTACATATGAGGAAGCGGAAGAACTTGCTTCAACTATCCGTATCGGTGGACTTCAGGTTGAGTTGGAAGAGATTAACTCAAGCGTTGTAGGTGCGCAGCTCGGTGAAGAAGCAATCAGCACGAGTTTGATGGCAGGTGCAATCGGATTGGCAATCATCTTTGTATTTATGTGTGCTGTATATCTCCTTCCGGGACTTGCTTCAAGTATTGCGTTATGCATTTACACAGGAATTATTCTTGTATTATTAAACGCATTTGACATTACATTAACATTACCGGGTATTGCAGGTATTATTCTCGGTATCGGTATGGCAGTAGATGCAAACGTTATTATCTTCGCCAGAGTAAAAGAAGAGTTGGGAGAAGGTAAAAATGTTAAGACAGCGTTGAAAAAAGGTTTCCAAAAAGCGTTATCTGCTATCTTAGATGGAAATATCACTACTTTAATCGCTGCTTTGGTATTGGGATTGAAAGGAACAGGTACTGTAAAAGGATTTGCACAGACATTGGCTTTAGGTATCGTTGTTTCTATGTTTACGGCGCTTGTTGTAACACGTATAATTATTTTTGCATTCTATGCAGTGGGACTTAAAAGCGAAAAATTATACGGCGTTCAGAAAGAAAGAAAAACAATTAATTTCCTCGGAAAGAGAAAAATTTGTTTTGCCGTTTCTATTGCGCTTGCATTGAGCGGTTTTGTAGCAATGGGCGTTCAGAAATCACAGGGTAATGATATTTTAAATTACAGCCTTGAATTTAAAGGCGGTACTTCAACAAATGTAACCTTTAATGAAGACTTCTCTATCAAAGAGTTAGATTCAAAAGTGACACCGGTTATTGAAAAAGTGACAGGTGACAAAAATGTGCAGATGCAGAAAGTTAAAGGAACAAAACAGGTTATCATAAAAACACAGGCATTGGATTTGGATAAACGTGAAGCGTTAAATAAAGCGCTTGTTGATAACTTTAAAGTAGATGAGAAAAAAATTACTTACAGCAACATCAGTTCAACGGTAAGTTCGGAAATGAGATCGGACGCTATTGTCGCCGTATTGATTGCAACGGTATGCATGCTTATTTACATTTGGCTGCGATTTAAAGACTTTAGATTTGCAAGCAGTGCGATTATTGCATTACTTCATGACGTATTAGTTGTATTGGCGTTCTATGCAATCGCAAGAGTTTCCGTTGGTAATACATTTATCGCATGTATGCTGACAATTGTCGGATATTCAATCAATGCGACGATCGTTATCTTCGACCGAATTCGTGAAGAATTAAAAGCAGGACGCAGAAAAGACAGTCTTGAAGATGTGGTTAATAAGAGTATTACACAGACACTCACAAGAAGTATTTATACATCATTTACAACATTTGTCATGGTAGCGGTACTTTATGTTTTAGGTGTAAGTTCTGTAAAAGAATTTGCAGCACCGCTTATGGTAGGTGTAGTTGTGGGAGCGTACTCATCAGTTTGCATCACAGGTTCATTGTGGTATGTACTGAAGAAAAAATTCGTGAAAAAATAAGAAAAAGACAGGACGGGGGATTGGTTAATCCCCCGTTTCGTCTTATGGATAAAGGCAGGAAAACAGATGGAAAAATGGTTTTTAACACGAAAAGGCGCTGATTTTCAAAAAATCAGTCAAAAGTTCCATATCAATCCGGTTATCGCCAGACTTATCCGCAATAGGGATATAGTGGGAGATGATGAAATACAATTTTACCTGAATGGAAATGTGGAAAATTTATATGATGGTATACTGATGAAAGATATGTCTGTGGCCGTTGACATTATTAGAGAAAAGATTCAGGAAAGAAAATCGATTCGGATTATAGGAGATTACGATATTGACGGAATTAACGCCACATACATTTTGCTGGAAGGGATAGAAAAACTTGGCGGGGACGTAAGTGTGGATATTCCGGACAGAATGAAAGACGGGTATGGGTTGAATAAAACTTTAATTGACAGAGCGTTCGAGGACGGTGTGGACACGATTATCACATGTGACAATGGCATTGCTGCCGGGGGAGAAATCGCCTATGGGAAAAGTCTTGGCATGACGATTGTTGTGACAGACCATCATGAAGTGCCGTACGAGGAGACGGAGGAAGGAATACGCTATCTTCTCCCACACGCTGACGCGGTGATAGACCCAAAAAGAGAAGACTGTGAATATCCTTTCCCACATTTATGTGGAGCCGGTGTTGCGTATAAACTGGTGGAAACGTTGTTTAATGTGGAAGGAAGAGATGCGGGAGAGATAGAGTATCTTATTGAAAATGTGGCGATTGCCACTGTGGGCGATGTCATGGATCTAATCGGAGAAAACCGCATTTTTGTGAAATATGGACTGGAGAAGATAAAGAAGACAAAAAATTTGGGCTTGAAATCACTTATAGAATGTACGGGAGTGGAATTGGACAGATTGTCGTCATATCATATCGGTTTTGTGATTGGACCGTGTTTAAATGCCAGCGGGCGATTGGATACGGCTAAGAGAGCATTAGAACTATTGCGGGCAAAAACAAAGGCTGATGCGGATATACTTGCAGGAGATTTAAAGGCGCTGAATGACAGTCGAAAAGAGATGACGGCGGAGGCTGTTGAAGAGGCGGTTGAGCAGGTGGAAAATACTTCTCTAAAAGAGGATACAGTGCTGGTGATTTATCTTCCGGATTGCCACGAAAGTCTTGCGGGAATTGTTGCGGGAAGAATCCGCGAGAAATATTATAGACCTACTTTTGTTCTGACGAATGCGGAGGAGGGGGCAAAAGGCTCAGGCCGTTCAATAGATGCTTATCATATGTATGAGGAAATGAATAAGTGCAAAGATTTACTTGAGAAATTCGGTGGACATAAACTAGCCGGAGGGCTTTCCATTCCGATTGAGAACATTGATTTATTCCGGAAAAGATTAAATGAAAACTGTGAGTTAAGTGAGGACGAATTGTACGAAAAAGTTTCTATTGACATGCAGTTGCCGCTTTCCTATGTAAGTGAAACGCTTATTGAGGAACTGGAATGTTTAGAGCCTTTTGGAAAAGGGAATCCTAAACCTGTATTTGCCGAAAAGGATATACAGATAAGGGGAACAAGAATATTAGGAAAAAATAAAAATGTGTTGAAACTGCAGCTTTCCGATATGTATGGAACAGAGATGGAAGGAATGTATTTCGGTGATGTCGGGAGAGTTATGGATACAATCGAAAACAAAAACGGGAAAATAAACATTACATATTATCCGACCGTCAATGAATATATGGGGCGGAAAACGCTGCAGATTGTCATACAGAATTATCAATAGTTATTGGATTTACGTTAGAAAAGTGATATAATAATATACATATTTTGTAGAAAATTGGAGGCAGGAAAGATGAAGCCAATAGAAGAGTATATAAGAAGTATTCCGGATTTTCCGGAAAAGGGAATTATTTTCAGAGACATTACAAGTGTTTTGGAAGATGCTGAAGGATTGCGTCTGGCAATCGATTTAATGCAGGAAAATATAGGGGAAGGTGACTTTGATGTTGTCGTAGGACCTGAATCAAGAGGATTTATTTTCGGAGTTCCGATTGCATATAATATGGGTAAACCTTTTATTCCTGTTCGTAAAAAAGGAAAACTGCCGTGTGAGACGGTTTCCATTCAATATGATTTAGAGTATGGAAGTGCAGAGATTGAGATGCACAAGAACTCCATAAAACCGGGACAGAAAGTTGTTATTATAGATGATTTGATGGCAACCGGAGGGACGATGGAAGCCATTATCAAACTCATTGAAGGAATGGGCGGAGAAGTCGTTAAAATTGTATGTCTGATTGAATTGGCAGGTTTGGAAGGAAGAAAGAGATTAAAGGATTATCAGATGGAAGCGGTAATTACTTATCCGGGTAATTAGAGTAAGAAAAAGAGGGAGGTATCATTATGGCACAGAACAACATCGTGGAGAATCCGTATCAAAATTTAGAAATTGTTGACGGTCATGCGGTAAAAGCACCGGAGGATTATCAGGATTCAGATCAACTGTACGATGCCCTGATTGCAAGAATTAGGAAATACCACCCGTCTACAGATATTTCACTGATTGAGAAAGCATATAGGATTGCAAAGGAAGCACATGAGGGGCAGGTGCGTAAATCGGGAGAAGCATATATCATTCACCCTACATGGGTTGGATTGATTCTTGCCGATTTGGAATTGGATAAAGAAACAATAGCGGCGGGAATTCTTCATGATGTCGTGGAAGATACGGTTATGACGGAAGAAGAAATCACGGAAGAGTTCGGAAGTGAAGTTGCGCTGCTGGTAGATGGAGTAACAAAGTTGGGACAGTTGTCCTACTCGGCAGACAAACTGGAAGTGCAGGCGGAGAATTTAAGAAAGATGTTTCTTGCAATGGCGAAAGATATTCGTGTTATTCTGATTAAACTTGCGGACAGATTACACAATATGCGCACATTACAGTTTATGCGTCCGGAGAAACAGAAGGAAAAGGCGAGAGAGACAATGGATATTTACGCTCCGATCGCACAGCGTCTTGGTATTTCCAAGATTAAGACGGAGTTAGATGATTTGGCGTTAAAATATTCCCAGCCGGACGTATTTTATGATTTGGTCAATCAGATTAATGCGAGAAAGACCGAGAGAGAAGAGTTTGTACAGCAGATTGTGGAAGAAGTTTCCACGCATATGAAAAATGCGAATATCAAAGCGGAAGTGTATGGAAGAGTAAAACATTTCTTCAGTATTTACAAAAAAATGGTAAATCAGGATAAAACGGTAGACCAGATTTATGATTTGTTTGCAATTCGCATTATTGTCGACTCGGTAAAAGACTGCTATGCTGCGTTGGGAGCAATACATGAGATGTACACTCCTATACCGGGGCGTTTTAAGGATTATATCGCAATGCCGAAACCAAACATGTATCAATCTTTGCATACGACTCTGATGGGACCGGCAGGTCAGCCTTTCGAGATTCAGATTCGTACAGTGGAAATGCATAAGACGGCGGAATACGGTATTGCTGCTCACTGGAAATATAAAGAGAGCGGCGGAAGTGAGAAGAGTGTGGAAACCCGCGCGGAAGAAAAACTGAGTTGGCTCAGACAGATTCTTGAGTGGCAGCAGGATACGGATAACCGTGAGTTTCTATCTCTGTTAAAAGGAGATTTGGATTTGTTTGCGGAAGATGTATACTGTTTTACGCCGAATGGAGATGTGAAGAATCTGCCTAATGGTTCAACGCCTGTGGATTTTGCCTATGCAATTCACAGTGCGGTAGGCAATAAAATGGTCGGAGCAAGAGTGAACGGCAAACTAGTTCCGATTGATTATAAAATCCAAAATGGTGACAGAATAGAAGTACTCACTTCGCAGAACTCAAAAGGTCCTAGCCGTGACTGGTTAAATATTGTGAAGAGTACACAGGCGAGAAACAAGATTAATCAGTGGTTTAAAAAAGAGTTCAAAGAAGAAAATATTGTGCGGGGAAAAGAAATGCTCGCCGCATACTGCAGGGCGAAAGCGCTTGTGTTAAGTGATTTGACTAAACCAAAATATATGCAGGTCGTACAGCAGAAATATGGTTTTAGAGATTGGGAAGCTGTGCTGGCAGCGCTGGGGCATGGCGGTTTAAAAGAAGGACAGATTATCAACCGCCTTTTGGAAGAGTACAATAAAGAGCATAAAGAGGCGATTACAGATGAAACAATTTTGGAAAAAGTGTCTGAGGCCGCCAAAAATAAAGTGCATGTGACGAAATCAAAGAGCGGTATTGTTGTTAAAGGGATTGACGATATGGCAGTTCGTTTTTCAAGATGTTGTAATCCTGTTCCGGGAGATGAAATTGTAGGATTTGTCACACGGGGAAGAGGAATGTCCATTCACAGAACAGACTGCGTAAACATTATTCATCTGTCGGAGAGCGAACGCGCAAGACTGATAGATGCAGAGTGGGAGCAGGAAGAAGAGAAGGGGACAGGTCAGTATATGGCAGAAATCCGCATGTATGCAATGGATAGAACCGGATTCCTTATGGAAATCTCAAAAGTGTTTACGGAAAACAAAATTGATGTGAAATCAATGAACGCCCGAACGAGTAAACAGGGAAAAGTGACACTGGAGATTGGTTTCATTGTACATGGAAGGGAAGAACTTGCAAAAGTGGCGGAGAAACTTCGTCAGATAGACGGAGTTATTGATATAGAACGTGCGGTAAGTTAGGAGATAAAGATGAGAATTAAAACAATTGTAACGGGAATAATCAGCACCAACTGTTATGTAGTTCATAATGAAACAACAAAAGAGGCGATTCTTATAGATCTGGGTGCCTGTTCAAAGAACCTGAAAGACTATCTTTTGGAAGAAAAACTGAATGTCAAAGGAATTCTTCTTACACACGGACACTTTGACCACATTTTAGGATTGGACGGACTGCTGCAAATGTTTGATGTTCCTGTTTATGTTCATGAGGAAGAAAAGGAACTGATTGAAGATGCAGTTTTGAATCAGTCTAAAACTTATACGGAAGGCTATGTTTTTACAAAGGCGCAGTATGTAAAGGACGGACAAATGTTGAACCTGATTGGATATGATTTTCAGGTGATACATACACCGGGACATACGAAGGGAAGTGCGTGTTATTATGTAAAAGAGGAAGAAGTTTTGTTTAGCGGCGATACATTGTTCTATGCGTCGGTAGGGAGGACAGATTTTCCGACAGGCAGTACATCTGCACTGATTCGTTCTATTAAGGAGAAATTAATGTGCCTGCCGGACGAAACGATAGTTTATCCGGGACATATGGGAGCGACTTCTATCGGATATGAAAGACAGCAGAACCCTTTTATTCAATAGAAAAGTTACAAAGTCAAAAGGTGTGGGACGTGTTTTCTGAAAGAAAAATTGCGTCCCTTATTTTATAAAAGAGAGAGATGAAAATGGTTGATATTTATATAAAAGAAGAGTTTTATGCATATGATGCGTTCCATATCGTAAAGGCTTTTTTACCAAACGAAGAAATAAAGCAACATATTAATAGAGAAAGAAATGAAATAATTTCTATAGATGTGGATAAACAAACGATAATAAAAATTGATGATGTCAACAAAGAGTGTACAAAGAAAGAAAATAAAAGTGAAGTAAATAAAAAAATTTACAAACAAATGGAAAGGTATACAAATAAGAGTATAGCGTGGGGTATCCTTACTGGGATAAGGCCGACAAAAATACTGATGAAAAAATTGGAAGACGGAAAATCAGAAGAGGACATTAAAGAGTGGTTTCAGCAACAGTATCTTGTGTCTGAGAAAAAAGCAACTTTGGGAATGGAAATTGCTAAAAGAGAAAAAAGTCTGTTGGAACAGTTGGACTACGAAAACGGATACAGTCTCTATATCGGAATTCCTTTCTGTCCTACCACATGTTCCTACTGTTCGTTTACCTCTTATCCGATTCAGCAGTGGAAGGAAAGAACAGACGAATATTTGGAAGCGCTTTGTAAAGAAATCTCATTTGTGGGAGAAACTTCAAAAGAGAAAAAATTGAACACTATTTATATGGGCGGTGGCACTCCTACTACGTTGGAGGCGGAACAGTTGGACAGACTGCTGACGCATGTGGAAAAGACATTTTCTTTAGAAGAATTAAAGGAGTTCACTGTGGAGGCGGGACGCCCGGACAGTATTACAGAGGCGAAACTGGAAGTACTTAAGCGACATCATATTACCCGTGTTTCCATTAATCCACAGACGATGCAGCAAAAGACATTGGACAGTATAGGAAGAAGACATACGGTGGAAGATGTCATCAGAATATTCCGGTTGGCAAGAAAATTGGGATTTGATAATATCAATATGGATTTGATTGCAGGATTAACAGGAGAAAATGTTGACGATATGCGAGATACATTAGAGAAGATAAAGGAGTTGAATCCCGATAATCTTACAGTACATTCCCTGGCAATCAAACGTGCATCGAAACTAAATCAGACTGAAACAAAAAAAGAATTGATGAATCAGTCGGAGACACTTTCAGAGATGATTGAACTCGCAGCAAAATATGCAGGAGAAATGGGATTGTTTCCATACTATTTATATCGACAAAAAAATATTGCCGGAAATTTTGAAAATGTTGGTTATGCAAAGGTTGACAAAGCGGGAATATACAATATACTTATTATGGAGGAAAAACAATCGATTGTAGCGGTTGGAGCAGGAGCGTCCACAAAGATTGTACTTCCAAAAGGGAAAGAAATCCGGGACAGGAAATCCGGTGATTTGAAAAATATTGTACGCATAGAAAATGTGAAAGATGTAGATGCGTATATTATGCGTATTGATGAAATGATAGAGAGAAAAGGAGAATGGCTATGGCGTTAAAGAAGAAAGCAATGACAGGCATGAAAGATATGTTGCCAAGAGAAATGGAGATTAGAGATTATGTCATTCATTTAATTAAGGAAACATACAGCACATTTGGATTTTCTTCCATTGAAACACCATGTGTAGAACATATCGAAAATTTGTGCAGTAAACAGGGCGGGGAAAATGAAAAACTAATTTTCAAAATCCTGAAGCGCGGAGAAAAGTTAAAATTGGAAACGGCACAGACAGAAAGTGACGTAGTGGACGGAGGACTTCGCTATGACCTTACGGTTCCTCTTTGCAGATATTATGCAAATGCGTCAAATGAATTGCCTTCTCCGTTTAAAGCATTACAGATGGGAAATGTGTGGCGTGCGGACAGACCGCAGCGAGGAAGATTTCGCCAGTTTATGCAGTGTGACATTGATATTTTAGGAGAGCCTACTAATTTGGCAGAGATAGAACTGATTTTGGCAACAACGGCATTACTTGGCAAATTAGATTTCAAGAATTTTACAATTCGTATTAATGACAGAAAAATTTTAAAAGCGATGGCGTCTTACAGCGGATTTGAAGAAAAAGACTATGATAATGTGTTTATTATCCTAGATAAAATGGATAAAATCGGTTTGGACGGTGTTGCGGCAGAGTTGGAAGCAAACGGATATGCAAAAGAGTCCGTAGATAAATATTTGGCATTGTTTAAAGAAATCACAAACGATGTGGAAGGAGTACGTTACTGCAAAGAAAAATTAGCAGGATTTTTAGATGCGGAAACTGCTGACGGTTTGGAAATGATTATCACAAGTGTAGACAGTGTGAAAGAGGCAGAGTTTAAAATTAGTTTCGATCCGACTTTAGTTCGTGGAATGTCATACTATACGGGAACAATCTTTGAAATCGCCATGGACGAGTTCGGAGGTTCCGTAGGCGGTGGCGGACGATATGATGAAATGATTGGCAAATTTACAGGGCAGCAGACGCCGGCATGTGGATTTTCCATAGGATTTGAGCGTATTGTTATGTTATTGCTTGAAAGAGGATATGAAGTGCCAACAGCGAAAAATAAAAAAGCATTCCTAATTGAAAAAGGTATGAATCAGGAAGGTTTGTTGAAAGTGCTTTCACTTGCGAAAGAAGAGCGTGCTGCGGGCAATCAGGTACAGATTAGTGTGATGAAGAAAAATAAGAAATTCCAAAAAGAACAACTTTCTTCGGAAGGATACAACGATATACAGGAATTTTTTAAAGATAAACTATAAAGAAAGCAGGGAAAAAAGATGGCAGAATCAATGCAGGGACTGAAAAGAAGTCATAGATGTGCAGAACTTAACAGCAGTCATATCGGGGAAACAGTTACCGTTATGGGCTGGGTACAGAAAAACAGAAATAAAGGAGGGCTTGTTTTTGTCGATGTGAGAGACCGCTCGGGAATCGTGCAGGTTGTTTTTGAGGAAGGAAGCGTATCTTCAGAATTAATTGAAAAAGCAGGAAGTCTTCGTTCAGAATATGTAGTGGCAGTAGTGGGAAAAGTTGCGAAACGTTCAGGAGCAGTAAATGAAAATATTGTAACAGGTGATATTGAAGTTCTTCCGACAGAACTTCGTGTTTTATCGGAATCAGAGACACCTCCGTTTCCAATCGAAGAAAACAGCAAGACAAAAGAAGAAGTCAGATTAAAAAACCGTGTTTTAGACTTGAGAAGACCGGACTTACAGAGAAACCTTATTATGAGAAGTCAGGTTGCAACATTGACACGTCAGTTTTTGGCGGAAGAAGGATTTTTGGAAATTGAGACACCGATGTTAATTAAAAGTACACCGGAAGGGGCGAGAGATTACCTTGTGCCAAGCCGTGTGCATCAGGGAAGTTTTTACGCACTTCCACAGTCTCCGCAGATTTTCAAACAGTTATTAATGTGTGCCGGATATGACAGATATTTCCAGATTGTAAAATGTTTCCGTGATGAAGACTTGCGTGCAGACAGACAGCCGGAATTTACACAGATTGATATGGAATTGTCTTTTGTAGATGTTGATGATGTTATTGACGTAAATGAGAGACTGCTTGCAAAAGTATTCAAAGAAATTCTTGACGTAGAAGTTTCTCTTCCGATTCAGAGAATGACATGGCAGGAAGCAATGGACAGATTCGGTTCCGATAAACCGGACATTCGTTTCGGCATGGAATTGACAGACGTTTCAGAAGTTGTAAAAGACTGTGAATTTGTTGTGTTTAAAAATGCTCTTGAGCAGGGCGGAAGTGTTCGCGGTATCAATGCAAAAGGACAGGGAGCAATGCCTCGTAAGAAAATTGACAAATTAGTTGATTTTGCAAAAGGATACGGAGCAAAAGGATTGGCATATATTGCAATTCAGGAAGATGGAACAATGAAATCTTCATTTGCTAAATTTATGAGTGAGGAAGAAATGACTGCGCTTGTAAATGCAATGGGTGGAGAAAACGGAGACTTATTACTGTTCGCAGCGGATTGCAACAAAGTTGTTTGGGACGTTCTCGGAAATCTTCGTTTAGAAATTGCACGTCAGTTAGAATTGTTGGATAAAAACGAATATAAATTCTTATGGGTAACAGAATTCCCATTGTTAGAGTGGAATGAGGAAGCCGGAAGATATACGGCAATGCATCACCCATTTACAATGCCTATGGAAGAAGATTTACACTTAATTGATACTGAACCGGGAAAAGTCCGTGCAAAAGCATACGATATTGTTTTAAACGGAACAGAACTTGGTGGAGGAAGTGTCAGAATCTTTAATCAGGATATCCAGAACAAAATGTTTGAAGTGTTAGGCTTTACAAAAGAACAGGCACAGGAACAGTTTGGTTTCTTGTTAAATGCTTTCAAATATGGTGTTCCGCCTCATGCAGGACTGGCTTACGGATTAGACCGTTTAATTATGCTTATGGCAAAACAGGACAGCATTCGTGATGTAATTGCATTCCCGAAAGTAAAAGATGCTTCAGATTTGATGACGGAAGCGCCTGCGGGAGTAGATCAGAAACAGTTGGACGAATTAGGACTTGCCATTGTTGTGAAAGAAAAGACAGAAGAATAGAAAACGACAGTTTTGTACTGTGTAGTTGGATTCGGTTATATGAAAAACGGGATATAATGTCAAATTATATCCCGTTTTTTATATAAACTATTTTTGTGTTCTTGTAAATGCTTTCGGCTTTAAATTTTTTGGCAAAGCAATGACAAGCAGATATACCAGAATTATAGAACCGATTTTATCTAATAAGTTATTGAAGAGTTTTGGTATGAAAGAAGCTGTAAAAATACTTGCTCCACTTTGTTTTAAAAACATAACTGCAACATCAGAAACAGTTCCCGTAAGTCCGCCGTATACGGCAATTCCGATAGGAGTTCCGATGAGTGGAGCAACGATTCCTGTTACAACGCCGATTAAAATAGCGTTTACAAAAGTGAAATTGATTTTACGGAATGCAAATCCTGTAATGAGACCGATTGCGATGCTTACGAGCATAAATGGCATACCGGAGATGGAACCGCTGAAAATGCTTGTTAAAATGTTGGTTGCTCCTCCTACAACTGCACCGTACCACGGTCCGAAGAATATGGCAATAAACATAGTTCCCATAACATCAAGATAAAATGGAAATTTAAGAGCTGCGGTTACAATGCCGAGAACGATGTTTAATGCGATGGCAAGACCACAAAACGCCATTCTGGCAGTTGGTGAAAATTGTTTGTTCATTTATTTTTCCTCTTTTCTTTAGATATAGTTTTATTTTAGCATTTTCTATAGGATAAGGATAATTGATTTTTGGTATATACTTATTAACGGATTCAATAAAACAACTTATAAAGAACGTGATATAATATGTATAGAATAAATTTTATTTAGGGAGGATTGCATGAAACAAAAAATTTTATTTGTAAGCCATTGTTTTCTGAATGATGGAGCGAAATTAAAAAATCAAAATCTATCGGAAATGGAACAAGAAAGGAAAGATAAGAGAGAATTTTTGAAAAAAATTTTAGATGCTGGAGTGGAGATTATTCAACTTCCGTGTCCGGAGTTTATTTTATATGGGGCAAATCGTTGGGGACATGCGGCATCTCAGTTTGATACAGCGTTTTTTCGTAAGGAATCCAGAAAAATGCTGGAGCCGATCCTTTTGCAAATTGAGGAGTACAGTTTTTATCCGGAAAGGTTTGAAATCATTGGAATTGTGGGGATTGATGGAAGTCCAAGCTGTGGTGTGACATTTACATATGATGGAGAATGGGGAGGAGAATTTAGTGGAAATGAAAATTTATCTGATACATTAGATTCTTTAAAAAGAGAGGAAAAACCAGGAATCTTTATGAAGGTACTGAAAGATATGCTTGCGGAAAAAGGATATGAAATTTCATTTTATTCATTAAAAGAGTTGGAAGAGAGAAATATCTTCCGAAAGAAATGCCTTCCGGAAGATATGTGAAATTAATATCCAAGTTCTTCTCCGATTAAAATAACTTTAATGCGCCCATCATGTCTGGAGTGTCTTGTGACAACAACCTGACAGCACATGCAGTCTGCTGAGTGGCAGTTTCCACAATGTCCCGTGATGCCGCATGGTGTTTTCTTGTTGAGTGAAACGGCGTTGACCGGGGAAGCGGTATTTTGAATGCGGGCAATCCCCGATTTGGCATCAGATACAACCTTGTTCATGCCCACCAGAAGAATAACATGTTTCGGGCCGTGAATAAGACAGGCGATACGGTTTCCGTTTCCGTCAATATTAATGAGTTCACCGTCAATAGTGATGGCGTTAGAACTCATAAAGAAATAGTCTGAAGCAACACAATTCAGAAATGCCTGATGCTTTTCTTCAGGAGTTTGGGCGGAAAATGTTTCGATAACATGGACAGAAGAGTTCCTTAAAGCTTCTAACATTCCGGATTCTTTTAGTGTCGCAGAGCCTCCGAAACTGACGGTGGCGTTTTCGCCTATAATGTCCATTGCCAGAGAAACGGCAGAATCTTTATCGGGACAATAGAAACCTTCGATATTTCGTCTGGAGAGATTTTTGATAATAGTATTTGCCATATTTTCATGTGCTTTTTGTTTTGGATTCATAAGTATGTACCTCCTTGAATGTCCCTGAAATATTTTAAGAATATACTAACACAGATTGTCCTATGCGTCTATCAAGCGAATACTTTGAAAATTGAAAAAAAAGTGTTGACAAAAGTGAAAAGGCGAAGTATAATGAATACTGTTCTGACGAGCAGCAGATATGCACGAGTGGCTCAGTGGTGGAGTATCGCCTTGCCAAGGCGAGGGTCGCGGGTTCGAATCCCGTCTCGTGCTTCCAAAGAATTTAATTGAATAATTGTTCTGGAGAGCAGAACAGATATGCACGAGTGGCTCAGTGGTGGAGTATCGCCTTGCCAAGGCGAGGGTCGCGGGTTCGAATCCCGTCTCGTGCTTTTTTTGTATATAAAAGTATAAAGCCGGAGGGAAAATTATGAAAAAGGAATTGAAAAATGAGGTGGGAATCCCGAAGTATCAGCAGATTGCCGCAGACATTGCATATAAGATTGTCGACGGCACTTACACGGAGGGAATGAAAGTCTATGCACGGTCTTCCATAGGAAGCCGTTATGGTGTATCTTCAGAAACGGCGAGAAGAGCGATGTGCGTGCTGTCTGACTGGGACGTTGTGGAGGTTGCGAAGAACAGCGGTGTTGTCATTAAATCGGAAGACAATGCTAAGAATTTCCTGCAGCAGCACACCCATATGCAGTCCATTCAGGGATTGAAAAGAAATATTTTGGAAAATGTGGAGAAGCAGCAGAAAGCTACAAAAGAACTGTATGGATATTTAGATGAAGTTATCAAGAAAATTGATAATTATCGTTCGATCAACCCGTTTATTCCGTATGAACTTGTCATTACGGATAAGACTCCGTATTTGAATAAAACAGTTGGCTCGATTAATTTTTGGCAGGAAACATTTGCCACGGTAATTGCCATACGAAGAAACGGAACGTTAATTATGTCACCGGGGCCGGAAGCGGTATTCAGGTTAAATGACATCGTATATTATACGGGAGATGAAGATTGTCCGGACAGAGTGAGAGGGTTTATGTATCCAAATAAATAGAGAAAAATAGAGTGCATCTTGATTATCAGTCAAGGTGCATTTTTTTAGTTAGACAATATGCTAAAAATGGACACTGGAAATTTGTGTAATTTTTCACAAACTAATACTTGAACAGATGACAACTTTGGAATATAATAAAGTTGTTACTTAAAGTGACAACTTTGAAATGCAGTAAAGTTGTCATAAATAAAAAGAATGCGAGGAAAAATTATGAATGAGAAAAAATCAAAGTATGATAAAGTCTTAAGTTCAAAAGATATATTTGTCATTGCGTTTGGGGCGATGATTGGCTGGGGCTGGATTGTTATGACAGGTGAATGGATTAATTATGGCGGCAGCATCGGAGCAATGATAGCATTTGGTATCGGTGGATTTATGGTATTGTTCGTAGGTCTGACTTACGCGGAACTGACAGCGGCAATGCCGGAATGCGGCGGTGAGCATATATTCAGTTTGAGGGCTTTTGGTAAAAATGGTTCATTTGTCTGTACATGGGCAATTATTTTGGGATATGTAGGCGTTGTTGCTTTTGAGGCGTGTGCTTTCCCTACGGTTATTAAATACATTGCTCCGTCACTTGTGACAAAAGGATATATGTACACGATTGGCGGATTTGACGTATATGCCTCATGGGTAGCGGTAGCGGTGGTTGCAGCGATTATTATTACTTATATCAATTATAAGGGAGCAAAAACAGCGGCAAATGTGCAGACAATTCTTACGGTTGTTATTGCTTTAGTAGGAATTGCACTGATTGCGGCGTCGGTAGTTCGCGGTGATACGGCAAATCTTGATCCGATGTTTTTAGAGGGAGATGAGATTGGCGGCGTATTCAAAGTTGCGGTAATGACACCGTTTATGCTTGTCGGATTCGACGTTATTCCACAGGCAGCCGAAGAAATCAACATTCCGTTCAAGAAAATCGGTAAAATTATTATCTTCTCCATTTTTATGGCGGTTGCATGGTATGTATTAATTGTTTTGGCAGTTTCACTTATTATGTCAAAAGGAGATTTAAGTATATCTGAACTGGTGACGGCTGATGCGATGAAGAAAGCATATTTTAACAGTGATATTGCTTCAACAGTATGTATTTTCGGTGGTATTATGGGTATTGTAACAAGTTGGAACTCATTCTTCATGGGTGGTTCAAGAGCGATTGCCGCTTTATCTGAATCGCATATGGCACCGGGATTTTTGGCAAAAGTAAATAAGAAGACAAAAACACCGACAAATTCAATTCTTTTAGTTGGATTTATCGCAGTGATCGCTCCGTTCTTTGGAAAATCTATGATGACATGGATTACTGATGCCGGAAGTTTTGCGGTTTGTCTTGCATACCTGATGGTTTCTGCTTCTTTCTTAAAATTGAGAAAGAGCGAGCCGAATATGAACAGACCATATAAAGTAAAAAATGCAAAACTTGTTGGCGGCATGGCCGTTATCACAACGACAATTATGTGTCTGTTGTATATAGTTCCGGGCAATTCACAGTTAATCACTGAAGAGTGGGTAATTGTAGGAGCATGGATTCTTCTGGGAATTGCATTTTACGGATACGCGAGAAAACAATATAAAGAAAAATTTGGTACACGTCAGAAATTGATTTATGAAGACGTGGTGGAAGAAAAGCCAAAAAAAGTTAGAGAAAGAGTGGCAGCGAAAGCCTAGACAAATAAAAAGATGCAAAGGAATTGCAAATTCTTTTGCATCTTTTTTCATACTATGATACAATTTCTAAGAAAATAAAATGAAAAAAGCAGAGTAGAAATATGTGCGTTAAGTGCCGACCGGACGGGGAGTTGCCGGTGGGACGAAAAGTGATAACTTGCGGTACATATTTTGCATCCCGCTGCTGCACATGACAGATATGTTTGTACTGTATACCTGCTATGCGTGGCTTGAGGACTACTGCAAAGGAGGTATTTTTTATGGAACAAATGAAAGCACAGTTTAAAGACTCCTGGCAAGAGTTGAAGCATCTGAAGACGATTGTAGTGACGGCAATGTTTATTGCAATCGGTGTCGTACTTGGATTCTTTTTTACAATTCAGGTGACGGATTTTTTGAAAATAGGTTTTTCTTTTATTGCCAATGAAATGACGGCGCTGCTGTTCGGCCCTGTGGTGGGCGGAATTATGGGCGGAGTGACGGACATTATCAAATTTGTGTTAAAGCCGACAGGGGCGTATTTCTTCGGATTTACATTTAACGCAATTTTGGGAGCGGTCATCTATGGAATGATTTTATATCACCGTCCAATCAGTTTGAAAAGAATTTTAATTGCTAAAATAATTGTCGCAATTATTGTAAACTTATTGCTTGGAACATATTGGCTGCACATTATGTATGGCAAGGCGTTTTGGGCATTGATTCCGGTCAGACTGTGGAAACAGGTTATGTCTGTACCGATTGAAAGTTTTCTTTTCTATATTGTGGCGAAAGCCCTGTCAAAGGCAAGAATTTTTGAGTTAGTGAAAACAAAAAGATAAAAGGGAGTAAGCATGTATGGAAGAAAGGCAACCGATAGGTTTTATTGTAAAACAGATTAACAATATTTATGAAAAAGAACTGACAAAACGCCTTAAGGTACTCGGTATCACTTCTTCCCAATGTGCAGTTCTCAATTATCTGTTCCAAAGTAATCAGGAACATGTTACCCAAAGGGAGATAGAGAAAAATCTGCAGTTGAAGAATCCGACTGTGACAGGATTGTTGAAACGGCTTGATGAAAAAGGGTTTGTGCTTTGTGTACAAAGTCCCACTGACAAACGGTGCAAGAATATCTATCTGACAGAGAAAGCATTTGATATTCAAAAGAAAATGGAATCCGACAGGAAAAGGCTGGATAAACGGCTGACAATCGGAATGACAAAAAAAGAAGTAGAAGTATTCAGACGAGGTCTGGAAAAAGTGCTTTATAACATATCAGAACCGTAGGAGGAGATTAAAATGAGTTATGCAGATAAAGTATTTATAGAAATGTGCCGCGACATTATTGACAATGGAGTAAGCACGGAGGGGGAGAAGGTACGTCCGAAATGGGAGGACGGAAGTTTTGCCTATACGATGAAAAAGTTTTGTGTAGTGAACCGTTATGATTTATCGAAAGAATTTCCGGCTCTGACATTGCGCCGCACAGGAATCAAAAGCTGTGTAGATGAAATGCTTTGGATATGGCAGAAAAAATCAAATAACATCAATGATTTAAACAGCCACATCTGGGACAGTTGGGCAGATGAAGACGGCTCTATCGGGAAAGCATACGGCTATCAGATGAGTGTGAAACATCAGTATAAAGAAGGTATGATGGATCAGGTGGACAGAGTGATTTACGATCTCAAAAATAATCCGTACAGTCGTCGTATTATGACAAATATTTATGTACATCAGGATTTACATGAGATGAATCTGTACCCGTGTGCCTATAGCGTGACATTTAACGTGACGAAGAAAAATGACAGTGATAAATTAGTGTTAAATGCCATTTTAAATCAGCGTTCTCAGGACGTTTTGGCGGCAAATAACTGGAACGTATGTCAGTATGCAGTTCTTGTGCATATGCTTGCTCAGGTGTGTGATATGCAGGTCGGTGAACTTGTTCATGTCATTGCGGACGCTCACATTTATGACAGACATATCCCGCTGATTGAAGAATTGATTTCAAGAGAATCTTATCCGGCGCCTGCATTTTGGCTTAATCCGGAGATAAAGGATTTCTATGAGTTTACAACGGACGATGTGAGACTGGATAATTATCAGACCGGTCCGCAGATTAAAAATATTCCGATTGCAGTGTAAGGGGGAGAAAGAAAATGAATTTAATTGTGGCAGTAGATAAAAATTGGGCGATTGGCTGTGGGAACAGACTGTTGGTCAGCATTCCGGCAGATATGAAATTTTTCCGCGAGACGACGACGGGGAAAGTGGTTGTCATGGGAAGAAAGACATTGGAAAGTTTTCCGGGGGGACAACCGCTTAAAAAGCGTACAAATATTGTGATGACAAAGGATAAAAATTATAAGGTGAAAGATGCAATTGTTGTCACAAGTTTGGAGGAGGTTTTGGAAGAACTGAAAAAATATGAGGAAGAAGATATTTATGTTATCGGAGGGGAAAGCATTTACAGACAACTTCTTCCGCATTGTAAAACAGCGTATGTGACAAAGATTGACCATGCATACGAGGCGGATACCTATTTTCCGAACTTAGATGAAATGGAAGATTGGAGTTTAACGGGAATTAGTGAGGAACAGACATATTTTGATTTGGAATATGTATTTGCGAGATATGAGAGAGTGAAAGGAAATGAAGAAAAGCATTAATCTTTTGGAAGGGCCGATTCTGCCGTCACTGTCAGGGTTGGCGCTTCCGATTATGGCGACATCACTTATCCAGATGGCGTATAACCTGACGGATATGATTTGGATTGGAAGAGTGGGAAGTTCAGCCGTGGCGGCAGTAGGGGCTGCCGGAATGTATATGTGGCTGGCAAACGGACTCGCTACACTGGCGAAAATGGGCGGTCAGGTAAAAGTAGCACAGGCTTTGGGGGCAAAAGAAAATAAGCAGGCAGTAAGTTACGCAAAAAGTGCACTGCAGTTAGGGATAACGTTGGGATTGATTTACGGTATCCTTTCCGTTGTTCTTGCGAATCCGTTGATTGACTTTTTTAAATTAAACAGTGCGAAAGTAGTTGCTGACGCAAAGATTTATTTACAGATTACTTGTGGGGGAGTTGTATTTTCCTTCCTGAACCAGATTTTCACGGGAATTATGACGGCAATGGGGAACAGCAGGACATCGTTTGTCGCGACAGCGGTGGGACTCGTTATTAATATTGTTATGGATCCGGTTCTTATTTTCGGCATAGGACCTTTTGCCGAGATGGGCGTTATGGGAGCGGGAGTGGCAACCGTTTTTGCCCAAATGATTGTAACAGCCGTATTTATTTTGGCGGCGCTGAAGGACGAGATTATTTTTCAGAAGGTCAGACTGCTTGAAAAGGTAGATAGGGAAAGCATGATGACGATTGTCAAAATCGGTTTTCCAACAGGTGTGCAGAGTATGATTTTCACAAGTATTTCCATGATTATCGCAAGAATGATTGCAGGTTTTGGGGATAGCGCGGTGGCGGTTCAGAAAGTAGGCTCTCAGATCGAATCGATTTCATGGATGACAGCGGAAGGATTCGGTGCTGCGGTAAATGCGTTTATGGCGCAGAATCACGGGGCGAAAAACAAAAAGCGAATTGTACAGGGATACAAGGTGGCGATGCGCATAGAAATTGTATGGGGAATTTTATGCACATTTATCCTTATTGTATTTCCGGAAGTTATCTTTAAAATTTTTATTCCGGAGGCAGATGTACTTCCGATGGGCGTGGACTATCTGAAAATTTTAGGAGTATCACAACTCTTTATGTGTATTGAACTGACGACCGCCGGAGCGTTCTCGGGACTTGGAAAAACAGTTCCGCCGTCAATTTCAAGTATCGTTTTGACAGCAGCGCGAATTCCTATGGCGGTGGCGCTCACATCGACGGCATTGGGGTTAAATGGAATCTGGTGGAGCATTACAATTTCAAGTATATTTAAAGGTGTTATTTTGACCGGCTGGTTCTTGATTTATCTGAAGAAAATGATGTCTGCAAAGGAATAAAGTGTGTTAGAATAGGGGTAAGAGAATAAAATCAGGAGGACAATCGATGAAAACATTGGAAATGAAGTATTTGGAGCGGCTTGCAGAAAAATATCCTACAATCGCTTCCGCTTCAACGGAGATCATCAACTTGCAGGCGATTTTACACTTACCGAAAAGCACGGAACATTTTCTGACGGATATTCACGGGGAGGACGAGGCGTTTACCCATGTGCTGAAAAACGGCTCGGGCTCAGTGAGGAGAAAGATTGATGAGGTGTTTGGCAATACGCTGACAAACAGGGATAAGAAATCCCTTGCCACCCTTATCTATTATCCGAAAGAGAAAATGGAACTTGTGCGGCATACAGAAACAGATATGGCAGATTGGTACAGAATTACACTGTATCGCTTAATAGAGGTTTGCAAATGTGCATCGGGAAAATATACGCGAAGCAAAGTGAGAAAAGCGCTGCCGAAAGATTTTGCCTATGTCATTGAAGAACTTTTGACGGAAAAATCAGATGCGGAAGATAAGGAACACTATTATAATTCCATTATTGACACAATTCTTCGCATTGGAAGGGCAGAAGAATTTATTATTGCCATGAGTGAACTGATACAGAGACTTGTGGTGGATCACCTTCATATTGTGGGAGATATTTTTGACAGAGGACCGGGTCCCCACAAGATTATGGATAAATTGAAAAAGTATCATTCGCTGGATATACAGTGGGGAAATCATGATATTCTCTGGCTTGGCGCTGCAGCCGGACAGTTGGCCTGCATTGCGAATGTTATCCGCATTTGTGCGAGATATGGAAATTTGGATATTTTGGAGGACGGATATGGTATTAATCTGCTTCCCCTTGCAACTTTTGCGGTAAATACATATAAGGACGATCCGTGCGGCTGCTTTCGGATAAAAGGGCAGCAGGGTTGCAGTTCGGCTGAGATGAATAATGAGATTAAGATGCACAAAGCCATTTCAATCATTCAGTTTAAACTGGAGGGACAGTTGATTGAGCGAAATCCACAGTTTCACATGAAAAACAGGCTGTTGTTACATTGGATTGATTACGACAGGGGAACCATACAGATTGGGGATAAAGAGTATGCCCTTTTGGATACGAACTTTCCGACGGTAGATGCGGATAACCCGTATGAACTGACGGAAGAAGAACAGGACATTATGGAAAGACTGCAAAAAGCATTTGTTAATTGTGAAAAACTGCAGGGGCATATGAAAGTATTGTTGTCCAAAGGAAGCCTTTATAAAGTATACAACGGAAATTTGCTTTATCACGGCTGCGTACCTTTAAATGAGGACGGAAGTTTTAAGGAAGTGCAGATCTACGGCAAAACATATCATGGAAAGGAACTATATGATGTTTTGGAAAGTTATGTGCGTAAAGCGTTCTTTGCCGCGGATAAAGTAGAAAGAGAGAGGGGCAAAAACCTGCTCTGGTACATATGGCTTCATGAGGATTCACCGCTTTTTGCAAAAGATAAAATGGCTACGTTTGAGCGCTATTTTCTTGAGGAGAAAGAAACCCATGAAGAGAAGAAAAATCCGTATTACTATCTTCTGGAAAATGGGGAAGTGATGAACCGTATTTTAGAAGAATTCGGTTTGCCAAAAGAGGGAAGCCATATTATCAACGGTCACGTTCCGGTGAAAAGCAAAGACGGAGAAAATCCGATAAAATGTAACGGAAAAGTGCTTGTCATTGACGGTGGATTTGCAAAATCTTATCAGAAAGAAACGGGGCTTGCGGGGTATACACTGATTTATAATTCATATGGAATGATTTTGGCAGCCCATGAACCGTTTGAGTCGAGAGAATCCGCGATTCAAAAAGAAACAGACATACATTCAGATACGTTTCTTGTCAAGCGGGTGGAGAAGAGGACTCTCGTTGAAGACACGGACACAGGGAAAGAATTAAAAGAACAAATGGCAGATTTGGAAAGGTTATTGGAGGCTTACCGTTCAGGAAAGATTGCAGAAAAATAGTATTGAAAACAAAAAAGCAGACAAAAAAGGAGAGGAAAGCCGTGGCGGTTTTCTTCTCCTTTTTGCATATCTATAAAGCAAATATTTTTGTTGCAATAGAAAAATAAATGATAATGGAACATGTATCCACGAGAGTAGTGATAAGCGGCGCCGCCATAATGGCAGGATCTAAATGTAATTTTTTCGCAAAAAGCGGAAGAACACAGCCGATTAACTTTGAGATAATAATGGTTGCAATCAGGGAAAGTCCGATAACAATCGCAAGTTTTGCATCGTGGTACATAATAAAAATGCGGATTCCGTTTGCAATGGCAAGTCCGGCACTGACTAAAAGTGCAATGCGGAATTCTTTAAACATAACACGGAAAATATCCGAAAATTTAATTTCTTCCAAAGCAAGTCCGCGGATAACTAAGGTTGAACTTTGTGAACCACAGTTTCCGCCTGTATCCATCAGCATTGGAATGAAAGATACAAGAAGCGGTATGGCTGCGAATGCGTTCTCGTATTTTGTGATAATTGCTCCTGTAATAGTGGAGGAAAGCATTAAGATCAAAAGCCATAAAAAACGGTTTTTTGCGTGAGAAAAAACGGAAGTTTCAAAATAAGATTTCTCACTTGGATTTACGGCTGCCATGATTGTAATATCTTCCGTTGCCTCATCGACCATAACTCCCATAGCGTCATCGACAGTGACGATACCGACCATTAAGTTTCCTGTGTCCAGTACGGGAATGGCAAGAAGACCATATTTAGAAAAAAGTTTGGCAACTTCTTCCTGGTCAGTGTGGGTGGAAACCGAGATGATTTCCGTTTCCATAATTTCTTCAATTACCGTCTCATCGTCCATTGTCATTAAATCTTTGGCGGATACGATACCGATTAAACGGCGATGCTCAAGGACGTAGCAGGTATAAATAGTTTCTTTATGAATCCCTACCGCCTTGATATGTGACATGGCATCTTTAACTGTCATGGATTTTTTCAGGTTGACATACTCTGTTGTCATAATACTTCCGGCGCTGTCGTCGGGATAATTTAACAGTTGATTAATGCTGTTTCGCTTTGTGCTGTCCACGGTGTCTAATATTCTTGTGACGAGATTAGCAGGAAGCTCTTCCAACATATCTACAGTGTCGTCCATATATAAGTCATCTAGCAGTTCCTTTAATTCTTTCTCCGTGAAAATATCTACAAGATAAGTCTGCATGGAGTTATTCATATTAGAAAAAACATCAGCGGCTTTGTCCTTTGGAATCAGACGGAATGCCAGTGCAAGTTCTTTATCGTCTAATTCAGAAAGTAAAATGGCAATGTCCACTGCATTCATGACGTCTAAAATGCTCCGAATAACTTTGAATTCTCTTTTTGCCAAAAGTTCCATAAAAATTGTTGTATTCATGATGACCTCTCCTTTGTTCTGTTTTTAGTTTATGTACAAATATTAAGGTATACCTACCGGCACCAGCGTCCATTACCATCACCTGCCTTTCTGCTCTTAAATAAATTCATATACGCTAAAAAACCTTGCCAAAGCCTAAACGATGACAAGGTATAAAAATACTCCCACATGGTACATCGTTCAAGCTTTAGTATCATAGGGCGTAAAAATTGCATTAGGTTATGCCTTGTTCCGACATAGCCTGCTAACCAACTAATCGTGTCTCCACAATTTTGCGGCAGCAATCTTAGGTAAAACCAAATCCCTATGGTAACCTCACCTACCGAGTGTCTTTATTACCATTTCATTCTAACGCGGAATAAATAGTGTGTCAAGAAAAATTAGCGGATTGATTTTAAATAAAAAAATATGGTATAATAAAACAGATTATGTTTTAGAAAGAGGTGATTTCCAAATGGAAGCGTATACAAGTTTTGCATCTGTCTATGATACATTTATGGATAATATCCCATACGAAGAATGGAGCGTTTATGTAAAAGAACTGCTGGAGGAATATGGGGTGACGGAAGGTCTTGTGCTGGAACTGGGCTGTGGAACAGGGACGATGACGGAACTGCTGGCGTCAGCGGGATATGACATGATTGGAATAGATAATGCGGAGGAAATGCTGGAGATTGCCCTTGAGAAGAAATTATCTTCCGACCATGATATTTTGTATCTGCTGCAGGATATGAGAGAGTTTGAATTATATGGCACGGTAAAGGCGGCAGTCAGTGTCTGCGATTCAATCAATTACATTATGGAAGAGGAAGAGCTGGAAGAAGTTTTCAGGTTGGTGAACAATTACTTAGATCCGAAGGGGATATTTGTTTTTGACTTCAATACAACTTATAAATACAGGGAAATTCTGGGTGACCGGACGATTGCAGAGAACAGGGAAGAGTGCAGTTTTATCTGGGATAACTATTATTATGAAGAGGAAGAGATAAATGAGTATGAATTGAGCCTGTTTATCAGGGAAGGAGGGTCGGATTGCTATCGCAAATATGAGGAGACTCATTACCAGAAAGCATACAGTCTGGAGACAATTCGGCGTCTTGTAGAACGTTCAGGGTTAGAATATATCACAGCATACGATGCATTTACCCATGAAAAACCAACGGAAAACAGTGAACGAATTTATGTAATAGCAAGGGAAAGAGGAAAATAGAGATGAAAGATTATATTGTAAGAGCAACAGCGGGAAACAATCAGATTCGTGCGTTTGCCGCAACAACAAAAGAAGCAGTGGAGAAAGCAAGACAGGCTCACAATACAAGTCCGGTTGCAACAGCCGCACTTGGAAGACTGCTTACAGGCGGAGCGATGATGGGAAGTATGATGAAAAATGATACAGATATGCTTACCATTCAGATTAAATGTGACGGTCCGATTAAAGGGCTGACTGTCACGGCTGACAGACATGGAAATGTAAAGGGATATGTGGAAAATCCGGAGGTGATGTTACCGCCGAATAAGCAGGGAAAACTTGATGTTGCCGGAGCATTGGATTTAGGTGTGTTAAGCGTTATTAAAGACATGGGCTTAAAAGAGCCGTATGTGGGACAGACGATTTTGCAGACAAGCGAGATTGCGGAAGACTTAACTTATTATTTTGCGACATCGGAACAGGTTCCGTCCTCAGTGGGACTTGGCGTTTTGATGGAGAAAGATAATACGGTAAAACAGGCAGGAGGGTTTATCGTGCAGGTTATGCCGTTTATCGAGGAAGAGGTATTGTCTAAACTGGAAGAAAACATAAAGAAGATTTCTTCTGTAACGTCGATGCTGGATAAAGGATACACACCGGAAAATATTTTGGAAGAAGTACTGGAAGGGTTAGATGTGGAATTTACGGATACGGTTCCGACACAGTTTTATTGCAACTGCACAAAAGAAAGAGTGGAAAAAGCCATTATCAGTATCGGTAAGAAAGATATTCAGGAAATGATAGATGATGGAAAAGAAATAGAAGTAAATTGCCATTTCTGTAATACGAACTATACATTTTCCGTAGAAGAATTAAAAGAAATGTTAAAAAGGAGCAGATAGAAATGAAACAGGGGTTTGTAAAAGTAGCAGCGGCAACACCGGACATTAGGGTGGCAGATATTTCTTACAATACGGAACAGATTTGCAAACTGATTGATGAGACGGTTGCCAACGGGGCTAAAATAGTCGTTTTCCCGGAACTTTGTGTGACGGGATATACTTGTGGAGATTTGTTTTTCCAGGATATTTTATTGGAGCGTTCAAAAGAAGCGTTAAATGAAATTGCGGAGTACACGAAAGATAAAGATGCGCTAGTGTTTGTAGGTGTTCCGTTAGCGATTAATGGAAAATTATATAATGTGGCGGCAGCGTTAAACCGTGGGAAAATCATCGGGCTGGTGACAAAAACATTTTTGCCGAATTATTCCGAATTCTATGAGATGAGAACATTTCAGGCGGGGCCGGAAGAGGCGAGAGTTATTTTGTATGAGGGAGAGCAGGTCGCATTTGGACCGCAGATTCTTTTTAAGGCGAAAAATATGGAAGGGTTGATTGTATCAGCGGAAATCTGTGAGGACGTCTGGTCACCTATTCCGCCAAGTATTATGGCAGCGACGGCGGGAGCGACAATTCTCGTCAACTGTTCGGCCAGCAGTGAAACTTACGGAAAAGACGGGTACAGAACTTCTCTGATTTCGGGACAGTCCGCACGAATGATCGCAGGGTATGTGTACGCCAATGCAGGCGCGGGAGAATCCACGACAGATTTAGTTTTTGGCGGACATAACATTATTGCAGAAAATGGTATGGTGCTGAAAGAATCAAGACGATATATGAACGATGTGATTTATTCGGAGATAGATGTGCATCGTCTGCTGAACGAAAGAAGAAAGAACACAACTTTCCAACAGATGAGCGGGAAACATTTCTTGGTTACGGTACCTTTTGAAATTGAAAAGGAAGAGACGGAATTGACAAGAAGTATTTCGCAGATGCCGTTTATTCCTGAAGATGAAAAAGAAAGAGATGAGTGCTGCGAGGAAATTTTAATGATTCAGGCGTTAGGATTGAAGAAACGTCTTCAGCACACAAATTGCCGAAATGTTGTTATAGGCGTATCGGGAGGTTTGGATTCCACATTGGCATTGCTTGTGGCAGTAAAAACATTTGATATGCTCGGCATTGACAGAAAAAATATCACTGCAGTGACAATGCCTTGCTTTGGGACAACGGACAGAACATATCAGAATGCCTGTGTTCTTATTGAGAAACTGGGTGTAACTCTTAGAGAAATCTCCATTCAGGAGGCGGTCAGAAATCACTTTAAAGATATCGGCCAGAGAGAAGACCTTTTTGATACAACTTATGAGAACGCACAGGCCAGAGAGAGAACGCAGGTTTTAATGGATATTGCAAACATGGAAAACGGTATGGTAATCGGAACGGGAGATATGTCGGAACTGGCGCTTGGTTGGGCAACGTATAACGGCGACCATATGTCCATGTACGGAGTGAATTCTTCCATTCCGAAAACATTTGTACGGTTTATCGTAAAACACTGTGCAGTGGAATGTGAAGATGAAACGTTGAAAAAAGCATTATTTGATATTTTAGATACGCCAATCAGCCCTGAACTGCTCCCTGCAAAAGAAGGAGAAATTGAGCAGAAAACGGAAGATTTGGTAGGTCCTTACGAGTTGCATGATTTCTATCTGTATTACATGCTTCGTTACGGATACGAGCCTTCCAAAATATATCGTCTTGCGAGAAAAGCATTTGCGGGCGTTTATGAAGATGAGACAATTTTAAAATGGCTGAAGAGTTTTTGCAGACGTTTCTTCACACAGCAGTTTAAGCGCTCATGCCTGCCGGACGGACCAAAAGTGGGAACGGTAGGTTTATCGCCAAGAGGTGATTTGAGAATGCCGAGTGATGCGTGTGTAACAATTTGGTTAGAGGAGTTAGAGCGGTTGTAAAAAAGGAGCTGGGTATCAATGGATAAAAAATGGGCGGAAACATATAGAAAACAAGTGCGTTTTGGAACTGCAGCGATTTATATTATTGTCGTTGCCTGGTTGTTTTTTACGGGGTGCGAATTATTTAGAACTGGTGATATAAACGGAACGTGGTGGCTTTTTACGATTGTTGTATTGGGATTGGAACTTGGTTTTAGATTTTGGAAAAGAAATCAGATGAAGAAAATACAAGATGTTTTATACGAAGAGTGCGATCCGTTTCGTTTTAAGGAAATATATGAATATTTTCGTGCAAAAACAAAAAAAGAACGAATAAAAAGTTTGTACAGTATTCAGATTTCTACCGCTCTCCTTATGCAGGGATATGAAGATTCGGCATATGAATTGATGAATCAAATAGATTTTTCTGACTTGCCTCCCCGATTTGAGTTGAGTTACTATGATTTTATGAGAATGTATTTTTCCTGTAAGAATGACGAGCAACAATTGGCAAAAGTGAAAGGTGTCTTTGAAAGGAGACTGGGAAATGCCAAAGCAATGGAAAGAAAATTGATTATTCAGCAGATAAAATATATGGACTTGCAGGTGGCCGTTCATCGGAGAGATTATGCAATCTATGATAAATTGATTTTGGAATGTACTTCCGACATGACCCGAATGCTTCAGAAAGTTTCCGTATATATGCTAATGGCAAGAGCAGAGTTTGGAAGAGGAAATGCAGATAAAGCAAAAGAATATTGTCAATTCGTTTTACAACATGGAAATCGTACATACTATGTGGAAAATGCCAAAAAACTTCTGGCTGTTCTGGACGGACAAGAAGAGGAAGAGCAGAGTGCGACAGAAAGTGTGCAGTGGGAAGAAAACCAGTTATATAAAGAAAAACCGGATTTAAAATTTTTTGACGGCAGAAAAAAATACAGACGAAGACAAAGAATGAACTATCTGCTTTGGATAGTTTTTGGATATGCGATTGGTTTTATTATTTATGGGGCTATGGGACTTAAACTTCATCAGGAGTTATCAAATATGGAAGTGGAAGTGTGGCTCTGGGGAAACAGGGCGCTGTTTGTACTTCAATTTGGTTTTTTGGGCGGCTTACTGATAGCGGGAGTGATTAACGGAGTGTATCTTTTTTTGAAAGTCATCAGTAAGTTGTCACTGGCAATGAAAATAGTTATTATTGTGTTTACGATACCATTTTTCTTAGTTGCAGGTTCGATATCCGTGATACCATATTGTGTTTATCAGATAGTTATGATTGTAAAAGAACGTGAAAAGAAAAAGTAGGGGTGCAATTTAGAGTGCATTCGTGGTATACTACTAAATAGAATGAAGCGATAAAAAGAAGAGGTGTATTATGAGCGAAGAACAATTACAGACAGAAACTATGGCAGATTATGAAGATCAGTTTGATGTGGCAAATCCGTGGAATATTGTCAAACGTTATATGGAAGAAGGAACAACTCTTTCTGTTAAGGTAGAAGGAATTGTAAATGGCGGAGCAATTGCTTATATTGAAGGAATCAGAGGATTTATTCCTGTTTCCCGTCTTTCTCTTTCATATGTGGAGAATGTGGAATCGTACTTATTAAAAGAACTGGAAGTGCGCGTTATTGACGTGGATCAGGCGGAGAATAAACTGGTATTATCTGCCAGAGAAATTTTAAAGGAAAAAGAAAATAAGGAAAAAGCACGCAGACTGAGCGCCGTGGAAGTGGGAAGTGTTTTGGAAGGTACGGTAGAATCATTACAGACTTACGGTGCGTTCGTCCGTTTGGAAAATGATTTGTCAGGACTTGTACATATTTCCCAGATTTCCGACAAACGTATCAAATCACCTAAAGATGTATTGTCAGCAGGCGACGTGGTTACGGTTAAAGTGATCGGAATTAAGGACGGTAAAATCAGCCTTAGCATGAAAGCGCTGATTGAACCGGAAGAGGAAGTTGTAGAGGAAGTGGAAATCCCTAAAGCGGAGGAAATCGGCACAAGTTTAGGAGATTTATTTAAAAATATTCAACTGTAGAAAATAAGTTGATTTGGCTAAGAAAACAGTCATGGAAGTATGTTCTTTGACTGTTTCTTTTCACTTTCGAGAACAATTGAGACGAGGAGTGAATATGGAGTTTATGGAAAGTAAGAGAGGAAGAAAAGTGTATGTGGTAGGGCATAAGAATCCTGACACGGATTCTATTTGTTCCGCACTGGCATATGCGAATTTAAAAAAGCAGATTACGGGAGATGACTATGTCGCTAAAAGAGCAGGGCAGATTAACGAAGAGACACAGTATGTGTTAAAACGTTTTGGAGTGACGCCTCCGGGGCTGCTGAACAATGTCCAGACGCAGGTAAAAGACATTGACATTAATAAGATGTCGGGTGTGGAGAGCAGTGTTTCCATTAAGAAAGTCTGGGCGTTGATGAAAGAGAACAATGCGAAGACGATGCCGGTTACGGCGAACGGTGAACTGGAAGGTTTGATTACAATAGGAGATATTGCCACATCATATATGGAAGTGTATGACAGTAATATTTTGGCATCTGCGAGAACACAGTACAGAAGTATAGCAAATACATTGGACGGAGAGATTGTGACCGGGAATGAACATGCGTATTTCATTAAAGGAAAAGTGGTTATCGCTGCATCAAGCCCTGAGTTGATGGAAAATTTCATTGAGCAGGACGATTTGGTTATCTTGGGAAACCGTTATGAATCACAGTTATGTGCTTTGGAGATGGACGCAAGTTGTCTTGTCGTGTGTCAGAACGCAACGGTATCCAAAACAATTAAAAAGATTGCCGAAGAGAGAAGTTGTGTCATTATCCGCACCCCTCATGATACGTTTACGGTGGCGAGATTGATTAACCAGAGTATTCCGGTAAAGCATTTTATGACAAAAGAAAATTTCACTGCATTTAAGACAAGTGATTACATTGACGATATTAAGGAAGTGATGACGAAAAAACGTTACCGCGATTTCCCTGTCATCGACAAACACGGCAGGTTTGTCGGATTTATTTCCCGCAGGCGTTTGTTGGACGCAAAGAAAAAACAGCTTATTCTTGTAGACCACAATGAGAAAACGCAGGCGGTTGACGGAATAGAGGAAGCGGATATACTGGAGATTATCGACCATCACCGCTTGGGAACAGGAATAGAGACGGTAGGTCCCGTATACTTTAGAAATCAGCCGGTAGGCTGTACGGCAACAATTGTATATCAGATGTATTTGGAAAATCATGTGGAGATTGATGAGACGACAGCGGGACTTCTCTGTTCGGCAATAACTTCTGACACACTTATGTTCCGCTCGCCAACATGCACGGCAGTGGACGAGAAAGCCGGAAGAGAACTTGCGGAGATTGCTCATATTGATATTGAAGAACTTGCGGGTAATATGTTTAAAGCCGGAAGTAATCTTGTCAATAAGACAGCAAAAGAAATCTGTTTCCAGGACTTTAAAAAGTTCGAGGTAAGCGGAGTTGACTTTGGCGTAGGTCAGATTAACTCAATGAGCAGGGAAGAACTGGAAGAGATCAAACAACGTATTTTACCGTATTTAAAAACCGCACTTGTGGAAAAAGGAATCGATATGATGTTTATTATGTTGACAAACATTATAGAGGAAGCGACAGAACTGCTCTGTGTCGGAAATAATGCAAGGAATCTTGTGCTGGAGGCGTTTGATTTGTCGGCAGATACGGAAGATATTATTTTAAAAGGAGTTGTTTCCCGTAAGAAACAGTTAATACCGGCAATTGTAGTATCATTGCAGAGTTAAGGAGAAAAAATGGCAAAACAGACATGGAAAGCAGGAAATATGTTATATCCGCTGCCTGCAGTTATGGTTAGTATGGCGGACGGGGAAGGAAAATCCAATATTATAACAGTGGCATGGGCGGGGACGGTTTGCACAAATCCGCCAATGCTGTCGATTTCCGTTCGACCGGAAAGATATTCTTATGACATTTTAAAAAGAACTGGAGAATTTGTTGTAAATCTCACAACAGAAAAACTGGCCTATGCGACAGACTATTGCGGAGTCCGTTCCGGAAGAGATGTGGATAAATTTAAGGAAATGAAACTGACGGAAGAGAAAGCAAGTATCATCAATGCACCTCTCATAAAGGAAAGTCCGGTCAATATTGAATGCAAAGTGAGAAAGATTGAAGAGTTAGGCTCACATCACATGTTTCTGGCAGACGTGGTGGCGGTCAACATTGATGAAAGATATTTGAATGAGAAAAATAAATTCGAGTTGTCAAAGGCGAAACCGCTTGTATATTCTCACGGAGAATACTATGGTGTCGGAAATCTGCTTGGGACATTTGGATATAGTGTCAGAAAGAAAAAGAAGAAGTAAGATAACAGGTGTAACAGCCTGTTATTTTCGTTATGAAGAGAAAGTTTTATACAATGGCTTCATATTCTTTATAGAGTATGATGATGAAAAAAGGGTTGTATAAAGTGAAGAAGATAAAGAAGTTATTATGTCTGTGTGGATTTCTGTATACGTTAGTTTTATTTCAGACATTGGGGATAAGTTTCCTGCATAAAGAAAAGGTGGTAGAAACAGGGAAGGTACTGTCGGAAAAACCACAGATAGCGATTACATTTGACGACGGACCAAGCGAGAAGTATACGCCTCAACTGTTGGACGGACTAAAGGAAAGAAATGTGAAAGCCAGTTTCTTTGTGATAGGGAAAATGGCAGAGAAAAATCCCAAATTGATTAAGCGGGAGCAGGAAGAGGGGCATCTAATTGGAAATCATACATATAATCATGTGGATATCAGCAAAATGTCAGATGAGGCGGCAGTGACGGAAATCGAAAAGACAAATCAGACGATTGAAAAAGTCACGAAAAAAGATGTGGAATATCTTCGCGCTCCTTTTGGAAGCTGGAAGAAAAATTTGGTTGCAAGAATGAATGTTTTTCCGGTGACATGGTCCGTGGATCCGCTGGACTGGACAACGGAAAACAGCGATGAAATTGTCAACAAAGTAGTGACGGAGGTAAAAGAAAATGATATTATATTAATGCACGACTGCTATCAGAGTTCGGTCGATGCAGCCCTTCGGATTATTGATATTTTGCAGAAAGAAGGGTATGAATTTGTTACGGTGGATAAACTTATAGTAGATTAGGATAGATTGGAGAATAGAATGATAAATGAATATTCCAGAACAGAATTGTTAATCGGAGAAGAAGGAGTTTCCAGACTGAAAAAATCTTCGGTGATGGTCTTCGGAGTGGGAGGCGTAGGCTCTCACTGTATAGAAGCGCTTGCAAGAAGCGGAGTGGGCAAACTGATTCTTGTGGACAACGACGTAGTTTCCATGACGAACATTAACAGACAGTCCATTGCCTATCACAGTACGGTAGGAAAATATAAAACCGAAATCATGAGGGACAGGATAAAAGATATTTGTCCGGAGATAGAAGTGGTGACATATGAAACGTTTGTATTACCTGAGAATATAGACACATTGTTTACGGAAAAGGTGGATTATATTATTGATGCCATTGATACGGTGACGGCAAAACTTGTGCTGGTTGAAATGGCAAAAGAGAAAAATATTCCGATAATCAGCAGTATGGGTACGGGAAATAAACTGCACCCGGAGAGATTTGAAGTTACGGACATATATAAAACATCGGTTTGTCCGCTCTGTAAAGTGATGAGAAAAGAATTGAAGGCAAGGGGCATACGAAAATTAAAAGTGCTGTACTCAAAGGAACAGCCTGTAGATACTTCGGGAAAAGTGATTGAGGAAAAGATGGGAAAACGTCGTTCTCTTCCGGGAAGCATATCGTTTGTTCCCCCTGTGGCGGGACTGATTATTGCAGGAGAAGTGGTAAGAGAATTGGCGGGAGTTTAGGAGAAACGATATGGATTTATTTGAATATATGCGGGAAAACACAAAAGAGAAAGAATCACCGTTAGCGTCACGACTTCGCCCGACAAAACTGGAGGAGGTAGTAGGGCAGCAGCATATTATCGGGAAAGATAAGTTGCTCTATCGCGCCATCAGGGCAGACAAATTAAGTTCCATTATCTTTTATGGACCTTCGGGAACGGGAAAGACAACTCTGGCGAAGGTAATTGCGAATACGACAAGCGCAGAGTTTATGCAGATGAACGCAACAATTGCAGGTAAGAAAGATATGGAAGCCGTAATTGAGCAGGCAAAAAACAACTTGGGAATGTATGGTAAGCGAACAATTCTGTTTATTGATGAGATTCATCGGTTTAATAAGGGGCAGCAGGATTATCTGTTACCGTTTGTGGAGGACGGTACGGTTATTTTAATCGGGGCAACAACAGAAAATCCTTATTTTGAGGTAAATGGAGCGCTGATTTCCCGATCCAGCGTATTTGAATTGAAACCGTTGGAAAGAGAAGATATAAAAATTTTGCTGAAACGTGCAGTGTACGATACAGAAAAAGGCATGGGAACTTATCGCGCAGAGATAGATGAAGATGCGCTGGAATTTCTCTCAGACATTTCCGGCGGAGATGCAAGAAATGCGTTAAATGCCGTAGAACTGGGAATACTGACAACTCCACGAAGCGATGACGGGAAAATACATATCACGTTGGAAGTGGCAGAGCAGTGTATTCAGAAGAGAGTCGTGCGCTATGATAAAACAGGTGATAATCATTATGATACGATTTCGGCATTTATTAAAAGTATGCGTGGCTCTGATCCGAACGCGGCGGTATATTATTTGGCGAAGATGCTGTATGCAGGAGAGGATATTAAATTTATTGCAAGGCGCATAATGATTTGCGCATCGGAAGATGTGGGCAATGCAGATCCCAATGCGCTGACGGTGGCCGTGTCGGTTACTCAGGCGGTGGAGAGAATCGGTATGCCCGAGGCGAGGATTATCTTAGCGCAGGCAGTGACGTATGTGGCGTCCGCTCCAAAGAGTAATGCTTCCTACATGGCGATTAATAATGCGATGGATAATGTAAAAAGGAAAAAGACAACGGTTCCGTCACATTTGCAGGATTCCCATTATAAGGGAGCGGGGAATTTGGGGCATGGCATAGGATATAAATATGCTCATGATTATCCGGAACATTATGTGAAACAGCAGTATCTTCCTGATGAGATAAAGGAGGAGACTTTCTATCACCCTACAGAAAACGGGCATGAAAAAGTGATAAAAGAATATTTGGATAAAATAAAAGCACGCTCTTACTAGGGGAACGTGCTTTGCTTTGTTTATAACAGATTTTTCATCAGAAAAGCATAGATTTCTTCGTTTTTCTGACGCCAATTATTTGTGATGGCTTCTGCCTCATGCTCAGACGGAACAGTCAGAACAAGTTCCATAAGACTTGCGTTGTTTTCAATAATCTGACAGCGCACGGAAAACTCCTGATTGGCATTTGGAAAGTAATCTGCTTTGACGGAAACGTCATTTTTTAATTCATATTTATGCTCTTTGAAAAATGCGTCTATATCATCGCGAATGGCAGGAGATAATTTATTGATAAAAAACTGGATTGTTTCACTGCCTTCTTCCGTCAGATGATATAAAGTACGGTTATGGGTTGTCTCTTCGTGAATAAATCGGGCCTCCACCATCTCTGACAGTGCCTGCTGCAATTTAAAATAAGTGGTATAGCCTTTATCCAAAATAAATTCTGAAATTTGTCCGTTTGTAAGAGGAAAATCAACTTTTTCCAACATATACAATATAATCAATTTGTATAAAGTAAAGGTTTCAGACATACAAACACCCCTTTCTATTGCGGGAAATATTCCTTTCCCTGCCATATGTCTTCGCTTTTGAAATATCGCTGTATGGAATTCAAGACAAAACGCTTGCTGCCTGTCCAAAGCGGCGCGATAAGTAAATCTTTAGGACCGTCACCGGTGAGCCTGTGTACCACAATATCTGGACGGAGTAAAGAGATACATCTACTTAATAATACCATATATTCCTCTAAAGAGGGAAGATAAAATTTATCATTTTTAAAAAATACCGCCATGTCAGTTCCTTTTAGGATATGCAGTAATTGAAGTTTGATGCCCTGAATGTCTAATTGATTCAGGTAGGAAATAGTTTCGAGCATCATCTCTTCGGTTTCATTTGGAAGCCCGAGAATCGTGTGGACAATAACCGTAATTCCAATAGCGCGAAGATTTTTCACGGCAGATTCAAAGACGTCAAGAGTATATCCCCGTCGGATAAATTCGGCACTCTTTTCATGTATAGTCTGTAAACCCAATTCAACCCAAACGGGCTTAATTTGATTTAATTTTGCAAGTAAATCCAAAACATCTTTTCCGAGACAGTCAGGTCTTGTTGCGATGGAAAGAATTTTAATTTCCGGTTCCTGAATGGCTTCGGTGAAAATCTTTTCTAAATGAGAAACGGGAGCGTACGTATTTGTATATGCCTGAAAATAGGCGATATAAGAATGTCCTTTATATTTTCTTTCTACCAGTTTCTTGCCGTAGGCAATCTGTTCTCTGATGTCTATGGAGGAAGGGGCGGAAAAGTCTCCCGAGCCGCCCGCACTGCAGAAAATGCAACCTCGACTATCCAAAGTCCCATCGCGGTTTGGACATGTCATTCCTCCGTTTAAAGAAAGCTTATATAATTTTTCACCATAAACTTCTTTTAAATAATAATCAAGAGAATAGTAGCGTTTATCACCCCACCGCTTCATCAGATAAGAGATTTTACCGCATTGCTTACTGCATCGGCAACGCGCGGATCAAATGCTTCCGGGAGAATGTTTGTGTCGCTTAATTCTTCGTCTGATACAAGACCGGCGATGGCGTTTGCAGCAGCAAGTTTCATCTCCTCCGTAATCTGTGTGGCGCGTCCTTCCAAAGCGCCTTTGAAAATACCCGGAAAGGCAACGACATTATTTACCTGATTTGGGAAATCGGAACGGCCTGTGCCAATGATTCTTGCCCCTGCTTCTTTTGCGAGATCAGGCATGATTTCAGGAACAGGGTTTGCCATGGCAAATAAAATAGCGTCTTTATTCATGGACTGTACCATTTCTTTTGTGACAATATTTGGAGCGGAAACACCGATAAAAATATCAGCGCCATTTAAAGCGTCAGCAAGAGAACCTGTTTTCTCCTCAAGGTTTGTCACATCGGTCATCTTTTCCTGCGCCCAGTTCAGATTAGGGGAGGCTTTGGAAATCATTCCGTTAATATCACACATCGTAATGTGTTTAAATCCGTAAGTGAGTAAAAGTTTTGTGATGGCAATTCCGGCGGAACCGGCGCCGTTTACAACAACTTTACAATTCTCTTTTTCTTTTCCCGTGATTTTCAGTGCGTTAATAATTCCGGCTAATACAACGATGGCAGTTCCATGCTGGTCATCATGGAAAACGGGAATATCAAGAAGCTCTTTTAAACGTTCCTCTATTTCAAAACAGCGAGGGGCAGAAATATCTTCCAGATTGATTCCGCCAAAGGCAGGAGCGATATTTACTACCGTTTTGATAATTTCCTCTGTGTCTTGTGTGTCAAGGCAGATTGGAACGGCGTTGACATTTCCGAATCCTTTAAAAAGAACAGCCTTTCCTTCCATAACGGGAAGAGCGGCATAAGCACCGATATTTCCAAGTCCGAGAACTGCGCTTCCATCAGAAACGACTGCGATTGTATTTGATTTCATTGTGTATTTGTAAACGGCATCTCTGTCTTCGGCAATTACTCTGCAAGGCTCTGCAACACCCGGAGTATATGCGATTGCAAGGTCTTCGCGAGAATTTACTTTTGCCTTTGCTACAGTTTCGATTTTCCCTTTCCATTGTTCGTGCATTTGTAATGCTTTTTCGTTTGTTGTCATAATTTCACACCTTTTCCTTATTTTTACATAGTCAAATAAAATATTGACGGTTTCTCTGTACATAATATACCATTCCTGCGAAAGCAAATCAACTGCATAAAGTTTGTGAGAAACCCTTTGCATTTTATAAAAAATAGTGTATAATTACCACATAATTCAGAAAAGTCAGTTCTGACGAGAGATTCCCATAGTGTTAAGTGAATAAGGAAGGAAGAAAGATAATGAGAGAAAAATATGAGTCTTTGCCATTGGCAACATTAAGAGATTTAGCAAAAGCAAGACATTTAAAAGGTGTTTCGACAATGAAAAAGGCGGACATTATTGAGTTAATGTTAGAGGAAGATGAGAAAGACAATACGAAAGCCGTGAGAGAAGAAGTGAAAAATGAAAAATCAGGAACGGCAGATATTGAACAATTAGACAGCGGAATTGTGGCAAATGGTATTTTAGAAGTTCTTCCGGACGGATATGGGTTCATTCGTTGTGCCAATTATCTTCCGGGGGAAAACGACGTATATGTGTCTCCGTCACAGATTCGCCGTTTTAATTTAAAAACAGGTGATATTGTTGAGGGAAATACAAGGGTGAAATCTCCGACAGAGAAATTCAGTGCGCTGTTGTATTTGACAAAAATAAACGGCATGAATCCGGCGGAGGCGTCAAAAAGAGGCTGTTTTGAAGATATGACACCTATTTTCCCAAATGAAAGATTGCATTTGGAAGGACCGGGAAGCAGTGCGGCAATGCGTATTGTCGATTTGATTTCCCCGATTGGAAAAGGGCAGCGTGGTATGATTGTTTCTCCGCCAAAAGCGGGAAAAACTACATTATTAAAAGAAGTTGCACTTTCCATTTTGAAAAACAATCCGGAAATGCATATACTGATTCTGCTGATTGATGAAAGACCGGAAGAGGTGACGGATATTCGGGAGGCGATTTGCGGTAAGAACGTGGAAGTAATTTATTCTACATTTGATGAGTTGCCGGAGCATCATAAACGTGTCTCAGAAATGGTAATTGAGCGCGCAAAGAGGTTGGTGGAACATAAAAAAGACGTTACTATTTTATTGGACAGTATCACAAGACTTTCAAGGGCGTATAACCTTACGGTTTCCCCAAGCGGAAGAACACTTTCAGGTGGTTTGGATCCGGCTGCGCTTCACATGCCGAAGAGATTTTTTGGTGCTGCGAGAAATATGCGCGAGGGAGGAAGTCTGACGATTCTCGCAACGGCACTTGTGGATACCGGAAGTAAGATGGACGATGTGATTTATGAAGAATTTAAAGGTACGGGTAACATGGAACTTGTACTGGATAGAAAGTTACAGGAAAAGAGAGTATTCCCTGCCATTGATATTGTGAAATCAGGCACAAGAAGAGAAGACCTTCTGTTGACGGCAGATGAGCAGGAAGCGGTAAACAATATGCGCAAGGCGTTAAACGGAATGAAAGCGGAAGAGGCGGTAGACAATATTTTAAATATGTTTTCACGCACAAAAAATAATGAGGAGTTAGTGCAGACTGTACGAAAAACAAAGTTCATATAAAAGAAATCTCCACTCGGAAGTTATTGACTTGAAATAAAAGTTAGTTTATACTAATATCGAAAATTAAGTTAATAATGGAGAGAACAAATGAATATAGAGAAAAAGCGGGAAAACGAAAAGGAAATGCTGCGCACGATGATTACGGTGTACTGCAGGGGAGTGCATAAGACAAAAGGACAACTTTGTCCTGAATGTAAGGAATTACTGGAATATGCATTGTTTCGGACGGAAAAATGCCCGTTTATGGCAACGAAAACGTTCTGCAGCGCATGTAAAGTACACTGTTATACAAAAGAGAAGCAGGAAAAGATAAAGGCAGTTATGAAATATGCAGGTCCGAGAATGATTTTTTCTCACCCTCTGCAGGCAGTTAAACATATGTGGGTGACTATAAAAGGGAAAATAAAGTAAAATCATTTAGAAACAACTTGCAAAGCAGATGAAATTGTGATATAATCAAAAAGATGTTTAAGAAAAATGCTAATGCGTAGGAAACTATGCACAAATAAAAATAGAGAGGTGAAATCATGAGAGAAGGAATCCATCCAGATTATTATCAGGCAACAGTAACTTGTAACTGTGGTAACACATTTGTAACTGGTTCTACAAACGAAGACATTCACGTAGAAATTTGTTCAAAATGTCACCCATTCTACACAGGACAGCAGAAAGCGGCTCAGGCTCGTGGTCGTGTTGACAAGTTTAACAAGAAATACGGAATTCAGGCATAATAGAATCCAGCATTTACAGGTTGAGGTTGCAAAACCTCAACCTTTGTTGCGTTAAGGAGAAGATTGGAGGTAAATGATGAAATCGTCCAATATCGGAGGTCAGGCTGTTTTAGAAGGCGTGATGATGAAAAACGGAGAAGACTACGCTGTTGCAGTGAGAAAGCCTGACGGTGAAATAGAAGTGAAGAAAGATATTTACAAGGGGATTGTAAAATGGAAATTTCTCACAAAGACACCATTTATAAGAGGGATATTTAATTTTATTGACTCATTGGTGCTTGGTATGAAAACATTAACCTATTCCTCAGAGTTTTATGAAGAAGAGGAAGAAAAGATTCCTCTGACGGAGGAAGAGGAGAGAAAGAAGAAGAAAAAAGAATCTATTCTGACGGGAGTGACTGTTGGAGTTTCCGTAGTGCTTGCCGTGGGGATTTTTATGGTTCTGCCTTACTACCTGATTAGTTTTGCGGAGAATATCGTTCATTCAAAGGCAGCGCTTGCGGCGCTGGAAGGGATTATCCGTATTCTTATTTTTATCGCATATATTTTAATGATATCAAAAATGGAAGATATAAAACGTGTTTTCATGTATCATGGAGCGGAACATAAATGTATTAACTGCATAGAGCATGGCATGGAACTGAATGTGGACAATGTGAGAAAAAGTTCTAAGCAGCATAAAAGATGCGGGACAAGTTTTCTTTTGTTTGTTATGATTGTCAGTTGCGTAATGATATTCTTTATCCGTTCGGATTCCCAGTTAGTAAAAGTCGGGCTTAGAATCGCACTTATTCCGGTAATTGCAGGAATTTCTTATGAACTGATAAAATGGGCGGGAAACAGTGATAATCCGATTGTAAATCTGTTGAGTAAACCGGGATTATGGCTTCAAAATCTGACGACAAAAGAACCGGACGATGATATGATAGAAGTTGCCATTCAATCTGTTGAGGCGGTGTTTGACTGGAGAACTTATCAAAAAGAAACATATGGAGTGAGTGAAGAATGACACTGGAAGAAGCGTATGGTTTTGGAAAACGGACATTGGAGGAACATAAAATTGCAGATGCGTCCATAGATGCATGGATTCTTTTGGAGTACATAACCAAAATCAGCAGAGCGATGTACTATGCCAATCCGAAACGGGAAATGACGGGAGAACAGAAAACACAATATAAATATTTTGTTGAGGAGAGGGCAAAAAGAATTCCCCTCCAGCATCTGACAAAAGAACAGGAATTTATGGGATTATCTTTTGAGGTGAATGAACATGTGTTGATTCCGAGACAGGACACGGAAGTGCTGGTGGAGACTGTTCTGGAAGATTTAGAGGAAAATATGCGTGTTCTCGATATATGTACAGGCTCGGGGTGTATTTTAATCAGTCTGTTAAAAATAATGCGCGGCGTAAAAGGAGTCGGCGTTGACATTTCCGAAGAGGCGCTGGAAGTGGCGCGGAGAAATGCGCAGAAACATGATATGGAAGCCGTTTTTATCCAAAGTGATCTGTTTGAAAATGTGGAGGGAACGTATGATGTGATTGTGTCAAATCCCCCTTATATTAAAACGGAAGAAATAGAAAAACTGGAGGAGGAAGTGAAACTGCACGATCCAATGCTTGCGCTTGACGGGAAGGAAGACGGACTTTATTTTTACCGTAAGATAATAAAAGAGAGCAGAAAATATTTGAAAAGAAATGGAAAATTGTATTTTGAAATAGGAAATACCCAGGGAGAAGAAGTAAAAACGCTGATGGAAGAGGAAGGTTTTACCAATGTGAAAATAAAAAAGGATTTGGCAGGGCTTGACCGTGTAGTCTGTGGCGTGTAAAATATTTCAGAAGAGGGTAAACGGATAGGAGGAAAAATATGTTTGACAGATTAGAAGATTTAATCATTCGTTTTGAGGAAATCATGGGCGAATTACAGGAACCAGATGTGGCGAATGACCAGAATCGTTTTCGTAAATTAATGAAAGAACAGGCGGATTTAACACCGATTGTAGATGCGTATAATGAATATAAGAGTGCAAAACAGGCGATTGCAGACAGCGAAGAGATGCTTGAGATGGAATCAGATGAAGAGATGAGAGAGTTGGCAAAAGAAGAACTCTCCGCTTCAAAAAAACGTGTGGAAGAATTGGAACATGAACTTAAAATCTTACTTCTGCCAAAAGATCCTAATGATGATAAGAACATTATGGTGGAAATTCGTGCAGGTGCAGGTGGAGATGAATCCGCATTGTTTGCTGCGGAAGTATACCGTATGTACGTACATTATGCGGAGAGCAAACGCTGGAAGACAGAGTTGATTTCTTTTAATGAAAATGGAATCGGCGGATTTAAAGAAGTTGTTTTCATGGTGAGCGGACAGAGCGTTTACTCACGAATGAAATATGAAAGTGGAGTACACCGTGTACAGCGTGTTCCTGAAACGGAATCGGGCGGACGTATTCATACTTCCACAATTACTGTTGCGGTTATGCCGGAAGCGGAAGAGGTTGACGTTGTAATTGATGATAAAGATATCCGTATTGACGTTATGCGCGCATCAGGAAACGGTGGACAGTGTGTCAATACAACAGACTCTGCCGTGCGTTTGACTCACTATCCTACGGGGATTGTTATTTACAGCCAGACGGAGAAATCACAGTTACAAAATAAAGAGAAAGCGTTTAGACTGCTCCGTTCAAAACTGTATGAACTGGAATTAGAAAAACAGCAGTCGGCAGAAGCGGAAGCGAGAAGAAGCCAGATTGGTACAGGTGACCGTTCGGAGAAAATCCGTACTTACAACTTCCCACAGGGGCGTGTTACGGAACACCGTATTAAGTTGACGTTATATAAGATTGATAATATTATGAACGGGGATTTGGACGAAATCATTGACCCGTTGATTGCGGCAGACCAGGCGGCGAAACTGGCAAATATGAATGAATAAATTATAAGAAAACTACCATTTACAGCAATGTATCTGGTAGTTTTTTTGTCATATATAATGATTATCTGTAATAAAAGAAAAGACAAAATGGTGAAAATGTAAAATACATAGATAATTATACAAATAAATGCTACTAAAATGCACAAAAAATAAATTTGTAAAACGGATTTATATGTTATAATAGACATATTCATAAGTGCCGACGCATAGAAGGAGGGAAAAGAATGCGAAAAAGGAAAATATGGCAAAGTCTTGTAAGCGCAATACTTACAGTTGCTATGGTTTCTACAGCGGTTATACCCGCAAAAGCAGTGGGAAATGAAAAAGAAAGTATCGAAGCAGTAAAGTCTCCGTGGGTTTCCGAATGGAAAAAGGGAGATGCAATGACAACCGGGGAAGAGTACCAGATTTACCCAATTCCGCAGCAGGTGACATATCCAAAAGAGAAACAGTCTTTTGAGATAAGTAAAGAAGTGCAGACTGTAATTGGTGCAGATGTGGACGATGCCACGAAGAAGCATTTGGAAAAAGTGTTGAAAAAATATGATAGGACAGCGAAAGAAAGTAAGGCAGATAAGAAAGAGTCCAAAATTATTTTAGGTATCTACGGTAAAAATGATGAGACAGATAAATGGTTTAAAGATAAAAATTTAGATGCAAAACATTTTGAGAAAGAGGACGCATACGCACTCTATGCAAAGGACGGGGATATCGTTATTTTAGGAAAAGACAGCGATGCCGTATTTTACGGCGTATCTACTTTGGAAATGATGTTTTCTTCTTTTGCGGGAAAGAAATTTTATCCGGTAGAGATTATGGATTATGCGTCTATAGATGCGCGAGGATATATTGAAGGATTCTATGGAAATTGGACACATGAACAGAGAAAAAGTCTGATGAAATTTGCGCCGGAAGCAAAGATGAATCTCTATGTATATGCAGCGAAAACAGATCCATACCACACGGACAAGTGGGATCAGTTATATCCGGCAGAGCAAATAAATCAGTTTAAGGAACTGGCTGATTTACAGGCAGAGACAAAGGCGGAGTTCTCGTGGTCAGTGCATTTGACAAATGTGTTAAAAGGCGTGACAAAAGAGGACGCTACTTATAATGAACGTAAAGAGAAACTGAAAAAGAAATTTGACCAGCTTTACAATATTGGTGTCCGCCGTTTTTGTGTTTTGAACGATGACTTCGGTTCAGGCTCAAATGAAATAGTTGTAAAATTAATCAATGATTTAACGGAGGAATATATCAAGCCAAAAAACTGTAAGCCGATTATTTTCTGTCCGCAGGGTTACAATGAAGCATGGGCAAGACCGGCAGAGTTGGAGGCAATGAAAAAATTTAATGAGGAAGTGCTTATTTTCTGGACAGGGAAAGACGTAAACTCTCCGTTTGAACAGTCAACAATTAAATATGTAAAAGAAAAAACGGGACATGACCCTGTGTTCTGGGTAAATTACCCGTGTAATGAGCATGCAAAATCAGGAATTTTCCTCGGAAGCAGTACACACTATATTCGTGATAACATTACAGGACTTGCAGGTGCGGTATCCAATCCAATTTTCTTTGCAGAGGCAGATAAAGTACCTCTATTTCAGTTGGGCGCATATTTCTGGAATGTAAACAATTATTCTAAGAATGTAGAGAAAGTTTGGGAACAGTGTTTTAAATATTTGCAGCCGGAAGTATATGACGAGTACTTAACGATTGCAAGAAATGTGTCAGACTGTCCAAATTCAGGAAGAGTACCGCAAGGTTTTGAAGAATCTTTGTATTTAAAAGATACTTTGGATAAAGTGAAAAGTGCTGCAGAAAATGACACGTTTAAAGCAGACGCAAAAGAAGTAAAAGAATTGCTGGCAGAATTTAAACATATACAGTCTGCGATAGCAGATTTCCAAAAGAACTGTACAAATGAGGCTCTAGTACAAGAATTGTCTAATCCGGGTGGAACAGAAAACGGAGAAGGCTGGTTTCAGGCGCTTGACAACGTGGCAAAAGCCGGAGAAGCCCTTTTACAGGCAGAGGCAGAACTTTCTGCGAAAACACTTGATATGTCAAAAGTATGGACGGAATTTTCAAAAGCATCAAAAGAGATGAATGCATACAACAGCCGCACATATAAATTCGGTCAGGGCAATGACAGGGTGACACCGAAAGCGGGAAATAAAAGATTGGTACCATTTGTAAATGCCTGCATGAAAGATGTGCAGAAAGAATTAGACAAATGGCTGAGCAGTGACAATACAGAAAAGAAAGCAGACCGTATTTATACAAATATGCCTGCATATGCAAAAACACCATTGACAATCGCTGAGAAAGAATTTGGTGTAAGAGACCTTTCTAACGTAACACTGAACAAAGGTGATTACATCGGTGTGAAGAAAGAAGCGATTGCAGAGATTTCTTCTATCATTGTGGAAGGAGAAAACACGGACAAACTTACATTAGAGTATTCTCTTTATGGTGATTCATGGCAGACTGCGAAAGCAGGAAACCAGACAAAACATTTGGAAGCAAAATATATCCGTTTAATTAATAAAGGAAACACGGCAGTAAACGTAAATCTGAAACGTTTGGCCATGGTTGTGGAAAATCTTCCAAATGACCTTCGTTTTAAAGAGACGAATATCAATGAAATTAAAGAAGGTAAATGGGATAACATGGTGGACGGAAACAAGGATACGTTTGTATGGACAAACCGTGCACAAAAAGTTGGAGATTATATTACGGTAGATTTGGGTGAGACAAAACCAATTCGTGATATCACATTCTGGACATCGGACGGAAATCCAAGAATTAAAAAGGCGTCCCTCTCCATTTCAACAGACAATAAGAATTTTACAAAGATTACGGATTTCAATGACAATGGAAAGGTAGACCCGCCGCTTAGAAGTTACAGCGCAAATGCGAACGGACAGCGGGGACGATATATCCGTCTGGAAGTGACAGAAGCATATGGATATTACTTGAAGATTCATGAAATCGAAGTGAACAAGGGAGATAAGCCAAACTACTCTATTCCTCCTGAATCGGCAGTGACGAACACAAAAGGCGATGTAAAAGCATTGGACGATAAAAACCTGTCAACTTTATTCCATGTACAGAATGTAAAGGAAGGGGATAAGTTGGAATACAGATTGACGGACAATGTAAATATTGACAGTTTCACAGTATTCCAGGGAACACCTTGCAATGCGGACGTTACATTAGTTAAGGCGGACAATACAGAACAGAAACTTGGCAAACTGACTTCCGGCAAACAGGACTTTAGTGGAATCGACGGAAATATTCATACAATCCGTTTTGATTTTGAACAGGGCAAAGACGTGGAATTGCATGAACTGGTTTTCACTTATGGGGAAAATCCTTCTGATGATATCGGAGTTGCAGTGGAAAATATTTATATAGACTCGTCAGAGCCGGACAGTGAGGAAGTGGTAAATCTTGCATTAAATCAGAAAGTGGAAGTATCTGATGTAGAGAGAGTGAAGGGTTCAGGCGCTGAAACAAATTATACGGGAAACCTTTCCGTAGATGGAGACAAAAATACACGTTGGAGCAGCGGTGCGTTGAATGATAAGAGTTACGGAGAGCCTGCTGACCAGTGGCTCATATTGGATATGGGAGAAAAACCTGTATTGATGAACGAAATTCAGATTGATTTCTACAAGAAAGTATGGCCGACAGAGTATCAGATTCAAGTTTCAAACGATAAGCAAAACTGGGTGACACTTGAGACGATTATAAGAGAGTCTGCAAATAAAGAAGGAATTTCAGATAAGAAGACATTTGAAAATCCGCTTATGGCAAGATATATCCGTCTGTATTTCCCGAAAGAGAAGTTAAATACACAGGCGGCAGGTGGAAGTGTTTCGATTACGGAATTAACCGTAAAAGGAATCAGAAAGACAACTCCATTGAACTATTTGGCAGTTACGGATACATTTGAAGATGTCAAGGTGGAAAATGCAGCCACTGTAAAAGATTTACATTTACCGGAAATTGTGAATGTAAAAATGGCAAAAGCAACAGGTGAGGAGATTGCTGTACAGGTACTTCCAAAATGGAATACGGAAGGCTTTGATGAAGCAAAAGATGTAAGTCTTTCATTAAAAGGGGGACTTCCTACAGGAGCGCTTTTGATAAATGATAAAAAAGTGGAAGCAGTGCAGACAGTTGTTAAGGGAGAACCGAAAGAGGAAGATTTGACAGAACTGCGAAAAGCATTGCAGGATTTTATTGATACAGCAGAAAAAATGATTAGCGATGCAGAGTCAAATCATCGTCTGTATGATGTGTCCACAATTGATGCATTAAAACCTGTATTGGAGAAAGCGAAAGAAGTGTTGGCTGATACAGAAAGCACAAGAGACAGTTTGGAAAGTGCGAAAACTGACTTGGAGAAGGCGATTGAACAGGTGAACAGGTTAAATTTAACTGCATTTGACAATGCAATTTCACAGGCACAAAAAGTAGATAAAGATTTATATACAGAGGAAAGTGTGCAGAAACTGGAAAATGTATTGGCGGAGGCAGGAAAATTGTTCGATAAAGGGGTTACACAGGAAGATGTGGATAAGATGACAGGTGAAGTGGAAAAGGCGTATAGCGGTCTGGAAACAAAACCGGCGCCGGAACCTGAACCGGAGCCAAAACCTGAACCGAAGCCGGAGCCGAAACCTGAACCAAAACCTGAACCGAAACCGGAGCAAAAACCGGAAAACAAGAAACCGAATGTGCCAAAGACAGCGGATACAGAGCCGATATTCTTATTCGGAGGACTGTTCCTGTTATCAGGATTGGCGGTTGTATTGACAAAAAGGAAATAAGATGAGGAAGTGGAGCATATGAAAATATGCTCTATTTCTTTGCAAGCATATTGCAGAAAAATTTTGGGAGAGTTATAATGTTCAAAAATGTTATGAACAGTGAGGAAAAGAAATGGGTTTAAAGAAAATTATATTTAGCGCGACCGGAGGAACGGAGAAGGTTGCCGATATTCTTATAAAAGGACTTGATGAGTCGGCAGAGAAAATAGATTTGCTGGATAGAAACAGAGAATTTTCTAAAATCTGTCTGCAGAAAGACGATGTCTGTATGCTTGCCGTACCGTCTTATGGTGGGAGAGTACCTAAAGAGGCTGCGGAAAGAATTGCGAGAATAAAGGGAAACGGTGCAAAAGCAATCCTGCTTGTTGTCTACGGAAATCGGGAATATGATGACACACTGCTTGAATTAAAAGAAGTGGCGAAAAAGTCGGGATTTCTTCCGGTCGTGGCAGTGGCAGCCGTTGCAGAACATTCCATTATGCATCAGTTTGCGAAGGGAAGACCGGATAAACAGGACAGGGAAGAACTGCTTTCCTATGTGCAGTTTATCAGGGAGAGAATAGAGAATCCGAAACTATTCAAAGTTCCGGGAAAGAAACCTTATCGTGCATACGGGAAGATTCCGTTAAAACCACAGATAAAGAGGACGTGTAATCACTGTGGAAAATGTGCAAAGGAATGTCCTGCCGGAGCAATTTCCATGGGAGAGTATATAAAGTTGGATAAAAATCTGTGTATTTCCTGTATGAGATGCGTGGCAGTCTGTCCGCGGCATGCAAGAAAGTTAAGTCCTGTTTTATTAAAATTGGCGTCCCATAAATTAAAGAAAGTATGTCGGAAGAGAAAGAAAAATGAAATTTATTAAGAAACCAGCAGGAAGTAACAGATTAAAGGCGATAATAACGGAGTTCACTGCCGGTATCCTTGTGGTGATGTATGTGACGTTTCTTCTTATGCCGAATACAGTGGGAATAGTCAGACCGGATAAGAGAATCGGAAAAATGGACGGTTGGTATTATGAAGAAAATGGAGAAAAAATTAAACCGGAACTTCCGACTGTCATTGATAAAGTGAATCACGGAACGTTTGTTGTGGAAAATACACTTCCCGAAATCGCTTATAGAAATGCTGCAGTAGCATTTTATTCACAGCAGCAGAAAGTGAAAGTATTTTTGGACGAAGAAATGATTTATGAATATCCGGAAAGAAAATTAACGGGCGATATGATACCGAGTACATGGAATTTTATCCGATTACCGCAGGACAGTTCGGGAAAGCATATTCGCATTGAAATATCTTCTCCGTATAAACGGTTTCAGGGGAAAATGGATTCGATTTATTATGGCTCTTATAACAGTTTATATTATGGAATACGTGAATGGAAATTTCCTGCATTTTTTACGAGTCTGTTCATTGGGAGTATGGGCATCATTATGTTGCTTATCTCTATTTTTTTGAGAAAATTCAGAGGATACAGGCGGGAAGAAACGCTGGGGATTTTGTTTATTCTTGTTTCCCTGTGGCTTTCGGGTGTGTCGCAGATGGTATATAAAAGCGTAGGTGCAGAACCGAGACATTTTATTACAATGCTGTCTGCCCTGTTTTGCAATGTGTTCTTCTTGAGTTATCTGGAACAGAGAGTGGAGGGGGAAAGTCAGAAAATTACAAGAACAGCATTTTATCTTAGCATTGTAAGTGCTTTTGGGTGTCTGATTTTACAGATAACAGGAATAAAAGATTTGGTAGAAACATCGAATTATATGCTGATGACATTGATTCTGTCTTTTATATATGCCTGCTGGATTTATGGAAAAAAGATTTTGGCAAAAGAAGAAGGATATAATAAGGGAGAATTTATTTGCATGATTTTGATTCTCCTTGCGGGAATGGTAGAATGGGGACATTTTTATTCCAAGACATGGCATACGTTTGGCGTATGTATCAGAGGGACGGTGCTGATTTATACGGTATATCTGTTCGGGTACTATATTTTGGAGATTTATGGCACGGCACAGCTCAATAGGAAGTTGAGTAAACAATTGCAGGATAGTGAAATACAACTGATGATGAGTCAGATTCAGCCACATTTTATATACAATACACTCGGTTCCATACGTGCCTTAATTAAAATATCCCCCGATGAAGCCTACAAGATGGTATACGATTTTTCAAATTATCTTAGGGGGAATATTGATGCCATTGGAAATCAGCAAAATATTTTACTTTCAGAAGAACTGCGTCATGTAAAATCTTATGTTAATATTGAAAAAGTACGATTTCAGAATCAATTGGAAGTTCAGTTTGATATACAGGAAGAAAACTTTTATATTCCGCCTTTAAGTGTACAGGCGCTTGTTGAAAATGCGATTAAACACGGAATCCGAAAAAAATCGGGTGGCGGCTGTGTGTGGATTCGAAGTTATAAGCGGGGAGAAAATTATATTGTGGAGGTAGAAGATAACGGCGTGGGATTTGATTTGAAGGAAAAGAGAAAAAAGACTCTGTGGGATTAAGAAATATTCAATTTCGTCTTGAAAAAATATCACGGGCAAAGTGTGAATTGTGGTCAGAAAATGGCAAAGGAACGAAGGTAACTTTGACATTTCCTAAAATTTTTCGGGGGGGGGGTGCGAGCAAATTGAAGATCGTGATTGTTGATGATGAATGGTTACAGATTAAACAATTTGAAATGGAATGTGAGGGCCTTAAAGGAGTAGAAATTGCAGCGACATTTAAAAACCCGCTGGAGGCATACGAATATCTGAAAGAGCACCCGGTAGAAGTTGTGTTTACCGATATTGAAATGCCGGAGATGAATGGTTTGGCATTTGGGAAAGAACTGCGGGAATTGTATCCCGACCTTGTTCTTGTATTTGTGACGGGATACGAGGAATATGCAAGAGAGGCGCTTCGCCTTAGGGCAGACCATTATGTTTTAAAGCCTTATAATCAGGAAGAAATCCGAGATGTTCTGAGACGTTCGTACTATTTTTCAAAACGACAGAAGAAGAGAGTGTATTTCAGAATGTTTGGACGATTTGACGTCTTTATCGATGAACAGGTTGTCTATTTCGCTAACGCAAAGGCGAAAGAATTGCTGGCGCTTTGCACAGATCACAGGGGCGGAAATGTCACAATGGAAGAGGCAATTGACAAACTGTGGGGAGAAAGACTGTACGACGAGCGAGTGAAAACCTTATATCGGAAAGCGGTTATGTATCTGAAAAAACTTTTTCAGGTGTATGAGGTGGAAGATGTGTTTGTCAATAACAGGGGTTCTTGCAACATTCATTATGAAAAAGTGGATTGTGACTATTATGCGGTCTTAGAGGGAAGAACGGATACCATGCGGGAAAAACAATATGTCGGGCAGTATCTGTGGGAGTATTCCTGGGCGGAGGAGACCGCGATAGAGTTGGAAGAAAAAATAAAATAAAACAGGCAAAAGGTTGGAAACGAAAAAGTTTCCGACCTTTTTTAATATGCCAAAAAAAGACAAAAAATCAAGGTGAAAAGTAACGAAAGAGTAACAGTTCATTTTGTAAAATTTCTATGTATAAAAATACACATATGCTAATAGTGTAAATACGAGAGAAAGGGAGAGGAATTATGATGAAGAGAGAACGAAAAAAATTCCGAGATTCGTTCGTGGCGATTTTGTTGGCAATCAGTATGGTTGTCGGCCTGGTGCCTGTCAACAGTATAACGTCTTATGCGAAAGACAAGTCCGCAGGCAATGTAAAAAGTCAGCCACGAGCAGCATTTGATGAAGAATCTGTGTCAGACGAGTCATCGTTGGAGACATGGACAAAAGTTGTAGAAAATTCTACAGAAAACATAGGACGAATTTGGGTGGATAAAACCGTTTCGGATAAAAACATAAAACTTCCGGCTTCGTCCCAAGGAAAAGAAATTGAAATTGATAAAGGAACTTCTGATTTTCTTGTAGGATTATCTGCTTTGTCATCTACATCAAATATATCCACAGTGGCGGATAAACCGTTGGATATTGTATTTGTGTTGGATACATCAGGCTCTATGAGCGACCCTATGGAATATATTTATAGTCCGACATATAATGTGGTAACTGACGGCAGAGTCGAATACTATGCGGAAGTGGAAGGAAACTATGTAAAAATTGATCGTATTACAGGATTGTTTGGTTTTTTTAAACATTGGGAAGTGGCTGGAAAGGAAGTAACACCTAAAAAAAATGAATCAGACACGAACGGCATTCAATTTTATACTCGTAGGGAAAAGCCTAATTCACAATCCAAAATGGGCGCTTTAAAAATAGCAGTAAATCAATTTGCCCAAGAAACTGCAAAACGTAATGATTCTATTACAGATGCAGCAAAACAACATCGTATGTCTATTGTAACTTTTTCAAGTGAATCTTATATTAGACAAAGTCTTAAAGCATATAACTCAAATACAGTTTCCGAATTTGAGAGAACTATCAATGGATTAAATGCAAATGGAGCAACTTATGCAAATTTGGGAATGGAAAAAGCGAAAGAATCTTTGAAAAATGCCCGTGAAAAGGCACAGAAAGTAGTTATTTTCTTTACAGATGGAACACCGGGACGGAGTGGTTTTGATGATGATACAGCAAACAATACTATTCAGGCAGCTAAAAGCCTAAAAGATGATCTCACAAAAATATATTCAATAGGTGTATTTGATCAAGCCAATCCGGACAATACTTCAAGTTCATTTAATGCATATATGCATGGTGTATCAAGTAACTATCCAAACGCAACAAAGTGGACTGAGTTAGGAGAACGTGCTGAAAACTCAAATTATTATAAAGCAGCACAAGATGCGGACGAACTCAATAAAATCTTCGAGGAAATCTTTGAAGAAATGAATAGCGGTTCAGGTTTTCCTACTCATATCGAAGATGGATATGACGCCGGAAAAGGTGGTTACATCACATTCACAGATGAACTTGGTAAATATATGCAGGTTGACGGTTTCAAAGATTTAGTTTTTGCGGATCAGACATTTAAACCAACAGGCAGCGAAGAAAAAGACGGAGTTGTAACTTATCATTATGAAGGAAAAGCAAGCGGTGACTCTGAGTTATATCCGGAGGGTAACATAAATGAAATCATTGTTCAGGTGCAGAAAAGTAAAAACCTTCAAAAAGGCGACACGGTAACGGTTAAAATTCCGGCGGGATTAATTCCGTTACGTCACTTCAATGTTGACACTAAAAATCAAGAAACAACAATGTCAATTAAAGAAGCGTACCCGATGCGTATTTTCTATGGTGCAAGTTTGAAACCGGAAGTTGTGGAAACATTAAAAGACGGTTTGGACGACAGAAATGACACAGACAGAGAATTAAATGCGTACTTAAAAGATAACAGAATTGACGGAAACAAAGCGGCGTTTTACTCTAACTTCTATGACGGCTCAAAAACAAGCGGCGCTAAGAAGTTAGGAAATACAGTTGCAAGTTTCACACCTTCAAAGTCAAACTCATTCTATTTCTTTACAGAAGATACAGTTGTTTATACAGATGAAAAATGTATACAACCGTTAAAAACAAATCCCGACACAAGCGGAAAAACTTCCTATTATTATGAGAAGAACTATTTCGTAAAAAATACAGACGGAACCGTAGAGAAAAAAGAAGAGTCTGCTAAATTCAACGGAGCGGACTTCGATACTTCCTCAACAACATGGGGGAAAAATAACAAAGGTGAAGTTTACATGAAAGCAGGCGCTGCGCGTTTAACACGTGTTGATGACCTGACACTGACTAAAGAAAAAAATCCTACAGGGACAGCGACAGAAGTTATCAATCCACAGTGGGATAACATTAATAACCCACAGAATGTTCAGGTTTACTTAGGAAACAACGGACGTTTGGCTGTGGAACTTCCGGGTGCTTTGGCAATCACAAAAGACGCTACCGTAACTCCAAACAAAGGACTGAATGAGGAAGAAATTGTAAAAGATAAGAAATTCAAATTCCAAATCAGCATTCCTGAGATGGCAGGTAAAACAGGTTATGTTCAGGTGAAAAATCAACAGGGAGATATTGCTGGGGAAGTACAGAAAGTCACTTTTGACGGCAAAGGTAAACTTGAGTATTCGTTGAAAAATGATGAAACATTGCTTATCTACGGATTGAATGCAAACGCTTCGTATGCGGTAACGGAAATTGAAGAGAGTATGCCGAAAGGATTTACATTGACATCTGTTGATGGAAATGCGGATACAACAGAGGCGTCAGGCAGAATTGAAGCGGGAGCAGTTAAAAAGCATACATTTGTTAATACATATGATGTAACGCCAACAACTGTAAACGCAGAAGAGTTTGCAAAATACCGGAAAGATTTTGATAATTGGGAAGTGACAGATAGTTTTGAAATTACACTTCGCAGATATACTAAAGACGCACCGATGCCTGAAGGTTCTACAGGTAATGAAAAGACGGTAACGGTGACAGAAAACAGCAGAGAAGGCAATTTCGGAAAAGTAGAATTTACAAAACCGGGTGAGTACAGGTATACAGTTGTAGAAAGAAGACCAAACGAAGCCATGCCGGGTATGACTTACTCAGCGGCAGTTTATAGAGTAATTGTTACTGTAACAGATAATGGAGACGGTACTCTGTCTGCAAATGCGGTTATGACAAAAACTTCTGATAATTCAGGACAGGATATTAATCCTCCTCAGGAGATAGGGGATAAGACAGCGGTATTCGTCAATACATTTAATGCAGAGTCGGTAAGTGCCGGTGCTGTTGCAAATAAGGTATATATAGATAACAGTGGAAAGAAACCTCTAACAAACGGTATGTTCCGGTTTAAGATCAGAGCAATTGGAGAAAATGCAGCGGAAGCACCAAAACCTGCAGCAACGCAACCGGATAAAGACGGATATTATTATGTACATAACGAAGGCGGACGCGTTCAATTTGAACAGTTTGTTTTTACGGCAGAACATGTAAACAGGACGTGGACATATGAGTTTTCTGAAGTGCTTCCGGAAGGTGCAACTGACAATAAAGACGGTACATATACATTAGACGGAATGAAATATGACGGACAGACATACAAGGTTGAATTTGCAGTTACTTCAGAAGAGATGAACGGCAAACCGACGGTAAAAGTTGTTAAAACATATAAAAATGCTAAAGGGGAAGTGCTTCCGGAAGGTGGCGCAGAGTTTCATAACGAATACACTCCGAAAGAAATCGTACTTCCGGGAGGAGATAGCGCTGCCATCAGGGGAAGCAAGACATTGGCAGGTCGTGATTCTCTCAAAGATGAGGCATTCTCATTTGATATGAAAGCGGCAAATCAGGAAGCGAAGACAGCTTTAGAAAAGGACTGGATTGTATTTGAAAATGATAAAACTAAAGATACAATGAAAGTAACCGTAGATGCCTTAAAGAATGGGGTTGAAAAACCTTTTAACTTTGGAAGTGTTACGATTACCCGTCCGGGTACTTATCAATTTAACGTAAATGAGATTATACCGGCGTATGGCATAGGTGAAGGAAATAAGGGAATGGTATATGATACACATTCGGCATTGGTAACAATTGTAGTTACAGATGAGAATGGTACACTTAAAGCTTCCGTAGCTTATAACAACGGTGAAGGCGGTGTGACAGACAGAGCAGCTTTCCTAAATACATACAGAGCCGAAACGACTTATGGACAGGGTGCAGCGTTAAATGTTGCTAAGACATTGAACGGTCGCGCTTTAAGTGCGGAGGAATTTAACTTTGAAATTAAAGGAAATTCTGAGGAGGCGGAAAAGAAACTTTCTGCCGGAGACCGTGCATTTACAAATACTTCCGGTGCGAATGACGGAGTTGCATCTTTGATATACAACAAAATGTCCAATGTAAAATTCACACAAGATGACGCTGGAAAGACATTCTCTTACACGGTAAGGGAAGTAGAGCCGAAAGAAAATAAACTTGGCGGTGTTACTTACGATAAGACTACTTATACGATTGATATTGAGGCGGTTGATAACGGCAACGGTACAATGCACACTGTGACGACGGTGACGAAGAATTTGGCAAACGGCACTACAGAAAAAATCGGTACATACAACAGTGCCGATGGAGCAGATACATTTGTTGTATCATTTGTAAACCAATATACGGCGAAACCGGTTGATGTTAATACAGCTACAGATGCAACGCTTACAAAACTCCTTACAGGACGTGAATGGAAGGAAAAAGATAATTTTGAGTTTACTTTGCAGGCGAAAACACCTACAGATGCTCCAATGCCTGAGGGTGCGCAGGGTGAACCTAAGAAAAAAACAATTACGGTAGGCAAACCGGCAGAAGGTAATAAAGCGTCATTTGATTTTGGAACAATCAGATTCGATAAAGCGGGCGAGTATGTCTATACCGTAACAGAGAAAAATGCAGGAGAAACAATTGACGGAATCACTTATGACGAATACGCTGCGACGATTTTAGTTACAATCAGTGATGCAGGAAACGGTCAGCTTATTGCGACAGTTGATATGTATGACGGAGATTTCATCAATGAATATAAGGCAGAATTAAATCATGATGATGCGGGTGGACTTGTGGTGGAAAAAACGCTTACAGGCCACGACATGAAAGAAGGACAGTTCACATTCCAGGTTAAAGCGTTAGATTCAGATAATGTAACAGCGGAAGAGGCCGCAAAACGTATCGGCATTTCTGAAGGAGTAGCAGGTGAATTTAAAAACACTGCAGGAAAAGATGGCGAAACTGTCACAATGGAAACAGAAAATCCGATTATCTTTACACAGGAAGATGTAAATAAACACTTTAGATATAAGTTTACGGAAAAAGGTGCAAACGGTGAGTTCGGAAAAGGCGGAACAAAAGACGGATATACCTTTGACGATGCTACATATACAGTAGAACTTTGGGTGACAGATGACGGGGACGGAACATTAACTCTTCATACAAGCGTAAACGATGAAGAGCAGATCAGTTCCGAAAACGATAAGAAACCTACAGTGCTAAGTTTCAACAACAGATATGATGCAACAGGATCGTTGGACGGAACAACAAAACTCGCAGGACAGAAAGAAATTGCGGGACCGTGGCCAAGTGACGATTATTCAGGATTTGAATTCGCAATCGCAGGCGGCGACGAAACAACAAACGATGCAATCAAAAACGGTGATGTTGTACTTCCGAAAGATACAACGGTGACATCTGAAAAAGACGGAAGTTTCCACTTTGGAAATATTACATTTAACCGTAAAGGTGAGTATGTATTCCATGTAACTGAAAAACCGGGAAACCGCAATGGTGTTACATATGATGATTCCGTAAAAGTTGTGACGGTAACCGTAACGGACAACAATGACGGAACACTGACTGCGGCGATAAAAGAAGGTTCTGATGAACTTACATTTACAAACGCATACAATACAACAGAAAACGCAACATTTGTACCGTCCATTACAAAACAGGTAAAAGGACACGATGCGGTGGAAGACATTACTTTCATCATGAAAGCGAAAGACGATGTGACAAAGAATGCGATTCAAGCAGGCGAAATCACAGGGTACAAAGAAGAAGCAACAATCTCTAAAGATATGCTGAAAAAGGGCGGAGACCCTCAGGCAGTTACATTTGGAGAATTGACTTTCACAAAAGCGGGAACATATACATTTGATGTTTTTGAAAAAGCAGTTTCCGTACCAAATGGCTGGACATATGATGCAGACCACTACGAAGTGAAGATTAAAGTAACAGATGAAAATTCTAAGTTGGTAGCAATGCAGGATATTTCAGATGCGGCAAATAATCTGAAACGTAACTTCGTCAATGTATTTGCAGCAGACACAACATACGGTGCCGAAGGCGGATTAAACGTAACAAAAGAGTTACAGGGACGTAAGTTAAAAGAAAATGAGTTTGCCTTTACCATCACAGGTCAGACAGAGGAAGCGGAAGCAAAACTGGACGACAGTGACAGAACATTTAAAAACAGCAAACCGGGTGATAATGGAATAGCAGTCATGAGCAAACTTGGTAAAGTGACATTCAATCAGGACGATATCGGAAAAACATTTACATACGCAGTTCATGAAGTGGTAAATGCAAGGGGCGCTATCGCATACGATAACAAAGATGTAACCGTTGCCGTTCAGGTATTGGAAGAAAACGGAGACATTTATACGGTTACAACTGTGACAAAAGACGGACAACAATTAGGTGTATATAACTCAAAAGACGAAAAAGCGACAGCAGTTGCTCCGTTTGTAAATAGTTACACACCGGATATTATTGAGATGAATCCTGCTGAGATGGCGGGTAAAGTGACAAAAGTGCTTAAAGGTAACCGCGAGGAAGCGCTTAAGGACAATGAATTTACATTCCAAATGAAAGTAGATGAATTGGAAGGCGATATGAATACAGTTGTTTTACCGGAACTTACGGCGACAAATAAGGCTGACGGTTCGGTTTCCTTCGGAAAAGTTAAATTCACGGCAGCAGGTAAATATCGTTTTACAATCAGCGAAGTAATTCCTGGTACACCTGACAAACAGATGACTTATGACAGACATACATTCAGTTATGTTGTGGAAGTTTCTTACGACTCCACAGAGGGTATGTTATCAGCAAAAGTTATCGAGAAGACAGGAAGTCCTGTATTTACAAATATTTACACAGATGAAAAATCAAAAGATGTTGCAAATGGGGAGGATAAGAACACATCGGCAGATGGTGACATGATTTCAGTCGGCGACACACTGACATATTCTATCGACTGGGTAAATAACGCTGTAGATGAAAACGGACAGCCGACAGTGGCAGACGTAATCATCGAAGATACGATTCCGGAAGGAACGAGATATGTGGAAGGTTCAGCAAGCAATGACGGTAAATTTGCTGACGGCAAACTGACATGGTCATTTAAAGAACAGGAAGCAGGAGCGGGCGGAACTGTGACATTCAAAGTGGAAGTTACGGAGGACGCCGTGAAAGTTGACACAATCAAAAATACGGCAAGTATCAAGATTGGAGACAACGATCCAAAACAGACAAACGAAGTAGAAAACTTTGTTCCGGGTAAAGATGTGAAAAATGATAACGGTTCATCTGATATTAAAGTGGGTGATACGGTAACATACACAATCAAATATCGCAACACGGAAGATGCAGACGCAACCGTAACAATCACGGATAAACTGCCAAAAGGATTAACTTTCAAAGAGGCAGACAACGGAGGAAGTTATGATGAGGCAACAGGAACAATCACATGGAAACTGATAAAGGTGAAACCGGGAACAACAGGTACGGTGACATTTAAAGCAGTGGTAAATGAAGATGCGTTGATTGAAGACGGTGTAAATAATACGGCAGGTGTTCAGGTTGGCGAAAACAATCCTGTTATCGACACAAACACAGAATCGTTTAACACAAAGAAAGGTAACCTTACAATCTCCAAAGAAATTAAACTGACGGAAAATCAGGGAACGGTTATCGACAAAAACAAAGCATTTGAATTTAAAGTTGTCTTAAAAGATACTGCCGGACAGGAACTGAAAGGTGAGTATACTTACGGAGATAATCAGAAGATTAGAAGCGGTCAGACAATCAATTTGAAACACGGTGAAAGCATTACAATTAAAGGTTTACCGGAAGGTGCATCTTATGAAGTGACAGAAACAAAGGCAGCGGGATACACACCGAACGAATCGACAATCACCGGAACAGTGCCGGCAGAGAAAACAGCGGAAGCACACTTTATCAATACGTACAGTGTGGCAGACGAAAGTCTTGAAGGTGCTGCAAATCTGAAAGTGAAGAAAGAATTTACGGGACGTGAAGGAAATAAATGGCTTGAAAAGGACAGATTTACTTTCAAACTGACAATGGCAAAAGGAACACCGGAAGGTGCGGTAGTTCTTCCGAGCAATGCAGACGAAATTGTGATTGACAGTACAACGCCTAACAAAGCGGCCGCATTTGGAAATATTATTTTCAAACGTGCAGGAGAATACACTTTCTATGTTACTGAAAATCCAAGTGGCATTTTAGGTGTAGTTGACGATAAAAATGCGACAAGAGAAGTAGTTGTTGAAGTTGTTGATAACGGGGACGGAACACTTAGTGCGAAAGTGAAAAATGCGGCTGAAGGGCTTCTCACTTTCAAAAACGTATACAAGATTCAAAATCCGGTAGAAGTTGATACAACTCCTACGGACACAAGCGTATTCTTCGAGAAAGTTCTGGAAGGACGTGATTGGTTAGATACAGACGAATTTACATTTACAATCGCACCGGAGGGTGATGCACCTGTACCGGAAAAAACAACGGCTACAGTGAAAAAATCTGATGTAAAAGATAAAAAAGCGCCATTTGGATTCGGAAAAATTACATTTACACCGGAACTTATGGGAACAGCGCATACAAAGAAATTCACTTATAAGGTGACGGAAAATGACATCAACAAAGATAAGATGCCGGGCGTATCAAAAGATACACATACGGCAACTTTGGAAGTAACTGTATCAGACAATGGAGAAGGTAAACTTACGGCGGCAACATCAGTTGTAAACAACGGTACATTTACAAACCACTATCGCTCTTCAATCGACTATGGAGCAGCCGGCGGACTTGTGATTACAAAAGTATTGGAAGGACGCGATGCAGCGAAAGACCAGTTTACATTTGTAATGAAAGCAAAAGACGATGCCTCAGCAGAAAAACTTGGAATTTCTAAAGAAGGCACGACTTTCAAATCACCGGCAGCAAAAGACGGAGAGACGGCAACGGTCAATGTACTTCCGGATAAAGTAGAATTTACGCAGGCTGATGCCGGAAAGACGTACCGCTACACGGCGGAGGAAGTCAATGACGGTCAGAAAGGCTACACATATGACAACACGAAACATGAAGTGGAAATCAGTGTAAAAGACAACAACGATGCGACACTGACTGTAACAACAAAAGTAGGAGATAAGACATATACTTACAAGACGAATGCGGAAGGTGAAAAAGCCGTTATTCCGTTTAAGAACAAATATGCCGCTTCTACAGACAATGCAGGCGGAACAAAAGCGCCGGTTGTCACTAAGAAAACATTGACGGGACGTCCTCTTACGGCAGGAGAATTTACATTCAGCGTTGTTTATAAGAACAGCAAAGACGTTGTTGTAAAAGACGTTAAGAACAGTGCAGACGGAACGGTAAACTTCGGAGAATTATCATTTACGATCGACTCTCTGAAAGCAGCAGCGAAAAAAGGTGATGCAGTTCAAAATCCAAACGGAACATGGACAGTATCTTACACAGCAGTGGAGAAAATAGACGGACTTGCTGAAAACGGAGTTACTCCGGTGAAAAATACGTTTGACTTTACCGTAACTGTTACGGATAACGGTGACGGAACATTGAAAGCAGTGACAAATCTTCCAGAAGGACATGGATTTACAAACGCATATTCAACAGGTGAACCTGTAGAAGTAAATGTAAACGGAAGCAAAATTCTTTCAGCAGAAGAGGGGCTTACACCTCCTGACATTACAGGTAAATTTACATTTACACTGAAGGGAGAAAAAGATGCTCCAATGCCTGAGAAGACAACGGCACAGAATGATGCGCAGGGCAATGTAGACTTCGGAAAAGTATCCTTTACATTAGAAAATGTATTCGGAGAAAAAGCATCTGCAAAAGCGGGTGAACCGAGAAGTAAGACATTTACTTACACGGTAACGGAATCCGGAAAAGTTGCAGGTGTGACAAATGATAAAGAGACGAAGACATTTACACTTACGGTAACAGATGACGGAAAAGGTCATATGACAGTTACAAAGAACCCTGCCGACAACACATTATTCACATTTACAAACACTTACAGCATTGAAAGTCCGATTACTTCAAGTGTGACAGATCAGATTTCTATCACAAAAGAATTAGAAGGACGCAAGATGCAGGCGGAAGAGTTCAACTTTGAACTTCTTGAAGGCGATAAAGTTGTCGCAACGGGAACAAATGATGCTGACGGTAAAGTAACATTTACCGGACTGGAATACAACAAACCGGGTGAACATGATTACACGGTACGAGAAGTTGCTCCGGAAGATACATATGGTGTTACATATGATACAAGCGAGTTTATGATTCATACATCGGTAACGGACAACAGTGACGGTACATTGAGTGTGAAACATACGACAGAAGGTGAAATTGTATTCAGAAATGTTTACAAGGCATCAGGAACAAGCGTAACACTTGGTGCAAGCAAAGTATTAAAAGGAAACGACCTTGTAAAAGGACAGTTTACATTCCGGTTGAAAGACGCGAACGGAAATGTAGTTGCCGAAGCAAAGAACAACGAAAACGGACAGATTATCTTTGAAACATTAGAATACGACAAAGCGGGAACTTACAAATATACAATTTCTGAAGTAAATGATAAACAGGAGAATATCACTTACGATGAAAAAGTATATGAAGTGACGGTAAATGTTGTAGATGATGAAAAAGGACAGTTAAAAGCAACTGTTGAAGGAGACAGCGCAGTATTTACAAATGAATACGCAGAAAAAGCAATGGTATTAACACCTGCTAAACCAAAAGACGATACACCTGTTAAAACAGGTGACGAGTCAAATCCAATGGCAATGGCAGGTATGATGACGATTGCCGGAATGGTAATTCTTCTCAATGTACTTACAGCGGTACGCAGAAGAAGACAAAGATAATACAGACTGAAAAATCCTGCAGGAACGAATAATTCCTGCGGGATTTCTTTTGCAAAAATATTGCACTTTTTAGAAGCGTGTAGTATATTATAAAGATAGAGGAATTTTGAGGACGGACTTTTAGAAGTTTCGTCCTTATTTTAGAATGAGGAGGAGAAGAGATGAAAGACAAACTAAAGAAACTATTTGCGTACTATAAGCCGTATAAATTACTTTTTTACAGTGATATGTTTTTTGCAATACTCGGAGCGGGAGTCACACTGGTTATCCCTCTGATTGTGCGCTATATCACAAGTGAGGTTGTCTATTTTGACGGCAACAGGGCAATGGAAACAATTGTGGCATTAGGGGCGTTGATGATTGTTCTCGTTCTTGTAGAGTTTGGCTGCAACTATTTTATCGCCTTTTATGGACATATGATGGGAGCGAAAATGGAAGCGGATATGAGAAGCGACATTTTCAGTCACTACCAGAAACTGACATTTGCTTTCTATGATAATCAGAAGGTGGGAGCGCTCCTTTCACGTATTACAAGTGATTTATTTGACATTACGGAATTATTGCATCACGGACCGGAAGACATTGTTATTTCCATTATTAAGATTGTAGGTTCGTTTATTATTTTGGCGAACATCAATCTGCGTCTGGCAATGGTAGCTTTTGTGTTTGTTCCGGTTATGATTGTCTTTGCGGTATATTATAATAGGAAGATGAAGACTGCATTTAAGCGCAACCGTGCAAGAATTGCAGATATCAACAGTCAGATTGAAGACAGTTTATCGGGAATCCGTGTTGTAAAATCCTTTGCCAATGAAGAGATTGAGATGAAGAAGTTTCATAAAGGAAATGACGGATTTCTGGCTGCAAAGAAAATCAGTTATCGTTACATGGCGGGGTATCATTCAACATTGACAGCGCTGACAACACTTGTAACAGTTGTCGTACTGCTCGTGGGAGCGGAAGGGCTTACAACAAAAACGGTATTGGTGGCAGATCTTGTAACTTTCCTGCTCTATATCAATAACTTTATTGAGCCGGTGAAGAAATTAATTAACTTTACGGAAATGTTCCAGAACGGTTACTCAGGTTTTGACAGATTTCAGGAAATGCTTGCCATTGCACCGGATATTACCGATGCGAAAGATGCTGTTTCCGTTGGAAAATTGGAAGGCAAGATTACATTTGAGGACGTTTCTTTCCAATATCAGGACACAAACGAACCTGTTCTCTCTCACATTAATCTGGACGTCAAAGCAGGAGAATACATTGCTCTTGTAGGACCTTCGGGAGTTGGAAAGACAACACTTTGCAGTCTGATTCCGAGATTTTATGAGGCGACAGCCGGAAAAATTGAGATAGACGGAATGGATATCCGCAAGATGAAGTTGGACGATTTGAGAAATAATATCGGTATCGTGCAGCAGGACGTATATCTGTTTGCGGGAACAATTATGGAAAATATCCGTTACGGAAATCCTGATGCTACAGATGAAGATGTCATTCGTGCGGCGAGAAATGCAAATGCCCATGAATTTATTATGAGTTTTCCTGACGGATACGATACGGACATCGGACAGCGAGGGGCAA